>UMIO01053452.1_pt1 | contig 40490 bp, 36 predicted proteins | sample 1965821 | NCBI WGS metagenome assembly UMIO01 (sample SAMEA4836127, study PRJEB28245) | human gut metagenome | biome: gut microbiome; material: fecal sample | place: Denmark | collected 2008
GCCTGTAAAATAAGGAAAGTTCAGGAAATCTCTCCACAAATCCCGATTTACCGGGAAAGGGGAAAGTGTAGGCAACCAGGTAGAACTATGCAGGACCTACATTCGCGCCAATTTTGGGGAGCAGTATGCCGACACGGCAGCTGTATTTGAAGACGAAGGTTTTTCCGGTGGCAATCTGAACCGCCCGGGATTTCAGCAGATGATGAAGGCCGCAAGAGATCGTCAGATAAAAGCGGTAGTTGTATACCGGTTGGATCGAATCAGTCGTAACATTGGCGACTTTGCAGCCTTAATCGAAGAGCTGGGAAAGTTGCGTGTGGATTTTATTTCTATTCGGGAAAACTTTGATACGTCCAGTCCCATGGGGCGGGCCATGATGTACATTGCCTCTATATTCAGCCAGCTGGAGCGGGAAACCATTGCGGAACGGATTCGGGATAACATGCGGGAACTGGCCAAAACAGGACGGTGGTTGGGAGGTGTTACGCCTACTGGATATTGCTCTCAAGCCGAGGAAACCATTTCCCTGGGCGGAAAGAAAGTGAGAACTTGTCATCTGAAGTTGATTCCCCAGGAAGAAACCCTTGTCCTGGAAATTTTTCATTTGTATGGGGAAACAGATTCCCTCACGGCCACAGAGGCTGCATTGTTGGCCCGTCATGTGAAGACAAAAAACGGGAGAGATTTTACACGATTTTCTCTCAGAGGAATTCTTCAAAACCCTGTTTACCTCATAGCGGATCAGGATGCCTATGGATATTTTGTTTCGAAACAGGCGGATCTGTCTGCTCGTCCGGAGGAATTTGACGGAATTCACGGCGTTATGGCCTACCATCGGACTCAGCAGCAAAAAGGAAAGACCACCTTGCACCTTCCCGTGGATCAGTGGATCGTTTCAGTGGGAAAGCATCCGGGACTGATTCCGGGTAAAACATGGATTCAAGTCCAAGAATCATTGGAACGAAATAAATCCAGCGCCTATCGTAAACCACGACGCAATACGGCTCTTTTGACGGGGCTGTTGTGGTGCAATTGTGGAGAGCGGATGTATCCTAAACTGTCTTCACGAAGCTTGGAAGATGGAACCCCCGCCTATACCTATGTTTGCAAGAAAAAGGAGCGCAGTAAAAACAGTCTATGTAGTGGGAAAAATGCGCCAGGCAATTTGCTGGATACCCTTGTTCTGGAACAGGTAGAAAAGTTGCCCTGGACGGCACAGAGCGTAATTTCCCAACTGGAGAAACGCAAACACTTCTATCAAAAAAGCTGGGAAGAAACGGACAGAGAGCTGGCAATTCTCCGTCGGCAACAATCCGAACTGCAACATAAGATAGATGCACTGATCGATTCTCTGGCAGATGGCATTTCCACCACTGCCAGAACGCAGATCCTGAAACGAGTGGAAGAACTCCAGGTCCAGAAAGAAGCTTTGCAGATCCAGCTGAAGGAGCGGGAAACTCTTCATGGCAAGGCCGAAATGTCCAACGAAGTGATTGAGGCCATGTGCAAGGAATGGGTTTCCTTTTCGGAGTGTGTTCCGCAGATGACGGTGGAACAGAAGAGAAACCTGCTTCGTCTCCTGGTTGAAAAAGTGATATGGGACGGACAAAATGCCCAAATCATATGGCGGGAGGTAGATCCAGACCAGCGTAAAAAAGGGAGCGCCTCAATGGCTTTGATGTGAGGATAGCAAATGAGATCCTCATGTTCTTCCGGGGAGGGAAAAAATCGGCTCAGGACGTTTCTCTTCACGAACCTATTGACACGGACAAAGACGGAAACACCTTGACCATCCTGGACACTATGGCTGTAGATGACACAATTTTGGAAAGCATAGATGTGAAACTAAAAAGTGAGAAACTGTACCGGTTCTTGGAATCCTCCTTGACAGACCGGGAGCGGGGAATTGTGTGTATGCGATATGGACTTTGCGGATATAAGCCACAGCCTCAACGGGTGGTGGCAAAACGTTTGGGAATCTCCCGGAGCTATGTATCAGAGCGCGGCTAATGTAAGGAAGGGAAAAATGATTGTGCTAAAACGAAAATAATAATTTTTATTTAAATTGATTTTCCCCAGGGCTTGTGGTATTCTTTAGATGCGCAATCGGCACATTGCGCCATGTTTTCTCTCCCTCCTGTTTCACTGGGATGGAAAACAGTTGACGGGATACAGCTTTTGCTGCATGGATTGCACTGGTGTTGGAGCAAAGCGTATTCCCGGTAGTGTGGAACACATTCTCAATGGAGGCAGATGTGAATTATGAGAGGAATTGAAACCCGAATTCAAATGATCCGGCATCAAGTCTTTCGCGAAGTGGCCCGTATGGCTTATCAAGAGACAAAACCAGTGGCAGAACAGATAGAAAAACTTCCTTATCAGATTATTCCTGGAGAAGTGGCCAACTTTCGAAACGACGTGTTTTTGGAGCGTGCCATTGTGGGAGAACGGCTTCGGCTTGCCATGGGACTTCCTTGCCGAGGCGCAGGAGAGCAGGCGCCTCTTTCTGAGGGAATTGAGGCGGCAGACCGGCCAGAGACCTATTATACGCCGCCTCTCATTAACGTGATTAAATTCGCCTGTAACGCCTGTCCGGAAAAACGGGTGATGGTGACGGATGGCTGTATGGGCTGCTTGGCCCACCCCTGTGTGGAAGTTTGTCCTAGGGATGCCATTCAGATAGATCGAACCATTGGCCGTGCCAAAATCGATGCTGCAAAGTGTGTCAAGTGCGGTCGTTGTGGAGAGGCATGCAGTTACCACGCTATCATTGTACAAGAACGGCCTTGTGCGGCGGCGTGTGGGATGGATGCTATCCGGTCTGACAGCCAGGGAAAAGCCGATATCAACTACGATAAATGTGTTTCTTGTGGGATGTGTTTGGTCAATTGTCCCTTTGGGGCCATTGCAGATAAATCTCAAATTTTCCAGGTGATCCGGGAAATTCAGTCTGGAGAGAAAGTATACGCAGCGATTGCACCGGCTTTTGTAGGGCAGTTTGGGCCAAAGGTTACGGCAGGAAAGTTGCGGGCCGCCGTGAAAAAACTGGGATTTGCGGACGTTTTTGAAGTAGCTATCGGAGCGGATCTTTGTGCCGTACAGGAAGCAGAGGATTTTCTGGAGAATGTTCCGGAAAAATTGCCTTTTATGGCTACCTCTTGTTGTCCGGCGTGGGCAACGATGGCAAAAAAGACTTTTCCCGATCACGCACAATGTGTTTCCATGGCGCTGACGCCCATGACCTTGACAGCTCGTTTGATCAAACACAAGCGGCCTGGTTCCAAGGTGGTGTTTATCGGGCCTTGTTCGGCCAAAAAGCTGGAGGCCATGGACCCCAGTGTGCGCAGTGAAGTGGATTTTGTGTTGACCTTTGAAGAAATGGCCGGTATTTTCGCGGCTCGGGGAATTGATTTGGACACCATTGAAGATCGTCCGGGAGGGGTGAACGATTCATCTGCCGATGGACGTGGTTTTGCCGTTTCTGGCGGTGTTGCCAAAGCTGTCATGGACGTAATTCATGAAAAGTGTCCCGATCGAACCATTCAGGTGACGTGTGCAGAGGGATTGAAAGATTGCCGTAAGTTGATGGCCCTTGCTACAAAAACCGGCAAATATAACGGATTTCTTCTGGAAGGGATGGGGTGCCCCGGCGGTTGTGTAGCCGGTGCAGGGACTATCCAACCCATTTCGAAATCCCAGTCTTCGGTGAAAGGGTATGCTGCCAAGGCCCGTCATCAAACGGCAGACCGTACGGAGTATGTAGAGGAGTTAGAGCATCTGGTAGATTTTTCCGCGCCGGTGGAAGAGTCTTGAGTCTTTCGAATTTCCCGAATTCCCTAGAAAACCGGTGGATATAGCCCTACTCCAGTAGGCTGAAAGACAGATCAGTCGTTAAAAAACGAGTACCGTTGTTTTGTTAGACAGCGGTACTCGTTTTTTACAGGGAAAACAGGCTTTAACTCTTTTTATGGAAACAGTCTTACCGGCAACTTCAATAGTCAGACTGGCGGAAAGTCAAGCTGGTGTCGTCCATTTTATCGATAATGGCAAGGCTTGCCAGCTTGTAACCAGCCTCACGAAGTTTTGCCCCGCCGGGCTGAAATCCTTTTTCAATGCAGACGCCAATTCCTTTCACAGAGCACTGGGCTTGACCACAGATATCCAGAAGACCGTCCATCGCTTTTCCGTTTGCAAGAAAATCATCTATGATTAATACCTTGTCGTGGGGCGAGAGAAATTTCTTTGACAGGGTGATATCATAATCTCGATCATAGGTATAAGAGTGAACCGTGGAAGTAAACACATCCCCATCGATATTTTTGCTTTTGGCTTTTTTGGCAAAAACAACGGGAACTTGAAAATACCTGGCAGTCATGCACGCAATGGCGATGCCGGAGGCTTCAATGGTCAGTATTTTTAGGATACCATCGTTCTGAAAGATTCGATAAAATTCCGCACCAATCTGATCCAGCAGAGCGATATCCAATTGGTGGTTGAGAAAACAGTCCACTTTCAATACATTTCCAGGCCGTACCTGGCCATCCTGGAGAATCCGTTGTTCCAGAAGTTTCATTTGTGGAGGAACCCCTTTCCAATAAAAATCCATACAATAACAAGATACGATCAATTATGGCAAATTCCTCATATTTTTGCAAGAGCTCCTAAAAGGAAAAAACAGTTACGGCCATTGCTTTCGAATTTTCGGCTTGAAAAACACAAAAAGATTTTAGTTCCAGACAAAAATTACAAGAACGGCACATAGGATAAAAAGAGATCTAGGGTACAGCTTTCAATCTTTTTGACAGGAGGAATGTGTGTGAGGGAAAAAATCATGCCTGTAGTTCATTGTGTGTATGGAAACTCGGAGAGGGAGCTTTCTCGAATCATCCAGGAATCATTTCTTCTCTATTTGAAACAAGTGCTTCATGTTTCTTCTCCTTCATGGAAGGGAAAAAAGCAGGCGTAGAGCGTTTGCCTGAGGAGAAGCCTATGTTTCTGGAAATCAGTAACCCCATGGATTACCATGTGGGTTTATACATCCGATTATCTAAGGAGGATGAAAACGAAGGACCATCCCAAAGTGTCCAGAACCAGGAATCTCTGCTGCGGGAGTTTGTGCAGGAGCAGGGGTTGTCCGTTTTTGACACCTATGTAGACGACGGATGGAGCGGTACCAGCTTTGACCGCCCCAGTTTCCGGCGGATGATCGATGACATTGAAACCAAAAAGGTCAATATGGTTATCACCAAGGACCTTTCCCGTCTGGGCCGTGACTACATCATGACCGGCCACTATATGGAGCGGTACTTTCCGGAACACCGAGTGCGGTATATCTCCCTGCTGGATGGGATCGACACCGGTGTGGACTCCACGGCCAATGACATCACCCCATTCCGTGCCATCATGAACGACATGTATGCCAAAGACATCTCCAAGAAGATCAAAAGCGTCAAGCGGGATAAGCAGCGAAAGGGACAGTTCATCGGCGGTAAGCCCATGTACGGATACAAGAAACATCCCACGGAAAAGAATAAGATCGTCATTGACGAGGAAGTCGCTCCGGTGGTGCGGCGGATTTTTGCCCTGGCGCTTTCCGGCATGAGCTGCCGCAAAATTGCGGCTGTACTCAACCAAGATGGCATCCCCACACCAGCCACCTACTGCGGCTGGAAAGTCGGGAATCCTGGCCCCTACACCGGGCTGTGGAGCAGCGAGCGCATCTCCGAAATGCTGAAAAACGAGACCTACATGGGCAATATGGTGCAGGGACGCATGGTGAAGATCAGTTACAAATCCAAAAAGTGTCTGAGGCAATCCCCGGAAAACTGGGTGGTAGTGGAAGGCACCCATGAGCCAATTATTGACCCGGAGACTTTTCAGAAGGTACAGATGCTGGTGAACAGCCGCAAGTACACACGAAGCCGAACCTACGACTTCTTGCTGAAAGGACTGATTTTCTGCCACGAGTGCGGCTATCCCATGGCGGTACTCAACCGCAAGAATGCCGCCGGAGAGGATCGTCTATTCTTCGTCTGCCGAACCTACCAGCGGTTTACCAAAGTGGGTGTCTGCACCTGTCATTCCATCAAGGAAGAAACAGTGAATGAAGCCGTACTTGCCAAGGTGCAGGAGGTCTGTCAAGCCTATCTGAATCCTGACCGGCTGCGTCCGATTGCGGAAGAAGCGGTGGAGAACGCCAGCAAGGCGGCCAGTTGTGAAGCGAAAATGCAAGCTTTGCAATCGAAAATCACCGCTCTGACCACCCACCTGGATCAGATGTACATGGACCGGCTGAGTGGGCTGCTCTCCGAAGAGGACTTTCAACGCATCTATCAGAAGGCCACAAAGGAACATACGGTTCTGGAAGATCGATTCAAAAACCTTCAGGAACAGGGAAAGCAACCGGTGAACACTGAAGAAAAAGCCAAGGCGCTGGTGAAACAGTTTCTGGATTCGGCACTGACCCGCCGGGAGTTGCTGGTCAGCCTTATCGAACGGGTGGAGTTGACCGAGAAAAAAGAAATTATCATCAAATTCCGATTTTCGCAGCAGGAAACACTTTCCTAAGTTGAGGGCAAGTCCAAAAAAGACTTGTCCGTTTCTTTTAGGGGGACCGTTTACAATAGACGTGTCGCTATGTATCGCGAATTGAGAAAAAGGCGCTGGCCAAATTGAGAAAGGAATTTGAAACAGCGGAAGGGTGCTAAAAAACAAGAGGAGAAATTCCCCTCTTGTCAAATGGTTGTAAAACAGTCTTTTTTAAGCTTGAATCCGGAATACAAGAGCAATTGGCGAACTGCCAAAACGACGGCTTTCCGGGATGGTAAGAAGGATTCCTCCATTCCTGATCTGGAAGGCAACAGCTTCGCCGCTGTCCACAAAAGTAATCTGACGAACGGGACCGGGGTAGGGAAGGAATACTTCGCATTCCACCGGTTCCCGAGCTTCGGGATACAGTCGGATGGCGTAGACAGTATCCCCTTTTCGAGTGAAGGAGACAGGTCCCGATTGGTAGGGGGGACACACCCGAGTGCCGTAAATGGCCTCTCCGTAAACCCGGAGCCATTGGCCCAGTCCGTGAAGACTTTCCATGGCTTCCACGGGAATGCGCCCATCCGGTTGAGGACTGACATTCAGAGCCAGATTTCCTCCCTTGGCAACAATATTCACCAGGGTGTTTACCAACTCCCGAGGAGATTTATAGTGGTCGCCAAATTCATAGGTGAAATCGGCTCCCAGAGTCAAACAGCTTTCCCAGGGAATTCCCAAGGGCTTTTCGGGAATACAAAGCTCAGGAGTCACATAATTTTCATAAGGGCCGCCCACGGTGCGATCTACGGAAAGCACTCCTGGGCAAAGACGACGGGCCTCTTGTACGATTTCCCCCAAGCGGATGTCCTGGCCGTTTTGTGGGCAGACCCATCCGGCGTCAAACCAAAGAATGTCCAAAGGACCGTAGCCCTTGCAGAGTTCCAGTACTTGGTTTTTCGTATACTGGACGAAGTTTTCCCAGCGCTGAGGGTCTTCCTGGGGATTGTACATGGGGCCCCGAGTAGAGGGACGGGAATCCGGAAGTTGCGGGGTGCGGTAAAAGGGAGTATGCCAATCAGCTTTTGAAAAATAGGCCCCGATCCCCAAGCCTTCTTTCCGAAAGGCATCAAACATGGATTTGACCAAATCCGCGTGGGCATTTTCGTGATAGGGGCACTGAGGCGAAGTGACTTTATAGTCAGTCCATTGGCTGTCCCAGAGGCAAAAACCGTCGTGATGTTTGGTGGTGAGAATCAAGTAACGGAATCCACAGTCAGAAGCCATTCTAGCCCATTCCTGGGGCTGAAAGCGTATGGGATTAAAAGAACGGATCAACCCTTCGTACTGTTGTTTAAAGGTGTCGGGATCCTGAGTCCAGTTGATTTGGCGCCTGGACCAATCGGCATCCTCATCGCTCAAGGCCCAAGAAGCCACAATTCCCAGTTGACAATAAAGGCCCCAGTGGATCATCAAGGCCAGTTTTTGATCTTGGAACCATTCCAGTTTTTCCAAAACAGCAGGGTCCGTAGGGGGGACATAGGTTTCCGCGGGGCTGTAATTGTGGACCCCTTGCTGGACAATATCCTGATCTGTTTCCGGCTGATTGCTCATTTCAATACACTCCCCATCCTTCACTTTGTGTCGGATTTAGGATACCGGTTCCCAGGGTGGATGTCAAGACCTTCAAAGAGATGTTTCCATTCAAAAGAGGATGTGCTATACTAACATCACAGAAAAAATGGATTTTCTTGGTCTGAGAGGGGAGTTTACGGTACAGTGAAGATTTTCCCGAAAGCAACCCTCTGACGAATAAAGGAGGAGCTAGGAATTGGAAACAATGGAATGGAAAGAGGGGACGGAAACCCTCCCTTGGCTGTGGGAACACGGAGAAGAAACATCCTGTTCTGTAATTGTCTGTCTTGCAGGCAGCGAAGCGGAAGGAAAGCGCTGTATGGAGTTGCTTTCTGCCCGGAAGAAGCAGGGGGCTGTAGCGGTTTTGATGGTATCTTCTCAGGAGGGGAAGGCCCAGGAAATCACGGTGGGAAACCTGTTGTTCGCTTTGCGGGAAAAACCCGAACTGGATGAAAATAGGTTTTCTTTGACAGCAGGCCCTGAAGCAGCTGATCAGGTGTGGAAGATTGCTTCCCATTTTCCCCAATGGTTTTCCTGCGTTTGTGCGGTAGGGGGGTACGGAGACCCTTACGAAGCTCGGTCACTTAAGGATGTACCTCTCAGGATTTATCCGGTCACGCAGGAAGATACCCTTTTTCAGGATGGGAAACTTCTGGTGGCAGGGGAACGGATGGCGATGGGTCTTCGGGCAGCCGGCAGTAGAACGGTAGAGTGCAGGCGAGAGCAAGGTTCTCGTGAAGAAGTATGGGAGAAGGTCTTCCAAACGGGAGAAACCGTGGAATGGATGTTGTCTCAAAACCGAAAAGAGCAATTTCAGGTTTACTGGCTTCAACCCGGTGTGTGGCGAATTGACGACTACTTTACCGCCTCCTGTTACCTGGTAGAGGGCAAGGAAAAAGCCCTTCTCATCGATACCGGCATGGGAGAGGGAGATCTGTTGGGCCTGGTCACTTCACTGACCAGACTGCCTGTGGAAGTGGCTATTACACATCCACATTTGGATCATATGCATTGGATCGACCGTTTTTCCAGAGTGTATCTCCACAAAGAAGACATTGTCCAGCTCCGAAACCATCCGGAAAGCTTTCCCCATGCTCTTTCTCCGAAGGCTCAGGGCTTGCCGGAAATGCTGCCTCTGGAAGAGGGAACGGTGTTGGACCTGGGAGGGGTTGCAGTGGAAACAAGGGAACTGCCTGGCCACACGCCCCATTCGGTGGTGTTTCTCGATGATGTCCATCGTTGCTTGTTTACAGGAGACGCCATTGGCTCTGGCTATATTGTGCTGATGATTTGTCCGGAACAGGAGGCGTTGCAGCTAGTAAAGGATTATCGTCAGGCGTTGGAACATTTCTTGCCCCAATTGGCGCGGGTGCGGGATTATGCATGGCTAGGGGGACATGGAATTCAGGAAAACGGCTGTGACCTTCGGACCCAGCAAGATTACTTGGCTGGCCATTCCCAATACTTTAATCCCATCCGGGAAGAGGTTATCAGGGATATGATAACTCTTTGCGATGCTTTGTTGTCCGGAGAAATTTCCTGGGAACAGGTGCAACAAGCTCCGGATCATTATTGCTCAAAGGGTTGTGCGGGTATGTTTTTCCGATTTGTATAAGAGGGCAAGGGCGGTGAAAACCGTCCTTGTTTTTTGTAACTGACCTTAATCTTGGAAAACCAAGAAGACAGGATGAAGAAAGGACCTTGGAACATCTTTAGAAAAAGAGAAAAAATAAGAATGGATATGGTTTTTCGGGTGTTTCTGTGCAAAAAGAATGGTCAGTTTTTTTAAATATTTCTCTGGACAATACTTTGAAAAAGCCTATAATATTTTGTAGATAGCTGGAAGAGGGGATATTCCCCTGTAGGCGGTTCTCTCCAAGGAACTTTGCCAAAGAGATCATGGGAAAGGATGGATCCCACGTGAAGGCAACTATTTCCAAGAAGCAGCGCATTTTTCTCCTGGTGGTCGGAATCCTGGTTTTGGTGGCATTTACTGGCTATGGCATTTTCCGCTTTGCCACCCGCTCTTTTATTGCCTCGGAAATCCAAACCCGAGAAGACTGGAGCATCGATACCGGTGAATACACCGATCGGGAAGAGAAACTGGAGATCAATGTCTATGACGCTCCTGTAGAGAGCTCGATTGCGATCAAGCAGATTGTTCCCTACGAGTACGAGGAAGAAGGATTCACCTATTACGATGAAGATGTCCAAGCACGTTTGGGGCATGCTTTATTGGAGCTGGTTCAGGAAAAGAACTACACCTTGGACGAGCCTTTGGCGATTCTCAATCCCTTTGGTACCGGATCCAATGGGCTGTATCTTTACTTCACCACGACCAAAGGGTGTCAGGTGGAGTACACAGTCCATGTGGAGGACGACTCCATTGCCGATTATACGGCCTTGGCAAACAACCGAGGGGAACAGGGATACAGCACGGTCCAGGAATTTCTCTTAATCGGTCTGGTGCCGGGCATGGAAAACCAAGTGACATTACGAACGATTAACCGTCAAGGTAAGGAAACCGGCACTTTGACTTTTACCGTGGAAACTCCCGAAACCGTATCCGGATATCAGACCCAGTTGGACGTGACTCAGGGAGAGAGCACCGTCCAGCAGACCGACGGTTTATTTTACGCCATGGGATTCGGTGATTACTACGGTTATACCTTTTTCTTTGACAATGACGGGGTAATGCGGTATGAAATGCTGTTGGAAGGATACCATTCCGACCGGTTCTTATGGGATGGCAATGAGCTGATTACCTGTGTGGGCAGCAATAAAATTGCCCGGCTCAGCCGTTTGGGACAAGTGCTGCAAGTGGTCGATCTGGGTTCCTACGAGTTGCATCACGACATCAACTGGGGACCTAACGGCACCATCCTTGCCTTGGCCACCGATACGAAAGGGGAGACCGTGGAAGACCAGGTTCTGCAAATCGACTTGGATACGGGAGAGGTTTCCTTGGCAGTGGACTTCACCCAGGTGTTGAACAGCTATTTTCAAACCACCCACGTAATTGGCATGACGGATACCTTTTTCTGGTCGGAAGGAGAATGGGACTGGCTCCATTTGAATTCCATCCAATATGTGGAGGAGGACAACGCCATCCTTGTGAGCTCCCGTGAGACCTCCACCATCATTAAGGCTTCTTTGGAAGAAGAACCCCAAATTCTCTGGATGATAGGGGATCCTGCCTTCTGGGAAGGAACCGAGTTTTCCCAGTATTCCTTGGAGCCGGAGGGAGATTTCCTCCTGCAGTATGGACAACACGATGTAGAGCTGGTAGAAGATGAATCCTTGCCGGAAGGGCAATATTATTTGCGGTTCTACGACAACAACTATTGGGGCAACAGCACTCGGGACAATTACGAACCGGACCTTTCTGACCAGGTCGGCTTGTCTATGACAGATGAAGAAGGGGTCAATTCGTATGTCTACTTCTATTTGGTAGACGAAACGGCTGGCACTTTTACCTTGGCAGACTCTTTTGAAGTGCCCTATTCCAGCTTGGTGTCCAACGTCCAGAATGTGGAGGGACAGTATGTAGTAAACAATGGGGTTCACCAGTGTTTCGGCGAATATGATGACCAGGGAAGTTTGATTCGGGAATATGGATATACCTGCACTGCAAATGGGTACCGGGTGATGAAATCCGATTTCCGTGGATTCTGGTTCCTGGAAGAAAAATGACCCCTTTTATGATAAGAAAGGAGACATAGACTTTGAAGTTGCTTTCTGTGACCGTGCCCTGTTATAATTCCCAGGCGTATATGCGTCATTGCATTGAGACATTGCTTCCCGGCGGAGACGACATTGAGATTCTGATTGTGGACGATGGATCCAAAGACAATACGGCAGCCATTGCAGATGAATACCAGGAAAAATACCCAGGAATCGTCCGGGCGATCCACCAGGAGAATGCCGGACATGGGGGCGCCGTAATGAAAGGTTTGACCTATGCCACCGGTCAGTATTTCAAAGTGGTGGACAGCGACGATTGGGTGGATTCCCAGGTGTTGGGAGAGATTCTCACGTTGCTGCGTGGCTTTTCGAAATCGGGACAAGGCGCCGATATGGTAGTCAGCGATTTTTTGTACGACAAAGTAGGCGCCCATCACAAAAAGGCCATGCGTTATACCCAAACCATCCCTCAAAACAAATTGATAACTTGGGATGAGGTGGGAAATTTTCCTAAGGGTCACTATCTTCTAATGCACTCGGTGATCTATCGAACGGAACTGCTGCGCAAAAGTGGATTGGATTTGCCGCATCACACTTTCTATGTGGACAATCTGTTTGTCTATGTACCCATGGCCCAGGTTAAGACCCTTTACTACATAGACAAAGTTTTTTATCATTATTTCATTGGCCGGGAAGATCAGTCGGTCCAGGAAGCGGTGATGATCCGCCGCATCGATCAGCAGCTTCGGGTCAATCGTTTGATGTTCCAGCAGGTAGATTTGGACCAGGTGGAAAACCAGCGGCTGCGCTAATATTTGATAAACTACCTGGAAATTGTCACCACGGTCTCTTCGGTGCTGTTGTTCCGTTCCGGGACCAAAGAACATCTGGCAATGGAGCGTGCTTTGTGGGAAGACATGAAGCGGGATTTCCCTCGGCACTACGCCATTCTCCATGGGAGAATGTTCGGGAAAGTGTTGACCTTGCCCGGTGCTTTGGGCAGAGGAATCGCGGTCAATGTCTATCAGGTGAGCAGGAAGGTTTTTGGATTTAATTGAGGGGGAGCCGGATTGATGGTTGATTATTTGATTGTGGGCGCAGGACTGTATGGGAGCGTATTTGCCCAGCAGATGACTGCTGCGGGGAAGCATTGCCTGGTCTTGGACCGTCGGCCCCATATAGGGGGCAACGTCCACTGTGAAGAGGTGGAAGGAATTCTGGTTCACCGGTATGGAGCCCATATTTTTCATACCTCTGATGAGGAGGTGTGGAATTACGTCAACCGCTATGTGCGGTTCAACAACTATATCAATTCTCCAGTGGCTATTTTCCGTGGGGAACTGTACAACATGCCTTTTAATATGAATACCTTCTCCAAGCTCTGGGGTGTGACCACTCCCGCCCAGGCTCAGGCGGAGATTCAGCGTCAGGCGGGACGGCACAATATCGATGAGCCCAAGAATCTGGAAGAACAGGCCCTGAAACTGGTAGGGGACGATATCTATCAAAAATTGGTAAAGGGCTATACGGAAAAACAGTGGGGTAGAGACTGCAAGGAACTGCCGCCTTTTCTGATTCGCCGGCTGCCTCTGCGATTCATTTACGACAACAACTATTTCTCCGACCGGTACCAAGGGATCCCGGAGGAGGGGTATGATGCATTGATCGAGCAATTGTTGGAGGGAAGCGACGTGCTTCTGTCCACCGATTATAAGACATTTGCCCAGTCCCATCCCCATATTGCCCATAAAATTGTCTATACGGGAACCATTGATGGGTTCTTTGATTCCTGTTTTGGGCCGTTGGAATACCGGAGTCTCCGGTTTGAAACCGAGATTTTGGATTGCCCCAATTATCAGGGAAACGCTGTGGTCAACTACACTGCCCGGGAAGTACCCTATACCCGGATTATTGAGCACAAGCATTTCAATTTCGGTACTCAACCTAAAACCGTCATTACCCGGGAATATCCCCTCCAATGGGAACCTGGGAAAGAGCCTTTTTATCCGGTCAACGATGAGAAAAACCAAGCTCTTTACCGGAGTTATGCGGAGCTTGCCAAATCTCGTCCTGATGTCATTTTTGGCGGGAGATTGGGAAGCTACCGCTATTACAACATGGATCAGGTCATTCGTGTGGCATTGGATGACGCAAGGAAAGAGTTGCAGAAGAATGGATAAATGGGCCTTGCTGTGATCTTTATAAAATCTTCTGCAAAGCCTCGTCCGGTTTGAGACAGAAAAAGACCCCGGGAATGCCCCGAGGTCTTTTTGCATTATCGGTAGAGAGGACCGTATTGTTTACACGCCGCAAAATCGGCAGCTTCCTTATCTTTTGTCCCAAAAGCCGCCCAAGCGTGGGGCCGGTAGATTTTTTCATCAGGCACATTGTGCATGGCAACCGGAATGCGCAGCATGGAAGCCAGTGTGATCAGATCAGCTCCCACATGGCCATATACGGTGACGCCATGGTTCGCACCCCAATTGGCCATAACGCTGTACACGTCCCGGAAGGGACCCTGACCGTTTAAGCGGGGAACAAACCAGGTGGTGGGCCAGGTAGGATCCGTACGACGGTCGATGGGGCAATGAATTTCATCGGGAAGATGGGCAGTCCAGCCTTCTGCAATCTGCAAAACGGGTCCAACACCTTCTACGATATTGACTCTGAGCATGGTTACCGGCATCTCCGCTGTGCAGCGGAAATGGCTGGAAAAACCGCCTCCCCGGAAATACTCGTAGTTGGCCCGGCACCAGTCGGTAGCTTCCAAACAGGCTTCTACGTCTTTCTCTTCCATCTCCCAGAAAGGTTTCATCACAGGGTTGCCCTGCTGATCTCTTGCGGCTCCGCAGCCATCCAGAGCGGTGGCGCCTGAGTTGATCAAATGGATAAAACCGTTTTCTGCCACTCCTTGGGGCCGATACCCGGTAACACGTTCACAAGCTTCCGGACTCCAATAAGTGCGCACATCATGGAAGCAGGGGGCGGTTCCGGATACCAGGGTGCCCAACATCATGGAGACTCCGTTAAGGGTATCATTTTCCGTGGCAAAGGGAGTGGGCTGCTTAGGGCCATTCCAGTCAAAGGTGGAAGCCAGAATTGCTTCGGAAAAATCGGCGTTGGGGAGCCAATCGGTCCAATTCCGCTGTCCTTGGAAGCCGCCTGCCACCGCATTTTTGCCCAACGCTTCCTCGTGCCAACCCAATTCATCCAGCTTGGGGTTGCCGTAGAGAATGTCCCGCATAATCATGGTCATCTTGGTGACAAACTCCCAGTCTTTGTCCGGAGGAACCACTTTGGACTTCCGAATGATGTCTGGGAGGTTTTTGCCGGCATTGCAGTCAAAGCCTTCTTTACAGTGGGTTTTCACCCAAGCAAGGGCCTTCTCGTACTCCTGGGGATCATAAATTTCCAAGGTAATGCGGCGAATGATCTCAGTCATGTCCACCCATTCGGGGCGAATGCCAAAATATTTTTGGAACATGTTGGCATCACAGTAGCTTCCTGCAATGCCCATTGCCACGCCTCCCAGGTTTACATATGCCTTGTTTTTCATCCAGCCAACGGCTACAGCGCACCGGGCAAACCGGAGAATTTTCTCTGCGGCATCAGGGGGTACGCTGGTATCGCTTGCCTCCTGGACATCGTGACCATAAATGGAGAACGCAGGAAGGCCTTTCTGGGCGTGGGCCGCCAAGACAGCCGCCAGGTAAACGGCGCCAGGCCGTTCGGTTCCATTGAACCCCCACACTGCCTTAATGGTTCGGGGATCCATGTCGAAGGTTTCGCTTCCGTAACACCAGCAACGGGTGACAGTGAGGGTTGCCACTACATTTTCCGTAGAAAACTGATCCGCACATGCAGCAGCCTCCGCGCCTCCTCCGATGGTGGAGTTGGCCAGAACGCACTGAACCGGTGTTCCATCGGGATAGCGGAGATTTTCCTCAATCAATTTTTTGGCGTTCCGAGCCATGGCCATGGTCTGGTCTTCCAGGCCTTCCCGGATCCCACCCCATCTGCCGTCAATAGTGGGGCGAATCCCTATTTTGGGATACAACATGTTTCAGTCCTCCTTTGATAATATGGTTTGATACAATTGATATGGTTCTTCCCAATCTTTACAGTGTCTGGGATGGTATGTTTTGACAGGTTCTGTCCGTGCAATGAGTCTTCGGCCCTCTTCCAGATCCGAAAGTTCACCCAGAGCAAGAAGCTGCAGGAGAATATTGCCCAGGGCTGTGGCTTCCACAGGACCGGCTGTGACAGGAAGGCCAATACAATCCGCTGTCATTTGGCAAAGGAGACCGTCTTTTGTTCCTCCGCCCAGCACATGCAGACCGGAGAAGGTCTTTCCCGTTGCTTGAGAGAGTTGATCCAAGGTAACCCTGTATTTGAAGGCGAGACTTTCGTATATGCATCGCATGATCTGTCCCACGGATTCGGGAACAGGCTGTCCGGTTCTGCGGCAAAATGCCTGTACTCTTCCGGGAATGTCCCCTGGCGGAGTGAATTCGGCAGCGTCGGGATCGATGAAGGAGCGCAGAGGAGGTGCCTCTAGAGCAAGACGTTCCAGTTCCCCGTAGGAGTACTCCTGCCCCTGACGCCGCCACTCTCTGCGGCTTTCCTGAATTAGCCATAGGCCAATGATGTTTTTCAGGTAGTTCACTTTGCCGTTGGCGCCAATTTCATTGGATAATTCCAAACGCCGACTTTCTTCGGTGAGGATGGGTGTATCCAATTCACATCCAAGCAAGCTCCAGGTTCCACAGGAGAGAAAGGCAACCTGATCTCCAGGGGCCGGCAATGCCGCTACCGCGCATTGGGTGTCGTGACCTGCGGCGGCAACGACTTTGGCTTGGCGGTATTCTCCCACCACCGTAGCGCTGGGCACAGAAGGCGCAAACAGGGAAGAGGGAAGACCAAATGCATCCAGCACGGTTTTGTTCCAGGTTTTGCTTTGGGGATCCAACATTTGACTGGTAGAGGCAATGGTGGTTTCGCAAACCTGTGTCCCGCAAAGGGCATATGCGAAAAGGTCGGGCATAAATAAAAGCCGTCTTGTCTTTTTCCAGATGTCCGGTTGCTGCTGTTGCAAAGCCAGTAATTGAAATAAAGTGTTGATGGGCATGATTTGGTTTCCTGTAGCCCGATACAATTGTTCCGGGGACAACTTCTGAAAGGCCTGTTCTGTAATCCTTTCTGTCCGTCGATCCCGGTAGTGAACGGGATTTCCCAAAAGATGTCCTTTTTCGTCCAGCAATCCAAAGTCTACGCCCCAGGTGTCAAAGGCAATGCTGTGAAAGTCACCGGCTTTCTGGATTCCCTGGAAAACATTTGCCATAAGAGCGTCAAAATTCCAGGTCAATTGGCCGTTTATTTCCACGGGAATATTTTCAAAACGATGGATTTCCCGATATTGAAGGGTTCCTCGGTCATAAGAAGCCAGAATTGCCCGGCCGGAAGAGGCGCCAAAGTCAAAGGCCAAAACCCGTTTCATATAACCACTCCTTGTCCCTTCCCATCACTTTAGTCCGTTGTCAAATTTCTTATAACCAGGATGGCGTCCCGTTACGCGATAAAAACCCCGTAGGTCGATGAGCTTTTGGATATTTTCCCGGCTGATGTCGTGGCTGCCTCCCAGAATGATGGCATTGATGGTGATCTTTGCCCAGAGTTCCAAGCTTTCCATGCGGTAGAACGCGGTCAGTACGTCGGATCCCACAGCCAGTGCCCCGTGGTTTTCCAGCAGCATCACATCGTGTTCCTCCAGGTAGGGTTCGATGGCATCGGGGACTTCGGAAGTGCTGGGGGTGCCATAGGGGGTCAGAGGTACACTGCCAATGACAGCCACATCTTCGATCATATTGTACATATCCATGGCCTTGTGGGCCACGGCAAAACCGGTTGCTCCAGGCGGATGGGCGTGAATCACACTCCAGATGTCGGGGCGTTTTTCGTAACAACGCAGGTGCATCTTGATTTCGCTGGAAGGACGGAGACCTTCGGCGCCTTCCAGAACTTGTCCTTTTTCATCAATGCGCAGCAGTTTCTCTGGGGTAATGAAACTTTTACTCATCCCGGTAGGCGTGCAAAGAAAAGTGCCGTCGTCCAGCCGCGCGGAAACATTTCCGTCATTTGCAGCAACCCATCCCAATTGCCAGGTTTTATGGCACACGTCACAGATTTGTTCCTTGATGAGATTGATATCCATGGTAAAACTCCTTCCTTCTCTATCTATTTGAAGTATACAGGCTTGAACCCAGCTCTGTCTCGTTGTATAATCACAAATACTAGGAGAATATTCACTTTTTGGAGGAATGGAGGATGCGTTACCTGGCCAATTTGGAGCGGGCTGTGCGGGGAACCTTTGATTTTCCCATCGAACTGTACTATGTGGATAAAGCCCACCCCCGCTATGAGATGCCGTTTCACTGGCACATGGAGCACGAATTGATCTTGGTGTTGCAGGGGTGTCTCCACCTTTCTGTGGATGGTGAAACCTGGGATTTGCATACCGGGGACTGTGCTTTGATTGGGGATGGATCCATCCACGGAGGTACTCCCGAAAACTGCGTGTATGAATGTGTGGTATTTGACCTGGAGCGTTTTTTTACAGGATCCAGTATCTGTGGCCAGAGGTTATCCAGGCTTTTGGAAACAGGTGTCCGAATGGAAGGCTATTTTCCCAGGGAAACTTCGGCGGCTGGTTACATAAGTGCCCTGTTTGAGGCCATGGAAAAGGAACAACCGGGCTATGAATTTACCACTACGGGATTGTTGTGGCAATTTTTAGGAGAGATACTGACCAAGAAACTCTACCGGACCACCTCTATGGAATCCACAAGGGATGCCCGCCGGGTAAAGGCGGTAAAAAATGCGCTGCGGCGGATTCGCTCAGATTTTGCGGAACCGCTCACTTTGGGGGATTTGGCGGCGGAAGCATCACTGGACCCCAAATATTTCTGTCGAGTGTTCCGGCAAATCACGGGCAGGACGCCGGTGGACTATCTGGTCTATTACAGGGTGGAATGTGCGGCGGAATTGCTCTGTGCCACCCGGGATAGTGTGACGGAGGTGGCTCTTGCCTGCGGGTTTGGGGATGTCAGCTATTTCAGCCGGGTGTTTCGCAGGTTTAAGAATCAGACACCGGGAGAGTATCGACGAGAGCACGATACCCCTTAATTTTCCTTTACAATCCTCACAAAGTGTGCTATCATTCTTCCAATCAAGGAGACGTATCCTTGCATTTGGAAGGGAAAACCTATGGCGATAGGGGGAGAAGAAGTATGTCTTTGGCAGAAATGAAGCAACGGACCAGCTTTGGATTTTCGGCGGAAAATCCCACCGGGTCCCATAACGGAGGAAGCAAAGGAAAAGATTGTGAAAAACTGCGGCCCTGTATTCAAATCCAGCCTCAGGAGACAGTGACCTTGTGTGATGCCGAGGGGCCTGGGATGATCACCCATATTTGGTTTACCGGATATGTGGGGCATTCCTTTATTTTGAGAATCTATTGGGATGACTGTACAGAGCCTTCGGTGGAAGCGCCCATTTCGGCTTTCTTCGGATGTGCCTATGACGAGACTTGGAAGGACCGGGATGGAAAATACCCGGTGCTCAATTCTTCCATGATTTTGGTGGCACCGGGTCGAGGATTCAACTGTTATTGGGAAATGCCTTTCCGGAAGCATTGCCGGATCACAATGGAAAATCGGGGCGACACGGAGCAGACACTGTTTTACATGATCGAAGGCTGGAAGGGAACCCTTTCGGAGGAGATGGGATATTTCCATGCAGCCTACCGTCAGGAACATCCTGTGGAAAAGGGAAAGGCCTATACGGTAATCGATGGTATACGCGGCAAGGGATGTTTTGCGGGTCTCTGTTTTGCAGCGGGGATGAACGGAAACAACACCTGCTGGGTAGAAGGGGAACCCAAAATCTACCTGGACGGAGACCGCTATCCCACCATCAATTACACGGGGACGGAGGACTATTTTTGCGGTTCTTATGGTTTTGGCAATGATATTTTGCTCAACCGCTACCAAACTTTCAGTGGCCTTTACGCGGGACTGTATGCCATTTGCGGCAATGATTCCGCTGAAATGTACAATGGTCAGCAACGGTTTTTACTATATCGGTTTCATGTAAAAGATCCCATTTACTTTGATGCATCCTTCCGGATGACCATGGACAATTTGGGGTGGACAGGGCCCCGGTACGACGATTATACTTCGGTAGCGTTTTGGTATTTGGAAAAACCTGCTGGAGTACCGGTTTCGCTGCCTGAGGACCGGGATATGATCATGCGGTAACCCGGGGAGCTCGTTGGGGCAACCGATAGAGTGCAGTTCCAGAAGGGCGTTTTCCTGTGTAAGTTTGCTAGAGAGAAAAAACTGAAAAACCAGCGACATGGTGTTGTCATCCGACTCCACATCGCTGGTTTTTCTATGTTGTTGGAGGTTTACCCAGAAAGTACTCCTTTTATTTAAATCGGTTAAATCTTCTGAGCCACACGGTAGGCTTCATAGATGGCCCACTTGGTATCACGAGCTTTCACAGCGTCTCCAACGGTGTATACCTCAGGTGCCAATCCGGTGGGATCAAAGGGCACATAAGACTTGGATCCCAGTGCCAGAATCACATGGTCATAACCGTCCAGAGTGATCTTTTCGCCGTTGCATTCCGCAATCACACCGCCGGGAATGAACTCCAAAACCTTGGTGTTCACATGAATGTCCACTTCTTCTTTCTTCAGACGCTCCATGAGATCGTTCCGAACTGTCAAATACAGCTTGGCTGCCACGGCAGGTGCCATCTCCACGATAGAGACCTTGGTGCAGTAGTCGGTGGCATACTCTGCGGTTTCTACGCCCACTTCACCGCCGCCAATAATCAAAGCGCTGGACTTGAGAACGGGATTGCCCAACAGAACATCATTGGCCTGAACCACATTTTCTCCGTCAATACCGGGGATATTGGGAACAATGGGAGTTGCGCCTGTGGCCATGATGAGGACATCCGGCGCCAACTCCCGGATCAAATCGGGAGTTGCCTCTGTGTTGAACCGAAGATCCACCCCATTTTTCTTACACATATGAAGCTGGTACCGAATGGCCCGCGTGAGTCCCTGTTTGAAGGGAGGATAAGCGGCAATCAAAAATTGTCCCCCAACCCGTTCGGGACCATTTTTCTCCAGCAAAGTAACGTGGTGACCGCGACCAGCAGCCATGAAAGCAGCCGTCATACCTCCAGGACCTGCGCCTACCACCACCACATTTTTAGGCTGATCTGTGGGAGTCAACATCCGGTCTGCTCTGTGGCTGGATTCCGGATTGAGCATGCAGCCCACGCCCCAGTCACCGGGCATCAAGTTCTCAGGATAGTTAAATTCCATGCACCGCTGTGTGCATCCCAGACAGGGAATGATATCTTCGATAACCCCTGCGCACATTTTGTTGGGGAAGTCCGGATCGCAGATGGACTGACGGCCCAAGGATACTGCATCGCAATCCCCCCGTTTGATGGCAGTTTCAATGGTATAAGGGTCGTGGAAAAGGCCCACGGAGAAGACGGGAATATCTACCGCTTCCTTGATTCTCCGGGATGCGGACAGGTTCCAGCCGGACTGCCAACTGGAGGGCGGCACAATGGTCTGCCAAGTTTCGTATGTGCCCGCAGAGATATGCAGTGCGTCATATCCATAGTCTTCCAGCATCTGGGCAAAGACAACAGACTCTTCCATTTCCAGGCCGCCGATACGGTTTTCCTTGGAGGAGATTCGGGCGGTTACCACGAAATCATCTCCGCAAGCCGCTTTGATGCCCTGTACCACCAGCTTCATGAAGTAAGCGCGCCCCTCCAGGCCGCCGCCGAATTCATCCACACGCTTGTTGGAGCGGGGGGAGAGGAACTGGCCTCCCATATAGCCGTGAGCCGCATGGATTTCCACGCCGTCAAACCCGGCCTTCTGACAGCGAACTGCAGCATCCACATAATGCTGAATCAAGTCGTAGACTTCCTGGGTGGTAAACTCATGAGGCGTTTCCCGGTTGGTGGGGCAAGGTACGCTGGAAGGAGCGGCGATTTGCTCGCCAGCCATAGCGGCAACGGTTTCTCGGCCAGCATGGTGCAGCTGCACAATTACCCGAGCCCCCTTGTTTTTAACATAACTGGCCAGTTTAGTCATACCGGCCAAGCCCTCGTCGTTCCAAACATTGGGCTCGTGGGGCATGCCCACGCCCCGGCGCTCTACAGCGGCAATTTCGATGATGATCAAACCGAAACCGCCGGCAGCCCGTGCCCCATAATAGTCTAGTGTGGATTGCACAACTAGGCCATTTGGATCAAATACACCGGAGTCCATAGCCGGGACAATCAAACGGTTTTTCACCAGAAGATTGCCAATTTTGTAGGGGGAAAAGGTTTTCTCGAAATTCATGTAACAACCATCCTTTCCAAAAATCTTCGAAACTTCGCCAAAAATCCTTTCGGTTTGGTCAGAAATTTGATATAATAACTTCGTTAATTCTGTAACGAAATCAACTGATGTAATGGTATCACAAATTACCTCACAAAAACATGGCAGAACCCGCAAATTGGAAAGGATGACTTGTGCAAAATGACAACCAACTTTCAACGGCGCAATTTTGGAACCCTGGAAGAAGCCTACCGGGTATTTTTTGAAGCCCTGAAGCAGGACAGCATAGAAGCATTGATCCGCACAGCTTGGGTATTTTTTGGATTGCCGGTGCTCATGACCGACGAAAATTATAAATTGGTATGTCAATACCCTAAGAAAAAACTGGATCAACCCATTTGGGATGCCCTGTATGAAAGTCACACTCTTCCCTTGGACGTGATCCAATTTTACCAACAGACATACTTGAATATGGAGGAGCAATATTACCGGCCTTTTTATTCTCATGAGGGTCCCGCAGCTGACTGTCCACGGATTTTCGGAGAAGTTCATTCGGAAGAGAGAATTTACGGGCACATTGCCATTTTTCTTTTTGATTGCCCGCTGCTGCCCGATGACTTGGCTGCAACACAGGTGTTTATCGACGCTCTGGAAATGCTGATGTTGCCCAGGCGCAATCGGGAAGGGGCATCTCTTTCCTCCTATATGAGGGATCTTTTGGATGAAAACGCGGCGCCAAAAACAAAGGCGCTGGCCCATCGTGCTCTGGTCTCAGCCATCACGGGCCCATTTACGCTGATGGTTACTCCTATTGGCAGCACTGCCTCCCAGCAGGCCTTTGCCACCATGGCCATTTCCAAATTGGCCGTACAATATCGCTCCACTGTGAGTGCCATTTACCACAATTGTATTGTCACGCTGTTCGGACTGATGCAGGGGGAAAAGCATTCTGAAAAGGAGATTGCGTTTTTTCACCGGGTGGCAGAGTTTTTATCTCCGTCCAATACCTCCAGCGGCGTGTCGCTGCCCTTCTCCGACTTGAATGAGATGAACGGAAGATTTCAGCAAGCATATATGACGGCTCTTCTCACGAGAAAGCCCTGTGAATTTTTTGAATTTGCCTTCCCGGCCACCATCTTTGAGACCGTGTGTGTTAATGCCAACGTGGAGATGTTTGTGCATCCGGTTCTTCACCGGCTGCTGGCCTACGACGAAGCCAATAAAACAGAATATTTTCGCACTCTGCAAGTGTACAGTTTGACCCTGCACAATAAGGAATCCACCGCGCGGATTTTGTGTATCCACCGCAATACCCTATTGTATCGACTGGGAAAAATCAGTGAGCTGTTCCATATTGCCTTTGAAGACCAGCAGACTGCATTGGCGTTGCTCAACAGTTTTCAGCTTTATGGGGTAAGCGCTATGAAAAGGGCGGATTTCGGATTGACCTCACAGCGGGATTTTTAAAGAGAACTCTCCGAGAAAGTTGTCTCTCAAAGGCAGGTCCATTTATTCCTGGAAAGACCTTCTTTTCTCGGTGAATGTTTGGTCAAAGGAAAGTGGGTAATGGAGATTTTTCCGACATGCAAAAAACAGGCGATGAGACTTCTCATCGCCTGTTTTGTTAAGGGGTTGAAAGAAAGTTTAGAGTATGGCCTTCAAATCTTCTTCCGGTGTGCTGATGGGAGCAATGTGGTAATGCTCTACCAAATAGTTGAGCACGTTGGGGGACAGGAAAGCGGGGAGCGTAGGTCCAAGACGAATATTCTGAATTCCCAGATATAAAAGTGTCAGCAAGATGCAGACTGCCTTTTGCTCATACCAGGATAACACCATGGACAGAGGCAATTCATTGACGCTGCAACCAAAGGCGTCTGAAAGAGCCAATGCAATTTTGATGGCACTGTAAGCGTCGTTGCACTGACCAATATCCATCAGGCGGGGGAGACCTCCGATGGTGCCCAGGTCCAGATCATTGAACCTGTATTTTCCGCATGCCAAAGTAAGAACAATGGAGTCCTTGGGAGTTTGCTTGACGAATTCCGTGTAGTAATTTCGGCCAGGCCGGGCTCCGTCACAGCCGCCTACCAGGAAGAAATGGCGGATCGCCCCGGACTTTACTGCCTCAACCACTTGGTTGGCTACACCCAGTACCGTTCCATGGCCAAATCCGGTCATAACGGTGTTGCCTCCATTGATGCCGGTAAATTCCCGTTTTTCAGGATACCCGCCCAAAGCCAGAGCTTTCTCAATGACGGGAGTAAAATCCCTATCTTCTCCGATATGGACGATTTCAGGATAGGACACAACTTCCGTGGTGAACACGCGATCCGCGTAGCTGGGTCTGGGGGGCATCAGACAGTTGGTGGTAAAAAGAATGGGCGCGGGAAGGTCTGCAAACTCTTTTTGCTGGTTCTGCCAGGCCGTCCCAAAATTTCCTTTTAAATGGGGATATTTTTTCAGTTCGGGATAGCCGTGAGCAGGGAGCATTTCCCCGTGGGTATATACATTGATGCCCTTGCCTTGGGTCTGCTCCAACAACAATTTCAGATCCAAAAGATCGTGGCCGGAAATCACAATGAAAGGACCTTTCTCTACGGTCAAGGGAACCACGGTGGGAACAGGTGTCCCAAACGTTTCCGTGTTGGCCCGATCCAGCAACTCCATGCAGGAAAGATTATATTTTCCCACTTCCAGCACAATGGGGAGCAGCTCTTCCATGCCCCAATCTTCTCCCACGGCGAAGAGGGCTTTGGCCAGGAAACGATACAGCTCCTGATCGGTATAACCCAAAACCATTGCATGGTAGGCATAGGCAGCCACACCGCGAATACCGAACAAAATAAGAGACTTGAGGCTGCGAATGTCTTCTTGGGCATTCCAAAGACGGGAAAGGTCGTAGTCCTCCATCCTGCCGCAAGGGGCGCCACAGCCACAGCACATGGGGACAAGGGCATTTTTCTCAGCGTGGACTCGCTCGATCAAGGCGCTGACCGTTTCTTCGTTAAAGTTGACGTTGGTGACGGTGGTAAACAGGCCCTCTACAATGACCTTCCAGGTGGAATCCGTAGGCAGGGAATCCCCGTCTATGGCGCGGGCCAAACCGATCAGAGCGCCGGTCAATTGATCCTGCAATTTTGCCACCTGAGCAGATTTGCCACAGACACCGGCTTTTCCGGTACATCCCGTACAACCGGCAGTCTGTTCACATTGAAAACAAAACATTTTTTGATCCATAATAGATTCCTCCAAACATTGTTGCAAATAGTTTGTACCATTGATGGGGGATGATTCTTAGAAGATGACCACAAGGAGCATTTTGAATTGTTCTTTTCCAAATACCGCATGAGGATGGCCAGCGGGCATGACGATGGATTCCCCTTCCCGAAGAAGGAAATCCTGGCCGTCGATAGTGATTTGGCCCACCCCGTCCAGGCAGGTGACGAAGGCATCTCCGCCGGACTCATGGGTGCTGATTTCCTCTCCTTTGTCAAAGGAAAACAAGGTGACGCTTACCGCAGCATTTTGTGCTAAGGTTTTGCTGACAACCTGGCCTTCCTGGTAAGAAATTTGCTCTTTGAGCGTCAAAACCTCTGCCTTCGAGATGTTTTTCATGGGTTCTTTCATGGGATTTCCTCCTTTACCGGTCCAGAATTTTTCCGTCTACAGAAATGGTCACAACCTGCCAGGGGAGAAACTTGCCGCTGTTTTGCAGGGCAGTTTTCGTGGCGGCTTCCAGCCCTCCGCAGCAAGGCACTTCCATACGCACAATGGTGACGCTTTGGATGTCGTTGTTCTGGAGAATCTGGGTAAGTTTTTCGCTGTAATCTACGCTGTCCAATTTGGGACAACCGATTAAAGTGATTTTTCCCTTCATAAACTCTTGATGAAGGTTTGCATAGGCAAAGGCTGTACAATCTGCCGCAATCAGCAGTTTCGCCTTGTGGAAATAGGGGGCGTTTACGGGTACCAGTTTGATTTGGCAAGGCCACTGACCCAGCTGAGAGGCTCCATGGGATACGGGGGACTCTGCAGGAGAATCTGCTGTCCGATCAAAACGGTGCATCTGGTGGCCAGGACAACCGGCATGGGCAATGGGCGCTGCCGGACCCTTTTTATTTTTCATGTTTTCCTGGACGGCTTTTTCATCGTAAGCGGCAGCTTCCCGTTCCACAAATGAAATGGCGCCGGTGGGACAGGTGGGAAGACAGTCACCCAATCCATCGCAGTAGTCATCGCGGAGGAGCTTGGCTTTGCCGTCCACCATGCCGATTGCGCCCTCGTGACAAGCTGCTGCACAGGCTCCGCAGCCGTTGCATTTTTCCTGATCTATGTGAATGATTTTCCGAATCATATTTGTCATCCTTTCCTTTTCCTTGATCTTGTGACCAGAGTATACTATAATTTCAAATGAAAGTCTGTTGTTTTAACAACGTTAGGGGAGAAAATCATGGAATTACTGTTGTCGGATACCCAATTGTTTCGGGGAATTGCGGAAGAAGAAATTCACTCTTTACTCCAATGTTTGGCTGCCACCAAGGAAGAGTATAAAAAAGGGGATGTGATCTTAGGGGAAGGTACCACTACGGAAAGTCTGGGAATTGTTCTTTCGGGAATGGCCATCATTTCTTGCAGTGATATTTGGGGAAATAACAGCATCTTGGGCAATGTGGCGCCGGGGGCTGTTTTTGGGGAAGTGTATGCCTGTATTCCGGGAGAGCCGTTGCGCATTGCTGTATCTGCCGCTGAAGATACCAAAGTATTGTCTATGAATGTGGGGAGAGTCTTGTCCACCTGTTCCAGCGCTTGTCCTTTCCACACCAAGCTGGTTCGGAATCTCTTGACTGTCTGCGCCCACAAAAGCTTGGAGCTTTCCCAGCGGATTTTACACACCAGTTCGAAATCCATCCGGGGCAGATTGATGTCCTATTTTTCCGAGTGTGCCAAGCGAGCCGGAAAACGTTCTTTCCAAATTCCATTTAACCGGCAGCAGTTGGCAGATTATTTGGGAGTAGACCGGAGCGCCATGAGCAATGAATTGTCCAAGATGCAAAAAGAAGGGATGATCGAATACAGCCGTAACCAATTTCTCCTAAAACAGCAGGAAATGATCTAGCATTTGGCCCGGTGGGAAAATGTTCTTTCGGGTTTCTTAGATTGTTTATACAGGCGAAGATCCTATCAGTATTGCTTTTCTTATTGAAAATATACCTGATAGATTCTATAATAAAAAAGAAATGTCTAAAAACTTTTGACGGGAGGTTAGCGGTTTGAAAGTATTGATGATCAATGGAAGCCCTAGAAAAAACGGAAATACATCGATCGCCTTACAGGAGATGGAGAAAATTTTCCAAGAAGAGGGAATTCAGGTGGAGACTGTGCAGGTGGGCAACCAAGACCTTCGGGGATGTATCGCCTGCAATACCTGTGCCAAAAATGGCAAATGTGTGTTTGACGATTTAGTCAATGAAACGGCGCCTAAATTCGAAGCGGCAGATGGTTTGGTAATTGCCAGCCCGGTGTACTACGCTTCCGCCAATGGTACTTTGATTTCTTTTATAGATCGTCTGTTTTACAGCACTCCTTTTGACAAAACCATGAAGGTGGGGGCTGCGGTGGCTGTTGCCCGGCGTGGAGGCGTTTCCGCCACCTATGATGAACTGAACAAATATTTTGCCATCTCCGGTATGCCCATTGCCACGAGTCAGTATTGGAATGCGGTTTATGGCAGAGAAAAAGGGGAGGCTTCCGAGGATGCGGAAGGTATGCAAACCATGCGTACCCTGGCTCGGAACATGTCTTTCCTGATGAAGTCCATCCAACTGGGAAAAGAGCAGCTGGGGTTGCCTCAACGGGAACCGGCTCAACGTACAAACTTTATTCGTTGAAGCGAGAGCTTTCATAAATGTATTGACAATTATACCTATAATACAGTATCCTTATGGCAGAATATTTTTGCACTTTTCTGAGGAGGGGACTGTATGAAGAAGCGGTGGAGCAAGGTAACTTGCACGGTATTGGCGCTGCTGGTGTGCCTGATGGTGATTCCCCTGAGTCCTGCCAGTGCGGCAGGGGACGCCATGAGCCTGGATCAGGTGCGAAAGCTGATGAACGCTGAGCCACTTTATCCCCAGAAAACGGGGTATGTGGAGTTGGATCAGCTGTTGGAAAAACTGGTAGCTCCTTATGAAGGCAAAGATACATATACAACTCTCAAGGGTCTGTACGAGTGGACGGTGAACAATATCGATTACAGCTGGAACGGATATTCCCAGGACTACGCTCCGGCATATGATTGCTTCACACTGACATATCCCCTCACCTATGAGACGGGATTGCCTCAGGCGTATCCGCGGGATATGATTGACCGTGCATACCACATGCTCACAGCCCGTACAGGCGTTTGCTACGATTGGGGAATCCTCTTTGCGGTGATGGCGCGATATGTGGGCATCGAAAGTTATGTTCACACAGGAATTCTCCGAATCGGGACCTGGACCGGTCACCACGGGTGGACGGAATTGAAATTGGGCGGCAAAAACTACATTTTTGACGGCCAACAGGATTGGCGTTCTAAGGGTATCTACGGCAGGATCATGTATGACCACTTTGGCATTTCCATGGATGCAGCTTGGAGATATACCCAAGAAACCGGTGCAAATGCCAAACGGGATGCCAGTATGCTTCCGGTGACTGACCCTCGGGTGCGAATTGCCAACGTGGAAGTAGTAACCTCCCGTTCTGGCAAGATACAGGGAGCTGGAGCATGTGTATGGGGAGAGGAGACCACGTTGACATCGGCTGGAGATCTTCCGGTAGTAGGCTGGTACTCTTCCAATGGAACGCTGCTTAGCTACGAGCCCACTTACATTTTGGTTCCCAAAGGCGATACCACTTTGTGCGCCCTTTTTGAAGGAGATACATTTATTGACATTCCGGCCAATGCGTGGTATTTGGATGACGTGCTTCAGGCAACACAAATGGAATTGGTAACCGGCATGTCCGAGGCATTTTTTGAACCTGGAGGCACCATGAACCGGGCTATGTTTGCCACCTTGCTCTATCGGGTGGAAGGCGCTGACGGTTCCCAGTCGACGGCTCCTTTTGAGGATGTAAGTTCCAATTCCTGGTATGCCGATGCCGTAAATTGGGCCTATGACAGTGGGGTTGTCCATGGAATTTCTGAGACCGAATTTGCCCCTATGCAAAACGTCACTCGAGAACAGGCTGCCACCATGATGGTACAGTATCTGGAAAGCAAGGGCATTGTTTCCGATGCACAGGAGCCCTATTTTACTGACAACGACAAGATTAGTGACTACGCCTGGCAGACTTTGGCTCAGGCACAGGAACTGGGACTGATGCAAGGTTACGAGGATGGTTCCATTCGGCCTCAGAGAACCTTGTCCCGCGCAGAAGGGGTTTCTCTGCTCATGAACCTGTTGGAGTGTCTGGAAGCGGCTTGACTTTCTATATAGGAGGCCAATGGGGAAACAGAGTGGTACTACCCGTGTAGTTCTTCTTTTGAAAGCCGTCCTTTGCAATCTGGCAAGGGGCGGCTTTTCCTTTTTAATAATAAAAAGGGAAAACAAAGGAATGAGGAAACGATAAGTTCCATTGCGCTGTTGGAGAGAGCCGCGTATAATGAAGTGGAACGCTAGCGGGATGGACTGATGGGTGGAGACGTAACCCAACTGGTTAATTTTATAAAAAGAAGTCTAGGAAGCAGTCAAAGAAAGGAAATGGAGAATCAGATGAAAGCCTTAACCTATTTGGAACATGGAAAATTTGCTTTGATTGAAAAACCAAAGCCATCTCTGCAAAGTTCCCGGGACGCCATTGTACGGGTTACCATGAGTTCTATCTGCACCAGCGATCTGCATATTAAACATGGCAGTGTTCCCCGTGCTGTTCCCGGAATCACCGTAGGTCATGAGATGGTGGGCGTTGTGGAGCAGGTTGGCAGTGATGTCAAGTCCGTATGTCCAGGGGATAGGGTGACGGTGAATGTAGAGACTTTCTGTGGCGAGTGTTTTTTCTGCAAGCACGGCTATGTGAACAATTGTACCGACAAAAACGGAGGTTGGGCCTTGGGATGCCGCATCGATGGCGGCCAGGCAGAGTACGTTCGGGTTCCCTATGCAGAGCAAGGATTAAATCGGATTCCGGACAGCGTTACGGACGAGCAGGCGTTGTTTGTGGGAGACATCTTAGCTACGGGCTTTTGGGCAGCCCGCATTTCTGAAATTGGTCCAGAAGACACTGTTCTGATCATCGGAGCGGGCCCCACAGGTATCTGCACCTTGCTTTGCGTGATGCTAAAAAAACCACGAAGAATCATCGTATGCGAAAAGGATGAGACGAGGCGGCAATTTGTCCGAGAACATTACCCTCAGGTTCTACTTTGTGGGCCGGAGGATTGCGTGCAGTTTGTGGAACAAACCTCTGACCACGGTGGAGCGGATGTGGTCTTAGAGGTGGCAGGGGCCCCAGATACTTTTACGCTTGCATGGAAGTGTGCCCGTCCCAACGGAATTGTGACAGTAGTAGCTCTTTATGAGGAAGACCAGGTGTTGCCTTTACCCCAGATGTACGGTAAAAACTTGATTTTCAAAACCGGAGGGGTAGATGGTTGTGATTGCGCGGAAATCCTTTCCCTGATTGAACAGGGGAAGATCGATACAACCCCTCTGATCACCCATCAATTCCCCTTATCAAAGATCGAAGAGGGCTATGAGATTTTTGAAAAAAGGTTGGATGGAGTAATCAAGGTGGCAATTACACCAGACTGATGAAAATAGCATGGACAAGTTCCTTTATGAAACCCAGGATTTCCTTTTGGAAAATCCTGTGGCAAAAGATACCTGTCAAATCCCTTTCTGAAATAAACAGGGAAGAAAGTCTGACCCTAGAGCTTAGGACGGAATAGGGGATCTAAACGGAAAAGGGAGACGCTTTAAAAAGCGCTTCCCTTCTTGTATAAAGAAAACCGGGTGGAAAGCCGTTGGTTGAGTAGCTTTCATCCCGGTTCTGTTTGTATGGAAGAAGGTCAGCCGATTGTCTGGCAGTGCTTATCCACATGGTTGAGCACTTCGCAACCATCGGCGGTAACCAGCACTAAGTCCTCCACCCGGACACCCATCTCTCCAGGCAGGTAAACACCAGGCTCAATAGAGAACACCATGCCTTCCTGAGCCAGTGCAGAGTTTGCGCTGCTCACATCCCCCTGCTCATGATCGGTACGGCCGATAAAGTGCCCCAACCGGTGGGTAAAATACGCACCGTAGCCTGCCTGGGCGATCAAATCCCGAGCGGCCTTGTCCAACTGGCACAGGGGTACTCCTGGACGGACCAGAGCCTCGGCGGCTTCGTTTGCCCGGCGCACCAGATCGTGGATGGTGGCATGCTTGTCGGAGACTTCCTTGCAGAAATAGGTGCGGGTCATATCGGAGCAATAACCTTCCTTACGGCCGCCGATATCCAATACAATGCAGTCGCCGGCCTGCAGGACAGTGTCGTCCGGCATGTGATGGGGATCGGCAGCGTTGGCGCCAAAAGAAACAATAGGGGAGAAGGACTGCCCGTCGCAGCCCAGATCTTTGTACTGAGCAACCAAGTATTCGGCTACCTGCCGCTCGGTCATGCCCTCCCGGATGTAAGCAACTGCACGGTTCATGGCTTCATCGTTCAAGCGGGAATTCATCCGCATGAGCTCTTGTTCAACCGGGTCCTTGCAAGCCCGTACGCTGTCAACGCAGTCACTTGCCAACTGGCAGGGAGTGTCGGGCAGCCGCTCCATCAAAGGCAGCAGAAACCGAGCTGTCCATTCTTTGTCGATGCCCAAAGGCTTGCCGGCCTGGATGTGTTGGGCAATCAGGTCGATGGAATCGTCAGTGTCGGTGAACCAGACTTCCGCAATGGGAGTTTTTGGCACGGTGAAAAGTTTGTTGAGGAAGAAAACGTGCTGACCGTCAGTGCGCAAGTAAAGTGCGAACAACCGTTCAAAAGGTTCCACATACACCCCTGTCAAATAGTCGATGCTCTGGGGGTCGCAGACGATCATCTGGGTCAGGCCCTTGGCTTTCATAGCCTGAAGCACCCGATCAATGCGTTCCATTTCCATTGAGTATTCCTCCCGATTTGGTTTATTCAACTTTCATTCTAGCACGGTGCCCAGGTGTTTTGCAAGCGGAGATACCGATTGAGTAATGGGGGGAAAAATTAACCCTAATTCTGGCCAAACCAAAATGGGTCAAATACCGCCCCAAACAAAAAAATACTGGCCAATTCCCAATGCCCATTCCCCGCCTTGTACACTGACTAAAATCCTGCAAGGCGGCCTTTAGAAAAGCGTTACTATGGAAGTGCTCAAACAAATGAGACTGCCTTCCGCATAGGGGAAGGTAGCTATTTTAAAATGAATGATGTAATGCACGAATGGAAAGCAATTGGAAAAGGTCGAGTTTTATTGTAAAATAAAAAAAGAGCCGTTTTTTGCTGCTGGGCGTTCTGATTTAGGTAATGTCAGTCATATGTTCAGAAAATCCGGATTTCAATTGTGTGGTGCGGGATTTACTGCAAAATGTGATTCAAACAAACCGTGAACGGAAGTCCTTCATCCTCTGCAGATAGAGAACCGAGCCTAAGCTTTTTTTGATAAAGTGAGTCAGCGGATCGAAAATCCTTTTGGTTTTCAGTATGTAAAGCAAAATACCCCCAGATGTAAAGCGAAATATGCTTTATTTTTAAGCTGTTTTCATGTACAGTAGGAGGCAGGGAAGAATATGAACTTGCAGGAGAAAATGATTGGAGCCAGGAAAAAGAAAGGGGTCACACAAGACCAGTTGGCAAGGGAGTTGCAGGTAACCCGGCAGACGGTATCACGCTGGGAACGTGGCACCGCATTACCTTCTATGGACAATTTAAGACGATTAAGCCATTTGTATGGAGTCCCGTTGGACTATTTCGTAGATGGGAAAGAAGATTCTTTCGTTACGCAAGAGCAAAAAGGTAATAATGGACATGAGGAAAACTTCGTTCAGAAAGAGGAGAATGCAGCCTCTGTGTCTGACAAGGAGAAGGCACAATCTTCCTTGGGTAAATATGCGAGGAATAGACGTGTTATTATTATTTCCGTGGTGATTGTGCTTGTAATCTGCGTGTTTTCTGCCCTTGCCATTGTATGCGTTCAAATACATAGTGAAAATTCTAAAAATGCGATCTCCTATAGTGACATGGAAGACGCTTCAAAGGAAACTTCTTTGGGGTCAACTTTCAGTTTGGAGTGGTAAAGTGAGAGCTTTTCCATTTAGTATATTCAGCTTGATGTGATCGAATATGCAGATTATATGGGCGTTTCATTTTCCTCTAGTAAACTACAAACAACTGCTTCAAAGGGGACGTGTGCCAATTTTATAAAGAGTGGTCTTAGAGATGACAAACCGGTGGGTTCACTGAATTTGGCGAAAACAGGAGAAGAACCATGACATTGGGTTACTATAACCAAGTACTACCAGGGGTCAGATGATAACCGATGGATCGCAATTTCAACCATGGGAAACCGTAGTAGTATAGATTGGGATACGTATTATGCCAATATGTCAAGCGCTGTGTGTTGAAAGGCGGGTTTGCCTATTTCTATTGAATCTTGTTTGGAGGCGGGGGATTGGCTTTGACAAAAAAACCATTTTCCATATACATCAAGTATGTCCTATCAGCTTTCTTGCTGCTGGCAACTCTATCGGGCTGTACATCTTACCGCCCACTTGATTTGCCGCAAATGCGGGAGTTTAAAGAAAGTGTTCTGAAAGAATATCCCCGTGCCAAAGTATACTGCAATTACCGATATGACTGGGGGGTTGACATTAGCGCAATCAATGTTCTGGTGGATGAAGAATTTGCTTATACGGTTCTCAGCATCCTGCAGCCCATTGTCTGTGATGAGGGCTTTATTCAAGATCTGTTTGAACTCTATGAAGAGGAAGCCGATGGTGACCATAATTGGAAACTCGGCCAACGTCCGGATATCGGCCTGTACATAGGTCCCTATCAATTTAGCGTAAGGGCGACCAAAGAGGGATATAACTCTGGGTACGATCCCGATTCCTACACCTGGGATGGCTATACCACCTGGTATGGAACGGAGTTTGTAAACCATGAGCCCCGGGAGATCACCCCAGAAGAGATTGAGGAAGCCATAGAAAGATATACTTAGTGATGCCTGTTATGTTAAGGACAAACAGAGACTGTGGTTAGGTGCTAGAAGCAGTGCGCAGTGCTTTTAGATTAACACACAATATTATTAAGTAAGGAGGCAAGTACGATTAAAAAGACAAGACGAATTCTCACGCTCGTCCTCGCCCTGGTGATGGTGTTCAGTGTAGTGGCTATTCCGGCTTCGGCTGCGGAGGTATCGTCCGGCGCAGATGGTACCGTTGAAGTGTTTGCATATTTTACCTAACGCAATATGAAAAAAACTACCATATTAAAAGCTAGACCAAATACTAAAATCAATATTCAGGCTATCTTGTTTATAACCATAGTTATATTTGCCATTTTATGTCCTGGATGTAGTACATATCGTGATTTGCATCTTTCCCACATGGAGAAATTTCAAGAGCTCGTCCAGGCAAAGTATCCATCTGCAAAGGTCTTCTGCAAATATGAATATGCTTCCCATGTATACCTCACAGTAGAGCGTGAGAGCTTTGATGAGGAAGCCGCGTATACCATATTGGGAATATTACAGTCCATCGTCCGGGAGGATTCCTTTGTGGAGGATCTCTTCGATTTTTATGGAACCCAACTGGAGGAGGAACCCAACTGGCAAAACGGCTGGCGGCCCACGATTCGCCTCTATCTGGACGCAGAGGGATACTCCCGGTATCAGTTTTCCGCACGTGCCACCAAAGAGGTGTATAATTCCGGGTACGACCCCGATTCCTACACCTGGGATGGCTACACCACCTGGTATGGAATGGAATATGTAGATCATGTGCCCCGGGAAATATCCCCAGAAGAGATTGAAGAGGCCATAGAAAGATATGGTTAAGTGCTAAAAGTAGTGCGCAATGCTTTTAGCTCACACATTTTACAATGATGCAAAGAGGATGTGCGATGAAAAAGTCAAGACGGATTCTCATGCTCGTCCTCGCCCTGGTGATGGTGTTCACCGTAGTGGCTATTCCGGCTTCGGCTGCGGAAGTATCGTCCGGCGCAGATGGTACCGTTGAAGTGATTGTCTTCCTGCCTGCGGATGTGGTGAGATATTTGTGGCGTGTATAACGTGGGAGAGTACATGGCATTTGAATGGCCAAGCAACCAGCCATCCCGGTTTGGACAGAGAGTAAACAGCGGAAGCGGCAGACGTTAAAGAAGCTGGCTCTTGGGAGGCGCTTAGAGAATCTCCCCAACTATGACCAGGAAAACGACCAGAGCTTTGGACTGTGGATGTGAGTATCCATTTGTCTTTCTGCCTAAGCGCAATCCGCAACGCAAAATCTGTACCGCGAAACAAAGAATAGGCTTGTGGAAAAACTCCCCACCCAAAGTGGTGTAAAATCACCAAAAGGCGAGGAGTTTTTTTCTCTATCTGGGTTGGAACATAGGGCTGGACATAGGTCACACATATCCGGTAGTGTTGGTAGCTGAGAAAGGAGGCGATTAACATGGCGAAACGCCCAGCAATTCGCCGGGTACTGAAACGGGTGGAGCTACCCTATGTGCGTTTCCATGACTCACGTCACACATTCGCTACCCTTGCCCTGCAAAATGGGGTGGACGTGAAAACAGTGTCCAGGATGCTGGGTCATTTCAGCACAGGATTTACCTTGGACACCTATGCCCATGTCACCACGGTAGCCCAGCGGGATGCAGCCCCGAAGTTGGACGGGGTACTGGGGTCTAGGATTTGATTCGAATGTAAGAAAGTTTCTAAAAAATGGAACCACCCCCGAAGCTGTGAGGCACGGAGGTGATTTTTTGGATGCTGCGACAACGTTATTTTTCGTATTTTTCCTGGATCCTTTTAACGGTGTAGCAGGCTAGCCCAACGCTTGCAATAAATGCGATGACGAAACAAGCGATGGTAAGTATGTCCGTGAATGCGCTCAATGTATTCCGAAAAATCAAGTTGATGATAAACAGAAAAACGACGAAATACACGACTGTAAAAAAGACTTTCAGCATAGGGCGATCACCTCACCAAGTAGTCTGCGACAGATAATGTGAAAGTGTGAAATTGGCTCTATGAAAATTATAGCTGAAAATTTTTAACAAATCAATGTAATTATTATATGATATAGCGATATGCTTGCAAAAAGAGATGGAACCCTAGGAAACCACAGAGATTGCCTTTTCAAAACCGTATCCGCTCCAAAATTTGACCCAGATTCCGGCCAAACCAAAATGGGTCAAATCTGGGTCAGCTCCCAAAAGAAAGCAAAAACCACCCCAGAGCCACAAGGCTCAAGGATGGTTTTCTACTGCCGATTCTCCAGGAAAAACAGTGCTATCCATACAATTGATACCCCAAAACTGGTCGGGAAAGCTGTCAGTATCCCACAAAAAGGCAAGAGAAAACCCCAGGTAATAAAACCTGGGGTCTTTGGTTGCGGGGGTAGGATTTGAACCTACGACCTTCGGGTTATGAGCGGTGGTTAGCCATAACAAACAGGCCCATTAAGCCGTTTTTGGGGGTGTTTGCTGGGAGTTTTAGCAAGACATAACCCGCATAGGGGTACCCATTCCACTGGCAGATACCCGGTTCTGGGTCAGAAAGTGGGTCACAGCAAAAAGTGAATCAACTCCCGCAGCGCAAAATTTGCGCCGGTATAAACAAAAAATAGGAATCTCTTTAGGATGTGAGTGACCTTCGTTTCTGCGACTATCAATTTCCAAATTTACTTGGTACATTTTCTATTTGCCCCAAGGATGAATTTCTTAATGCTTTCGTTTTTTTATTTGCCACAATGACCATAGCGATTCCCAAAACTGCCAAAATGCTGCAAACTGCTGTGCCAGTCAGCAGATTCATCAGCTGCTGGTTTTCCAGCGTCATTTCTTGGCCAAATGAAGCAAACATGGCGGTTTGAAGGGAGAGCATGGACATAAGGGAAGTGGCAAGACTGATATGTTTAACTGCCATAATTACTGGGGAATGGACTTTTCTTTTTTTCACCAAGTAGATGACCGATGAGATCAGACAATAAAAGTCATAGAGGGCTACTACAAAAATCAAATAACCATGATAGTGAAAACCATTTCCTTCTTTCACAATCATGATTGCTACACCCTGAAGCGCAAAGGATAATATAACAAGAAGACATCCACAAAGTCTATATGCTCTCCATCCTTTTATGGTCTGTGATTGTCCGGGTGATGGTGCTGTTTTACCCCGGGTGTTACGCAAAATCAAGAATTTTGTTACACATAGAACCAGATAATATCCGGCCAATACCATCAACCATTGGGAAGAAAACCACCATCCGGCTACAATTTTGGACGCAGCCAATAAGATGTTGAACACGAGGGAACCATAGCCCACAGAAACGATTCGGAAAGTGTCGTCGTCCAGCAGCTTAGAAAGAAGAAAATGCCGGTGAGTAAATTTGGATGCTATTTGAAATGGTGATGTAGATTCCACGAACACTATAAGTGCCCAGCACGCCGCAAATAAAAAGATAGCTGCCAAGACATAGAGAATATACAAAATTGGGGAAGGAACTGTTTTTCCCCAGGGTGTAGAAACTGCCGCCAGTGACCCTGTGCAGAAAAGTGCTGCGCCCAGGGTGGACGGAAGCAATGGCGGCCGGAACCGGCTGAGATTCCGCCATATAGGATTTCCTTTTTTCTCTGGTACTTGTTTGTCTTTGCGATGCATATACTCCCATCCTGTGTTTTGAATTTTGAAGCTTATTTGGAGGCATTTTCCATTGTGCTAGCCGTTTACAATGGGGGAAGGCTTATGCCTCTCCTTTTTTACACATCCATCTTTTCAAGTCGCGCAGCAAAGAAACACGCAGACAAGCTCGTCTCCGGCTGCCTGCGTGTTTCTTTTGTTACTCCAGACCTTTGACTACGGGAATCAAGCACAACAGCAGCACGATACCCACAATGCCCACAATGATGCCGGAGATCATCATATTCCATATCATGGTCATGCACATGCCCACACCCAGAACAATAGCTCCAATCACGCCTAGCAGGGTAGTGCAGATGGCTTTTGCGTTGAAAACGATGGCAGGTTTGCCGTCCATTTTACGCCGCACCAGCAGCATTGCCAACAGGATGACTGCACCAACCACACCGATAAGTATGCCCTGATTCAGAACTCCCCACTCCGGCAGAAGTGCCATGCACATTCCCAGCGCAAATAGGATACCACCGACGGTGCTCATAATCAGTGTAACGAAGTCTTTCTTTTTCATGGATGAATACCTCCCATACTGTCATTGCTTTTTTGATATGCCAATCTTACCGTGAAAATATTTGAAAATGGTTTGAGATTTGTTTCTAAAATATGAAACGGCCGCCATCATTTTAATCCGGCGATCTCTTGGGCTTCCTCCACAATCTCCTGCGTCCGTTCCAGACTCTTTTTCACAATGGGGTTCTGGGAAGTATCGTTTCCAGTATATTGGTCAATCCTCTGCTGGATTTCTTCCTGAATGCTTTGTGTACTCTTGGAAACATCCACGGCTGTACCGGATTCCATCTGAGGTCCCACAACCAGCACCAGAGAAATTGCTAGAACAGCGCTGCCAAGTGCAAGAAGTACTGCTAAAGCAAGATTCCTTTTTTTCATGTAAGCCAACCACCTTTCCTATAACTACCTTACAGAATGATCCTTTGCCGGCCTATTTTTCTATAAGTCATTGCAACAGCTATGCCGGCAGTCTGTAACAACGAATGCAATTTTACAAGGGCTCTGTTTGCAAATCACTTAAAATTTGTTTTTGAATTGTTAATTGATAAACACAAAGCCTGCCCAGGATTTTCGCAGGCAGGCTCTGTATCATTCAGTTTTCTTTGACAAACAGAATCACAAGGCCCTGGTCAGGGTTTCCGAGAAGCTGCTGAACTTTCCATCCGTCGTTTGCCTTGGCCTTGATCAGATTGTTCAGTTCGTTCTCATAGGCATTTACGCCAACCTTCTTCAGGGTTTTTACCTCGTACTGCATATGTTCACCTCCTAACACAGGATTGTAATATAATCAACCTAAATGGCTGATTCCTGGATGAGATTAGATCCCCGTGTGATTTAACAGGGCATTTGCCTTTTCGCAGACAGTGTAAATCTCCTCGTACTTCTGATCGATTAATGGTGTGATTTCCTTGGTCTTAGCCCTCACAATGGAACGGTACAGAAAGTAGGGAGCTATCCAACCGAGGAAAGCCGGAATTGCCAGAAGGATACACGCCACAATCATACCAGATGTGACCGCAAATACCGATCCAGCCATAAATGCAGTACCGATCACACCGATTGCATAGGCAACAGCAGCCGCCTTGATATACTTCTGCGTTTCCAAAGATGTGATCTCGGAAACACACGCATCAAAGTTGCGCTGAAGTCTGGTCAATTCTACCTTGTTGAGGATTTTCCGATCCCGCCGGAACTTCATTACGATAGAATCCACTTTTCCGATCTGCTCGCCGGTTCCTTCCAGCTCCCAGCCAAAATTTTCATAGCTGTCCGCATACAGGTGTGCCATATTTCGTTTTACCGTCACATCCAGGTATTCATACCCAACGAACGGTCTTTTGCTTTGCTCCATGCTGAATTTCCTCCTTGCTGCTTTTCTTAATTTATAGTTGCTCATGGTTTTTTCGTAAGATTGTCTGTTGGAGAAATCTCTGGAAACATCCTAATTTTCAATTGTTTTGGAAGTGCTTCAGATGCGTTTGAGTAAGACAAATTGTGCTGCCATTTCAGCCCTTTTGCCATCAGGTTTATAGCAGCGGTGATATAATTTTTATCACAGAACAAAGCGCGCGCCGTGGAAGGGAGGAATGGATCATACGGTTGTCAATTTTCAGGCATGTGGAAAGAGTGTGATCGAAGTCTTTTTTCATGTCTGAGATACAGCTGCATCGATACATCCAAACACCATTCTCAAAATGATGGACAAGACTTCTGTAATCTAGATTGATGGTTCCGATCATGGCCACCGTATCATCGGCCAAATAGAATTTTGCGTGAACAAACCCTGGGGTGTACTCA
>UMIO01017119.1_pt1 | contig 40197 bp, 39 predicted proteins | sample 1965821 | NCBI WGS metagenome assembly UMIO01 (sample SAMEA4836127, study PRJEB28245) | human gut metagenome | biome: gut microbiome; material: fecal sample | place: Denmark | collected 2008
ACGTGGAACACGTCCCGCCAATCGGTGTCGCCGTAACCGGGGGTCCGGGGCTCTGCGAATTCCGTTGCGCCAAACACACCCCACTTCTTGACTCGATCCCAATGGAGAGTCACATCTTTGCCGTGGAGATGGTAAACCCGGTCAATCCACTGTTCCAACTGGGGCAGGGGATCGATGAGCTGGACCATCTGGTGGGCAGGCTCCCACTCCAGGCCGATGGCAGAGCTGGGAACTGCGTCAAACATCATTTCCCAAGCCTTGGGGTTGAAGCCGATGTTGCAGGTGGCGTGATCCCAAGTGCCGCTCATGGGGCAGTTTTCAATGGCCAGACGCACGCCGTTTGCTTCGGCGCGCTTGGCCAGTTCCCCGAACACTTCCTTGTACAGAGGAATGGCCTTGTCTACAGACTCCCCTTCCACGGCACCGGCGAAGGTGGTGACCAGGTTGGTGCCGAAGAGATGGGCGTTGTCGATGAACTGTTCCAAAGTCTTGCGCTGCTCCTCATTTTGCAGGGCGTTGCAGTAATAGCCGATGGAAGAGATTGCCACGCCGGAATCTCCCAACAAGCTCTTGACCTTTTCCGCGTAGCTGGGCAGGTCTTTCTCGGAGAACACCATGTGGAAGTTCAGTGCCAGGCATTCAAAACCGGCCTGGATGAAATGGGGCACAAGCTGTTCGGTGCCCTGTCCAGGCACGCAAGTACCAATGCGGATTTTTTCCATAAGAGTAACCTCCAAAATAATATGTTCCACCCTTCCCCAAAAAGAAAGGAGTGTTACCGTTGCATCTCCAAAAATTCGTCGTAGGTGGTAGCCCGGTCCACGATGCCACCCTGGGGCAGCAGCTGAATGATCCGGTTGGCCACTGTTTGGACAAATTCATGGTCGTGAGAGGTGAAGAGGACAATGCCCTTAAACTCCATCAATCCCTTGTTGACCGCGGTGATGGATTCCAGGTCCAAGTGGTTGGTGGGCTGATCCAGAAGCAGCACGTTGCTCTCGAACATCATCATCCGGGAAAGCATGCAGCGAACCTTTTCCCCGCCGGAAAGGACCTTCACAGGCTTGTACACATCTTCTCCAGAGAAGAGCATTTTCCCCAGAAAACCTCGGAGATACGTTTCCGTAGTGTCCTTGGAATACTGCTCTAACCATTGCAGGATGGAGTCGTCCACATCTTTAAAGTAAGAGGAGTTGTCCTGGGGGAAATAAGACTGGCTGGTGGAAACGCCCCACTTGAAAGTGCCCTCGTCGGGCGTCATCTCCTCCATGAGAATTTTGAACAGGGTGGTGATGGCGATTTCATTTTCCGCCAGGAAGGCGATTTTGTCTCCCTTGTTCACCCGGAAAGATACATTGTTGAGGACCTTGACCCCGTCCACGGTTTTGGAAAGGCCATCCACAGAAAGGATTTCCTTGCCCGGTTCCCGATCCATGGTGAAGCTCACATAGGGATACCGCCGGGAAGAGGCGGGCATTTCTTCAATGGTCAGCTTGTCCAGAAGTTTTTTCCGGGAAGTGGCCTGACGGGATTTGGACTTGTTGGCGGAGAACCGGCGGATGAATTCCTCCAGGGCTTTCCGCTTTTCCTCGGCCTTCCGGTTCTGGTCCCGAAGCATCCGCTGGACCAGCTGGCTGGACTCGTACCAGAAATCGTAGTTGCCCACATAGAGCTTGATCTTGGTGTAATCGATGTCCACAATGTGGGTGCACACATTGTTGAGAAAATACCGGTCATGGGACACCACAATGACGGTGCCCTCGTAATCCATCAGGAAGTTTTCCAGCCAGGCAATGGAATCCAGATCCAGGCCGTTGGTAGGCTCGTCCAGAAGGATGATATCCGGTTGGCCAAACAGTGCTCTGGCCAAAAGGACCTTCACCTTTTCAGCTTCAGTCAGGAAGCTCATTTGGTTGTAGAGCATCATGTTGTCCAGGCCAAGTCCCTGGAGAAGTTTGCCGGCTTCGGTTTCCGCGTCCCAGCCGCCCAGTTCGGCGAATTCCGCTTCCAGTTCTGCGGCTCGGTTGCCGTCCTCCTCAGTAAAGTTTTCCTTGGCATAGAGGGCGTCCTTTTCGGTGAGCACTTGATACAGTCGGGGATTGCCTTGCAAAATGGTCTCAAAGACCGTGTACTGTTCATAAGCGAAGTGGTCCTGCTTTAATACGGACATCCGGCTTTTCTCGTCGATGACAACCTCTCCCTTGGTGGGTTCCAATTCTCCGGAGAGGATGCGCAGAAAGGTAGATTTTCCCGCGCCGTTTGCGCCGATAACGCCATAGCAGTTTCCCGGCTGGAACAGCAGGTTGACGCCGGAAAACAGATTTTGCCCGTTAAAACTCAGGGCCAAGTTGGAAACAGTGATCATAAAAATAAAAGGTCCTTTCCAGTGTGATGTGCAGGGTGAGGCGAAAGCTGCCCCAAAAGGGAGGGGAGAGTGATCTCCCCGAAAACTCAGTCAGGTACCTTTTCCAGTACCGTCACAATTTCACCGATAAACATCCGGTGCAGGTCATTTTGGGGATAATTCTGTTCGTAGGCCTTTCGGTCCAGGAAGCAGCCCACTTCCAGGTTTTGCCGGTACTGTTTCCGGCAGATGAATACCAGCCGGGCCTCTTGATAATAAGGGGCTTCCCGGTCAAAAAGGGGAGTCAGGCCGGTGGCTTGGTCCTTATCGATGTCCCGGCCGGAGCGGCGGCCGCAGAGGGTCAGGGCTTCCCGGTATTCGGGGCCGAAAAAGCAAAGGGAGTAGTAATCTTCCCGGTCGATAAATTCCAAGGTATACCGTTGAGGCCGCACATAGATGGTGGACACATAGTGGCCCCAAAGTTCGCCAACCCCGCCCCAACTGGCGGTCATGGTGTTGTGTTTTTCCTCATTTCCTGCGGTGATGAGCATCCAATCCTTGTTGATCAGGGTAAAGGGATTGTCCTTGAGCTCTTCTACGGAAATTTCACGAAATGCCATTGCGACCATCCTTTCTCAGCATTGTTAGGGACTTTTTTATGGTTATGCTGCTATGATAGCGTATATCCCCCGTTTTTGCAAGACCATAGAAGCATCAAAAAAACTGCCGCTGGAAGCGGCGGCTTCAAAGCGGCAGTTTTTATAAGGAGGGAATGTCCGTTTATTCCCATTCAATCCCATTGTATTTACGGAAGCTGTCCATGCTGATCTTGATGCTTTCCATGGGGGTGAGCTGGGTGGCGTCCTGCTCCAGGATCACAAATTCAGCGCCCTGCTCATTGGCAGCGTCCAGAATATCCTGGATGGGCATGATGCCGGTGCCAACTTCGCAGAAGTCCTTCTTGTCGAACCCACTTCCAAAGGTTTCCCGGGTGATGGGGACATTGGGGTCCTTGACGGTCCACAGGTTGATGGGGGAATCGGTGGTTTTGGAGAAATCCTTTTGATGGATCATGTGCATCCGGCTGCCCAGACGCTTGATGACCTCTACAGGATCCGCACCGCCCCGCATGGCCCAGAAGGTATCCAGCTCAAAATCCACATATTGGGGATCGGTGTTGTCCATGATGTGGTAGAGCACATACTTGTCCTGGAACTTCTGAAACTCGTGGTAATGGTTGTGATACAGGAACTTCATGCCGTAGGCGGAGAGGGTTTTGCCCACCTGGTTGTAAAACTCGCAGCGTTTCATTAAAGTGTCATAATCGGGGAAGAAATCCGCAGACTGTCCCACATATTTATTCCCGATCTTGTGGTGATACTCGATAATAGCAGGCAGCGTGGTGTCGTCGATGGGCCGGATGTGGCTGCTGACCACTTTGGCTCCAAAGCCGCCCAGAATCTCCAGCAGCTGATCCGCAGGGACACCGAATCCCACACCGGGATCCTGATCCGCCCGGGAGTTTGCCACTTCCAGGTTCTTATAACCGATTTCCGCCACTTTGCGAATGGCTTCCACCGGATCCTTCTCCATGTCCTCCCGTACCGAGTACAATTGAATGCCAACTTTCAATGCCATAATACAACTTCCGTCCTTTCCTCCCAAAAAGTTTAAGGATTTAAAATTGTTCCCATTATAGCATACTTTTTGAAAAAATCAAAGGAACCCGGAAAAGTTTTGTGGATATTTGGAGGAAGAGACATGGGAAGGCAGCTGTTTGCTGATGGAATCTTACTCCACCAGATGGTCCAGTGTCCACTGATAGGTGGCCTGGCACACATCTTTGACACAGCCTTCATCCAGAGGAGAACGGAGGTTCACGGAATGGGCCAGATCCACAAAGGTCTTGGTGCCGCCCTGGCGCAGGAAAGCCATGTATTTTTCCCAAGCGGCTTCCCGGTTTTCCAGGGAAAGGGCAAAGAACTGGAGGGACATCACCTGAGCCATGCAGTAGTCGATATAATAGAAAGGATACAGGTAAATGTGGAGCTGGCGCTGCCAACCGGCGCCCCGCCCATAGAAAGGCAGGTTGTCAAAGTCAATATAGGGCCGGTAGCGCTGTTCCAGCCGGAGCCAGGTTTGGTTCCGTTCCTCCGGGGTCATTTCCGGATGACGGTACACTTCCTCCTGGAAGTGGTCCACCAGACAGCCATAGGGAATAAACAGCAGGGCATCCTCAGCGTGAGAGAGCTCATACTTATCTGTCTGCTTTCCAAAGAACAGATGATGCCAGGGAGCGGTGAGAAATTCCATGCTCATGGAATGGGTCTCGGCGCCTTCCATGGTGGGGCACTGGAGAGCCTGCACATCCACCGTTTTGTGGGCAATATAATCGGCAAAGGCATGGCCTGCTTCGTGGGTGAGCACGTCCACATCTCCGGAAGTGCCGTTGAAATTGGAGAAAATAAAGGGATAGCCGTAGTCCGGCAGTCCAGTGCAGTAGCCACCGGGAGCCTTACCCTCTTTGGCCAGTACGTCGAACAGGTCATTTTCAAACATCAGGTGGATAAAGTCCTTGGTTTCAGGGGACAGTTCCTCATACATTTTCCGTCCGGCGGCCATGATCTCCTCGGGCGTTCCTTCCGGGGTAGCGGAACCGTCCTTGAAGGTCAGAGCACTGTCGTGGAACTTGAAGTCCTGAATACCCAGCCGTTTGGCCCGACGCTCTTCCAGCTTAACTGTAAGAGGCACAAGATCCCGCACCACCTGGTCACGGAAGGAAGCCACGTCCTGGGGGGTGTAGCAGTTGCGCTGACGGCGGATGGCGCCCAGTTCCACAAAGCTGTCCAATCCCAGCTTTTTGGCCTGTTCGGTACGATTTTTCACCAGCTCGTCAAAGAGACGGTCAAATTCTTCCCGGTTCTGGTCAAAGAAGGACCCTTCCGCTTCCAGGGCCGCCCGACGGAGAGAACGGTCGGTGCTTTCCTTGTAGGGCCCCAGCTGGGCCACGGTGACGGTTTTGCCCTGGAAGGGGATCTGGGCGCTGGCGTACAGCTTCTGATATTCGGTGGTCAGCCGGTTTTCCTCCTGCATCAGGGGGACAATTTCCGGAGAGAAGCTGCGCATTTCCAATTCCAAATTCCGAAACAGCAGATTTCCCAGGATCTCTTCCAGCTCCTGACGGTAGGGAGATTCTACCAGGGCTTTTTGGAAGGCTTTAGCCTTTTCCTCCAGCAGAGGAGATTGCTGATCGTTGTAGGCTTGCTCCTCCTCATAGAAGGTGTTCCGGGTGTCCACAGAGTGACGAATGTAGCACAGAGTGGTCTGGGTGGTCAGGTGGGAGAGCAGGGTTTCATATTCCCGGTACACTTGGGCCTGCTCTGCAGCATTTTTTCCGGCCTGAAGCCGTTGTGTCAACCCCTCCAATTCCCGAGAGACAGCCGGGTAATCAGGGCGGGTATAGGTCATTTCAGAGAATTTCATCGTGTTCTTCCTTTCTCAAAGAAAAGTGAAAATGCTTAGGGGAGGAGATGGCCTGAGGTGCCGGAGCGGGGAAGATCCTCTTCTGAAGGGATCCCCTGAAGAAAGTCCATTCCGTGCAGCATGATGCTCTGGGCCATTTTAGCCATTTCCTCCACAGAGGTGGTCATTCCCTCTTCCAGCCATTTCTGGAGGAGCCCAATGTGCCCGCTGCTGACGAAGGCGTAGAAATACTCCAGCTGCCGGGGAGTAGCTCCCCACAGATGGCTGGAATAAGCTGCCAGACAGCTTTCCCATCCCAGGGAAAGCAGCCGCGTAGCGAAGGCCTTGTCCCCATATTCCCCCAAAAGGATGGTGCAGACATCGGCGTTTTCTTTCAGGCATCGATAGATTTCCGTGATGACCTGGAGAAAGCTGGGAGGTTCCGGACCGTGATCCAGGATGGGTGCCAGAGCCTGTTGAAAGTCTGCCAGCATGTCTTCCTCCATTTGGTGGAGCAGATCGTAAAGGTCGGTGTAGTGGGCATAAAAGGTACTGCGATTGATCCCGGCCCGCTGACAAACTTCCCGTACCGTGATGCGCTGAATAGGTTTTTCTTTCAGCAGATCAGTAAAGGCCCGGCGGACCAAGGCATGGGTCAACCGGGTCCGGCGGGCCCTTCGGGTTCTCATCACAGTGTCATCCTCCTGTTTCGTGGATGGAAAAGGGAGCCTTTTCCTGGGGTTCATTATAATATACGAAAAAGAAAAGTGCAATGGAGGGTTTTCTGCCTTGCGGAGGGAGGGAAAGGGTGCTATACTGAAACAAAATTCTTGGGAAAGAGGCGGCTTTTTTATGGGAGAAGAACAGAGAATTTTAAAGGGAATTGTATTTTGTCCTGGGGATCCGGAGTTGAAGGCCATCAAGCTGCGTACCCACAACTTGAATTTGGATTACAACAAGACCTATGAGGATGAAACCGAGAAGCGGAAAGAGCTCCTGTCCCAGATGGTGGGGGAGATGGGGGAGAACGGCTTTATTCAGGGGCCGGTTTTCTTCCATTATGGGGTTCACACCAAAATCGGGAAGAACTTCTTCGGCAACTTTAACCTGACCATTCAGGACGATGGGGAAGTGACCATTGGAGACCGGTGTAATTTTGGGCCCAACATCACCATTGTGACCCCGGTTCATCCCATGATTCCCGAGGAGCGCAATGCCCTTCAGGCGCCGGATGGCACCATGAAGCGTCTGTGCTACGCCAAGCCTGTACACATCGGCAATGACTGCTGGCTGGGGGCCAATGTGGTGGTCTGTCCTGGCGTCACCATTGGGGACGGCTGTGTGATCGGTGCTGGCAGCGTGGTGACCCGGGATATTCCGCCCCGGACTTTTGCTGCAGGGAATCCTTGCCGGGTGATTCGGGAGATCACCGAAAAGGACAGTATGAAATACAAGCCGGAAATCCTGGCGGAGTTCACCGTTCCCGAACAGAAATAAGGAAAGAAAGGGGCCTTTTTTAAGTCTCCTTTTTTAGATTGCCCCAAATGAGCGCAAAAAAAGCCGTCCCAGGGGAGGGCGGCCTTTTTTGCATAATAAGAGGAAGTACGGAGAAAAATGAGGATATTGATGAGGATAGTCAAAATCCTATGGCCACTTTCTGACCACGGTTTCAGGATACGCCCGAAATGTGAAGATTCCCTGAAGATTAGTTGAGGATTCTCTAAAAATCCTGTGATTTGAAAGGGTCCGGTAGGGGAAAACCTGTTTCTCGCAACTCTTGACAGTTTTGGGGAAACATGGTACACTAGCAACGAACTAGGGGAGTAGTCGGCATGAACCCTCATGCAGCTAAGTCAACATTCTGAGCGTGGTGCTCTGGTTTAGCTTGAAACGACAAGACCTGTGCCATTGGCATAGGTCTTTTTTTATACCCCTGATTCAGGAAAAGCATCCCATAAAAATCAAGGAAGGATGAAGAAAACAATGGAATTCTTATGGGAAGGTCTGTTATCGATTACCTGGCAACAGGTGGTCATGTATGTGGTGGGGGCACTCCTCATCTGGCTGGCCATCAAGAAAGATTACGAACCTGCCTTGTTGCTGCCTATGGGTTTTGGCGCAATCCTGGTAAACCTCCCCACCTCCGGTGTGCTCAACCAGGTGATGGAAGGAGTAGGCGAAACCCACGGGATTATCCAATGGCTCTTTGAAGTGGGGATTGAGGCTTCCGAGGCATTCCCCCTGCTGCTGTTCATCGGCATCGGCGCCATGATCGACTTTGGTCCCCTGCTGTCCAACCCGAAAATGTTCCTGTTCGGCGCTGCGGCCCAGTTTGGTATTTTCCTGACCATTTTCCTGGCAGCTGTGTTGGGCTTCGACATTCGGGACGCTGCGTCTATCGGTATCATCGGCGCGGCGGACGGTCCCACTTCCATTCTGGTGTCCCAGGTGCTCAAGTCCAATTATATTGGGCCCATTGCGGTGGCGGCTTATTCTTATATGGCATTGGTGCCCATCATTCAGCCTTTGGCCATCAAGGCAGTGACCACCAAGAAAGAACGGGCCATTCGCATGGAGTACCGTCCCAATGCGGTGACCAAGACCACCCGGATCCTGTTCCCCATTATGGTAACTTTTGTGGCTGGTCTGGTAGCTCCCGCCTCTGTTTCTCTGGTAGGGTTTCTCATGTTCGGCAACCTGATCCGGGAATGCGGTGTGCTCAATCGTCTGTCTGAAACCGCTCAGAACGATCTGGCCAATTTGGTGACCTTGCTCTTGGGCATCACCATTTCCTTCTCCATGCGGGCAGATCAGTTTGTCACCTTGCAGACCATCATGATCATGGCTCTTGGCCTGTTTGCCTTCGTGTTTGATACGGTTGCCGGCGTGGTCTTTGCCAAGATCCTCAACATCTTCAGCCGTACGAAGATCAACCCCATGGTAGGTGCCGCTGGCATCTCCGCCTTCCCCATGTCTGCCCGTGTGGTGGAAAAGATGGGCATTGCGGAGAACAACCAGAACCATCTGCTGATGCACGCTGTTGGCGCCAATGTTTCCGGTCAGATCGCTTCCGCAGTGGCCGGCGGCATTGTACTGGGTTTCTTTATGTAAGAGAAGACGGAGACTGAAAGTTTGCAGTCTTTTGCGAGAAACGAGCGTTGAAGCGCACAGGAAGGAGTAAATAGAGTGAATCCTGAAGTGATGACAAATATGATGGAAGCTCTGGGGATCATGGGCAAAGGGATGCTGGGCATCTTTGTGGTGATTGTGATCATTGCTTTGCTGGTCTATGGATTGACCAAGATCAGTTCCCAGAAAAAATCTTAAAATTGGATTGCACGGAAAAGGGCGGGCTTGAGAGCTTGCCCTTTTTGCATGTTTGCTCACATGTTCTTGCAGAAATCCCTTTTCATCCCCGGAAATTCCTGGTATAATAAAGGGCAGTTTGAAAGAAGGGGGAACCGATATGACTATTTTACCGGAGAACTACCAGCCTGCTCTGGGTCTGTATGAGACCCAAAAGGCCATCGGGTTGATCAAAAATATTTTTCTTGTAAAACTCTGTGCGGCGCTTCATTTAAAGCGCGTCACTGCGCCCTTGTTTGTAGATCCTGCCACTGGCCTCAATGATGACCTGAACGGGGTGGAGCGTCCGGTGAGCTTTGATATCCCAGCTGTGGGAAAAGAAGCCCAGGTGGTTCATTCTCTGGCAAAATGGAAGCGTTTGGCCCTGCATGACTACAACTTTTTCGTAGGCAATGGTCTGGTGACGGACATGAACGCTATCCGCCGGGACGAGGAACTGGATAATCTCCACTCCATCTATGTGGACCAGTGGGACTGGGAAAAGGTGATCGACGAGAGCACCCGGAATGAAGAGTACCTGAAAGAGACGGTTCGCCGGATTGTCAGCGCCATTTGCGGGACTCTGGACGAGCTGAAATGGCAATTTTCCAACCTGGAGACAGAGCTTTGCCGGGAAGTGACCTTTATCACATCCCAGGCGCTGGAAGACCGATGGCCGGAGCTTTCGCCCAAGGAGCGGGAAAACGCCATTGTCAAGGAATACGGCACGGTGTTCATTCAGCAAATCGGTGGGAAACTGAAAAGCGGCAAGCCTCACGACGGCCGGGCTCCCGACTATGATGACTGGGCCCTTAACGGGGATCTCCTGTTCTGGCACGAGCCCTTGGGCCTGGCTTTGGAAATCAGCAGCATGGGAATCCGAGTTGACCCTGAGAGTCTAGACCGGCAGTTGACGGAATCCGGATGTGACGCCCGGCGGAACCTGCCCTTCCACAAAATGCTCCTGAACGGGGAACTGCCTCTCACCATCGGCGGTGGTATCGGCCAAAGCCGGCTGTGCATGCTTTTGTTGGGAAAAGCCCATATCGGGGAAGTCCAATCTTCTCTGTGGGATGAGGAAACCAAGCGCCTTTGCAAAGAGGCCGGGATCGTTTTGTTGTAAGGAAAGGCGTATGAAATCTTTTTTCAAAAGCTATTGGCTTGAGCTGGCCCTGGGAGCTTTGGGCCTGTTGGGGGCGTTGATCGCTTTTCCCTTTTTGCCGGAGAGCATACCGGCCCAATGGACCGATGGCCAGGTATCTTCCACCATGCCGAAAGGGGGACTCTTTGCGATTCCCCTGATTCAGCTGGTGGTGACGGTGTTATTTCATTGGTGGATCCAGGAGAGTCTGAAGAAATTTCCCGGGGTGGGCTCCACTCTTTCCGGATTTGAGCGATTGCTGCCCCTGATGCTGGCGGTAATAGCCCTTACCCTGGAACTTTGCGTTATGCTGGCAGCTTGGGGTGTGTCCCTGCGCATTGAGGTCATCTTCTTGGTGGAGCTGCTGCTGGTCCCCTTTGTGCTGCTGGCCTTTGTGGGACGGAAGTTTTTGGGAAAGTAAGCTGTCCCTTCTCTCAAAGAAGAAAGGCCATCCTGAACGTCAGGATGGCCTTTCTTCGTGCTGGGGAGCCGGGAAAAGTATTTTGAAGAAGACCTTTGGGTTAGCCGTTTAAATAGTGGAACAGCTGGTCCAGCTGTGACTGACAGGTTTGACGCCCCTCCACGTAGAGGGCCCGCAGCTTCTTCACATCTTTTTCCGTTCGGGACACGGTGACTGGTTTGGGCGGCCGGATTACATAGAGCTTTCCCTGGGCTTCCAGCCGGTCCAATTCCTCCAATTCCTGGGCATACCGGCGAGGGGTTGCCAGGAGCTGCTGGATGAGATTAGGATATTTTCGGTACCGCCGGGCGTACAAGCGGGCAATGGGGCGGGTGACCTGGGGCTTTCGGAACCCGTGTTCCCGGGTGGTGATGACCACCACTTTTTCGTAACCCTCGTCCAAGGGCTTCTGGTAGGGAATAGAGAGGGAGACACCCCCGTCCAAACAGGGCTGTCCTTCCACCATCACCATGGGGGAAAGCAACGGCATGCTGGCACTGGCTCGGATTGCGGCGTAGATATCCGTGCAGGAATGTTTTTCCGCGAAAACCGGTAGACCGGTCTGACAATTGGTGGCAATGGCCGTGAAAGCGCAGGGAGATTTGGCAAAGGCTTCCCGGTCCAAGGGAATCAATGTGTCGGAGATTTCTCCAAACAAAAAGTCAAAATTGAAAATGCTTTTATGGAGAATCAGATTTCCCAGACCCAAATACCGTTTGTCATTGACATAATCCAGGTTGACTTGGGCGGTACGGCCGATCTGGCCGGAGACATAGTTGACCCCGGTGAGAGCGCCGGCAGAAACGCCGAATACCCCATCGAATAGGATCCCTCGTTCCATCATCACGTCCACGGCGCCTGCGGTAAACATGCAGCGCAGGGAGCCGCCTTCCAGGGCTAAGGCCCATTTTTTCATGATCCATTTCCCCTTTCGAAGTTATTTTACTACGGAATTCCGCCGGATTCAATGACTCTGCTTGATTTCCTGATCGGTGCCAGGTATAATAGCAAGAGCGCGTTTGAAGGGGAGGTTTCCCTAAAACGCAAAATAGACCCTAGGAGAGAAAGCCATGAGAATCCGAAAGAAGACATGGGCCCGGCCGGAGCTTGCCGCCTGCCCCTATTTTATTCAGGAGCCAGAAAAGCAAAAAGGACATTGGGCAGAGGTATTTGGAGAAAAACGGCCTCTTCACTTGGATTTAGGCTGTGGCAAATGTGTTTTCCTGGCCGAAGTGGCCCACGAAAATCCCCAAGTCAATTATCTGGGAATCGATATCAGCTTCGATATTCTGGGAGTGGGTCGGAGACAGATTGTGGAGACCTTTGGGGAGCGGGAACCGGACAACGTGGCCTTGTGCGCTTACAATATTGAACGGTTGGGGCAGTTGTTCGATCCGGAGGAAAAGGTGGACCGGATTTACATCAATTTCTGCAATCCCTGGCCTACTGCCCGGCACCACAAGCGGCGCTTGACCCATACCCGCCAGTTGCTCACCTATCGTCCCCTTTTGGCAGAAGGGGGAGAGATCTGGTTTAAGACCGACAATGACGACCTGTATCTGGCTTCCAAGCGGTATTTCCAGGAAGCAGGGTTCGAGATCTTTTTCGATACCCGGGATCTTCACGGGGAACAGGATCCTGACAACATTCTCACCGAACACGAAGTGCGGTTTACGGCTCAGGGAATTCCCACCAAGGCCCTACGGGCAAGGCTTTCCATCTCCGCTTCGCCCAAACAAGCATAAAAATACCGGCATCTTTTGAGAGCATTTTACCCTCGAAAAAAAGGTGCCGGTTTTTGTATGATGAGATATTCGATATCTTTACAGCTGAAAATCTTCCGGTTTAAATTGGGAAGTGTGCAAAGAGGGGGCCACCCGGGGCTCCCGACGCAGGGGGTCGTACTGGTACTTTTTGCAGGCTTCCCCCTCGGGCTTGCGCTGTAGGGCGCAGACCACTTCCCCGTCCTTGCCTCCGTTGTGCTGACAGTAAGCGCAGCAAGGATCGATATTTCCCCCGAACAGCGGGGGATTTTTCTTTTTCCGGAACCAACCCATGACACAATCCCCTTTTTACGACTTTTTAGCCGATGGTTGAGTTTTTCTCATTATACCATACCCGTTTGTCTGGGGCAAGGAGGGATTCTGTCGGGACAGCACCAAGAAGGCTAGACACATCAGCAAAAGGGAAAGTCCTCCCGCCAGCGTGGATGCAGTGCCACCCCATGCCAAAGGTGCTGCGGAAGCGGCCCAGGCAGGCAAGCTGGGAGAAGGCAGGGTCCTTTGCAGCAGCAGAAAGACAACAGCTGCCAAACCTCCGTGAAACAGTCGGAACAGGAAGAAAGTGACACGGTTGCCAGGAAATTCCCGAAAGAAGGCAAAGACCTGCAAGTGGACGCAGAGTCCGGCAAATCCCAGCCCAAACGCGTAGAATCCAGGTGCCGCTCCCAACCGGGCCGCATCCCCGGTGCCCCCTGTAATTTCCAAGAGAAACGACAGGCTTACGGCAGCTTCCGTTTGGGTAAGAAGTCCGGTGGCGGAAAGGAGAGAAACCGCCTTTTGGAAAACGCCACAGCTGTGGAGAAGGGCGGAAATGCCGGAGAACAGCAAAATACAGCCGCACATTTTCACCACAGCGCTGGAAGCGTCAGATACAGCCGCTGTCAATGGACTGGAGCCAGGGGTTCCAGAGAAGGATCCTTTTTCGGGCAACGGCTTCCCCAGACCGGAAAGAATTCCCAAGGCCAATCCGGCAACTGTCGCAGCAATAAACAGCAGCCATCCTACCCGCAAGCTTCCCAAAAGGCCATAGCCCAGAAAGGTGACCACAAAAGCGGGGCCGGGGTTGATGCAGAACAGAAGCATCCTTCCCCCTTGGGCTTTGGTGATTTTTCCCTCTTCCAGTAAAAGGGAAACACACCGGGCTCCGGCAGGATATCCGCCCAGAAATCCCAAAACCAAGGCAGGGCCGCAGCAGGTGGGAAGACGAAACAGGTGTCGGGTGATGGGCTCCAACAGCCGGCCCAGCACTTCTCCGGCCCTGGAGCGAATTCCAAAGCTTGCCAGCACCATAAAGGGACAGAGGGAAGGGGTGAGAGAACTGAGACAATAGAGGATGCTTTGGGCGACGTTGTCCCGTACTGCACCGGGATCCCACAGCAATGCCACACCCCAAGCCACCAGAAGGCACGCTCCCAGCAGGTCCCGCAGGGAGAAGCCTTTGAGGGGGGAAGCAGAGAAAAAAGCAGCCCGTTCCATGGATGATCTCCTTTCCCGGCAAAGTTCCTGCAAGATTCCTATGCACTTTCCAAGTGATACATTCCGAAAAGACCACATATGCTTGGAGAGAATCCGGAAAGGGGGAGAGGCGCTTGGAACAGGGAACCGGGGGAATGGAGTTGCGGATTCGGGGAAACCGGTGTGCTGTGGCAGACGGCTGCGACGGCATCGTGGATTATGGAGAAGAACAGGTGACTTTACGGTCGGGAAGATTGACGGTGCGGATCGTTGGCAAGAAGCTTCGTCTCAAACGATTGACTGCCAATTCCGCGGTGGTGGAAGGAATGATCGGGCAAGTGGATTACCTCTATGGGAAACGAGGAGGGGAGGAAGGGTCATGACGGAAAGGCTGGCGCACTTTCTCACAGGATGGGTGGAGTTCGAAATCCAAGGGAACCGAGGCCGGTTTCTCAACGGGGCAGCCCGATCTGGTTGGGAATTTTGGAGGTTTCGGCGAGAAGGAGAGCTGGCAGTAGTTCGGGGACGGGCCAGAGAGTACAAAAAGCTCCGTCCTATGGCCCGCCGGTGCGGGGTTAAGCTTCGGATCCGCTCCAAGGGAGGATTTCCCTTTCTGGCTGTCCGGATGGGCAACAGGAAAGGGCTGATTGCCGGGGCTGTTTGCGGTGTGGCGATGTACTGGTTTTTAAGCGGATTTTACTGGGGCGTAGCCGTGACGGGAACTGAGAACCTAACCCGAGCCCAGGTGTTGGAGGCAGGCAGGGAAAACGGGGTGTATTTGGGAGCCAGTCGCAGCACGCTGAATCCGGATTTTGCTTCCAAAGCAATCCAGAACGATTTACCGGGAGTTTCCTGGTTGGCCGTCAATACGGACGGTTGCTTTTTGGAAATTTCCCTGCAAGAAAGTGCAGAGGCCCCGGAGGTAACAGATGACAGTCAGTGGTCCAATGTGGTGGCCACACGGGCGGGCACTGTGCTCTCGGTGGAGGCTCAGCGAGGCAGGCCGGCAGTTCACCCCGGAGACACGGTGGAAGCAGGAGAACTGTTGATTGCAGGGTTGTATTCTCAGGAAGTGGACCCCTATTCCCCTCCCCCGGAAAAGCTGTACCAAATTCTGGGGCCGGCCCGGGGGAGTGTCACGGCTCTTACCTACCGGGAGTTTTCCGTAGAAGTCAGCGCCAGCCAAACAGAGTGGGTCCCCACAAAGGCCGTCCAGTCGCAAAACTGGATCACGCTGTTTGGTTTGCGGATTCCCCTGGGCTTTTATGGGGAACCGGAAGGAATTTCCCGGCAATGGAAAGAAGAAACGGTGTGGTCGCCTTTGGGCCGGGACCTGCCCTTGGTTTGGAGAACCCAATTTATCCAGAAAGGGGAAGAACGGGAGCGGATTCTTTCTCAGAATGAGATGAAGGAAGAGGCGCTCCGGGCACTCCGGAACATCCAGAAAGAGCAGTTGCCGGAGGGAAGCAGTGTTGTGGAAGAAAAACTCTCTTACCAGTTTGTGGAAGGGGGATGTGTGTTACGTGCACAATGCCGTTGTCAGGAGGAAATCGGGGTAGTACAGGAGATCTCGGTGACTTAGCACAAGGATGATGATAATTTTTGGGTACTATTCATATAGTTTTGGCTTGAAGAACGTTCGTTTCTTGTGTTATAATAGCCGCAGAGGGAAAAAGGTTCTCTTTCCGAAAAAACCACATGGAGAATCCAAGGAAAGAGATTTTTCCTAATCGAAAAAATACAGGAAACAGGAGATCGCCTTTGGAGCAAAAAATCAGTCTAGATCGAATTGAGCAGGCGGCGGAGCTGTTTGGAAGCTTTGATGAGAATATCCGCCTGATCGAGCAGGAATACGGAGTATACCTGGTGGTACGGGATTCCGAGTTGAAGATCACCGGGGAAGATCCGGAAAGTGTGGATAAAGCGGCCCGCACGGTCAAGAGTCTTTTGACCCTCATCGGCAGCGGGGAAGCGCTCACCGAGCAGAACGTCCGGTACTGTATGCGCATGGTGGGAGAAGACAGCGAAGAAAAAGTGGCCCGGCTGGCGGGAGACTGCATCTGCATCACCAGCAAGGGGAAACCCATCAAACCCAAAACAGTGGGGCAGCGCACCTACTGTGACAATATCAAGGACAACACCATCACCATTGGGGTGGGTCCGGCAGGCACGGGCAAGACATACTTGGCGGTGGCAATGGCGGTCAACGCCTTTCGAGCTCAGCAGGTCAACCGGATTATCCTTACCCGGCCCGCGGTGGAAGCGGGAGAAAAGCTGGGATTCCTGCCCGGGGATTTACAGCAGAAAGTGGATCCCTATCTGCGTCCCCTCTACGATGCTTTGTTTGATATGTTGGGCGCGGAAACGTACCAACGCTATGTAGAGCGGGGCAATATTGAGGTGGCCCCCCTGGCGTATATGCGGGGCCGGACCTTGGACGACAGCTTTATCATCCTGGACGAAGCCCAGAACACCACAGGGGAGCAGATGAAAATGTTCCTGACCCGGCTGGGTTTCAACTCGAAGATGGTGATCACCGGAGACGTGACCCAGATCGACTTGCCGGACGGAAAACGTTCCGGGCTCAAAGAAGCGGTGCGGATTTTGAAAGGCGTGGACGATATCGCCATTTTCCGTTTTACGGAGAAAGATGTGGTCCGCCACAAGCTGGTACAGGATATCATTCGGGCCTATGAACGGGCCAGCCGCACGGCTAAATAAGGTGAATGTGGTAAATGGTTTTACGTCCCTTGGCGGGACGGGGAGAGTGTATTGAAAAATATCGGTGGGAGAAAGCCCACAGAAAGGAACGGGACCAAAAATGGAAAAAATCAGAGTGATCATTTCGAATCAGCAGAAGCAGGTGAAGATCCCCACAGGCGTGAGGATGCTGATCCGCCGCTGCTGTCACGCAGTATTGCAGCTGGAGGGCTTTTCCGATTCTGCGGAAATCAGTGTGTCCTTTGTGGATAACGACCAGATCCAGGAAATGAACCGGCAGTATCGGGGAATCGATGCCCCCACAGATGTGCTTTCCTTCCCTATGGGAGAAAACGGAGAGTACGATATCAACCACGAGACCGGAGCAAAGATTTTGGGAGACATTGTGATCTCCGTACCCAAGGCCATGGAGCAGGCCAAAACCTACGGCCACAGTTTTGAACGGGAAATCGGCTTTTTGACGGCTCATTCCATGCTGCACCTGTTGGGGTATGACCATGAGGCCGGCGGTTTGGCCCGGGTGCGGATGCGCGAAAAGGAGGAACAGGTCATGCGGGAGCTGGGACTGCCTGCCAGTGCCAGCTACACCACCTATGGCGATGAATGAAAATAATCCTGCCCCTAAGCGGCGGGTGTGGCACAGTTTTGCCGACGCCTTCCGGGGGATTGGAGCCTGCATTAAATCGGAACGGAATATGCGCATCCATGTGGTCATGTGCATCTATGTGCTGTTTTTCGCGTCCCAGCTCTCTCTGAGCCGGGCGGAAATGGCCTGCCTGCTGCTTTCCATTGGCGGGGTCATGTCTATGGAGACTCTGAATACCGCTTTGGAAAAGCTTTGCGATTTCAATCAAAAAAACCGAAACCGGTATATTGGTTTGGTCAAGGACCTGGCGGCAGGCGCCGTGCTGCTGAGTGCTCTGGCAGCTCTGTTGGTGGGAGTTGTGGTTTTGTTCCGTCCAGAGCTGTGGCAGCTTTTGTGGGACATGTTGGCTCATCCGTGGAAAGTGGTCCTGCTGGTGGTTTCCCTGGTGGTAGCAGCAGGGTTTATCTTCCTGGGACCCGCATGGCTGGAAGAGCGGCTGGATGGTTGGAAACGGAACAAAGAGAAAGATCTGAGAGAATAAATGCCTTTCCCCAGACGGGGGGCATCCCAATGGAGACGCTGTCGGACTGCGGCGTCTCCCTTGTGCTGTGAAGAAAGGAATACATCCTATGGAAGAAATTACCATGCCTAAGGAACGTTCAGCGTTTATCGCCATTGTAGGGCGGCCCAACGTGGGAAAGTCCTCCCTGCTCAACCGGCTCATTGGCCAAAAAATAGCCATTGTTTCCCGGAAACCTCAGACCACCCGGACACGGATCATGGGAGTTTTGACCCAGGGGGAAGATCAGCTGGTATTTTTGGACACTCCAGGACTGGTGAAGCCTAAAAATTCCCTAGGGGACTATATGGTCAAGTCCGTCACCCGAACGGTGGACGGAGTGGATGCCTGCCTTCTGGTTACGGAAGCGGGCGGGAAAATTTCCAAAGCGGATGAGGATCTGATGGCCCGGTTTCGAGCAGGGAAAATCCCGGCGGTGCTGGCCATCAACAAGATCGATTTGCTGGAGGACAAGAGTCCCATCATGGAGCAGATATCCCTGTTTTCCCAGCAGTATGCGTTCCAAGCGGTGGTACCCGTATCCGCCAAAGACGGTAACGGCATGGAGGACCTTTTGGGAGAATTGAAAAAACTCTGCTTGCCGGGAGGGCATCTTTTCCCGGAGGACACCCTTACCGATCAACCGGAGCGGGTCATTGTGTCGGAGGTAGTCCGGGAAAAGGCCTTGCGCTTTTTGGATCAAGAGGTACCCCACGGGGTGGCGGCGGTCACGGAGCGGATGAAGGACCGGGACGGAATCCTGGACATCGACGTGACCATTTATTGTGAGAAGAGTGGCCACAAGGGAATCCTCATCGGTAAAGGCGGAGCTATGCTGAAAAAAATTGGCACTGCCGCTCGGCAGGATCTGGAACGGTTCTTTGATTGCCGGGTAGATCTGCGGCTTTGGGTCAAAGTGAAAGAGGACTGGAGGCAGCGGCCGGAAACCCTGCAAAGCCTGGGATTTTCGGAGAAAGATTTGGAGCTGTAAGGCAAACGGACAGGCCCTAAGCACAAATCACCCGAAAAATCTGGCAAAGGGTGTCGAACAAACAAAACTTTTCCTGTCATAGCCCGGGGAGATTCGCAAATACTTTTCTTAGTAGACAAGGGAACGGGCATCCGTTCTCCAAAGGGGGAAAGTCGTTGTGGATGTGAAAGAAGCCTGGAACAGCTTTTACCGGACCGGCAGGGTAGAAGATTACATTCAGTATTCCCAGCTTAAGCAGCTGGCCCATCAGGAGGGCATTTGCGGGGAGGCGCAGGATGCAGGTCATAACCCAGGGACTCATCATCAAGGAACAGACGGTGGGCGAGAGCGACCGCTTGGTCACCGTACTCACTCGTGACGAGGGGGTAGTGCGGGCTTTTGCCCGCCGGGCCAAAAATTTGAAGGACAGCAAGAACGCCGCGACAGGCCTTCTCTGTTACTCCCGCCTGAAGCTTTCCAAAGGGCGGGATACTTACAGCATCAATGAAGCATTTCCCATTGAGGTGTTCTTCGGGCTGCGCCAGGAGATCACCCGGTTGGCACTGGCCCAATATTTTTGTCAGTTGGCAGTGGAGCTGGTGCCGGAAGGAGTGGAGTCCGGGGAATATCTTCGTCTGGTGCTCAATGCCCTCCATTTTCTCTGTGAAGGAACCCGTCCCCAACCGGTGCTCAAAGCCATTGTGGAGTTGCGGATGCTTTCCGAGGCAGGGTACATGCCCAACCTGGCCTACTGTGCAGAGTGTGGAGCCTATGAATCCCAGCGGATGTATTTTAAAATCAATCGGGGTGTGCTCTATTGTCAGAATTGCTACCGGGACAATGGGGATCCTACCATCCCCTTAACGCCGGCGGCGCTGACAGCAATGCGGCATATTGTCTTCGCGGATTTTCAGCGAATCTTTTCCTTTACGGTTTCTCCGGGAGCCCAGCAGGAACTTGCCGACGCCGCGGAGGCATACACGGTAAGCATTTTACAAAAACGCCCCAAGACTTTGGATTTTTATCACAGCCTGCTGTAACGAGCGGCTGGATATGAGAGAAAGGATACTTATGGAACCGAGAGAATTGATGGCCCGGATCCGAAAGCATGTGGCCTATCATTTGGACTGTCAGCCCCATGACCTTTCCGAAAAAGGGGTGGTATTTGTGGAGAACCACAGAGAACCGGCTCCATTTTTGGAGATTTGTACTATGGGACATGCGGTGGTGATTTCTGCGTCCCCGGAGCTGCTGCCAAAGGTACGGCCTTTGCTGGAGGGGAAAACCCGGGATGAGATGTTTGAATGTCCCTTCGTCTTCGGACAATCCCTCTATTATATGCCTGATTGGAAGGGAATGAAGCCTTTGCCCCTTCCTAGGGGATTTCGTTTTCGCCTGTTGGACGGGGAGGGCGTGTACAAATTGCGCGGCTTGACCGGCTTTGAAAATTCCCTGGCCTTTGACGAGCAGGGTCACACGCCCACAGCCCTTGTTTTCTATGGGGAACGGGACGGGGAGATTGTGGGTGTAGCAGGTGCATCTCCGGAAGGGGGAGGCGTCTGGGAAATGGGGGTAGATGTCCGGGAAAAGTACCGGCGAGGCGGCTTGGGTGCTGCCATGGTGAGCCATTTGACCACAGCCCTTCTGGCCCGGGGAGATGTGCCCATTTACTGTGCTTCCGTCACCAATGTGGGGTCTCAGCGTGTGGCGTTCCGGGCAGGGTTGGTGCCTGGCTGGGTTTCCACCTATAGGACCGTGTTGGACGGCAGTTATTCTTATGGGGAGTTGGTTCCCCGATTCCCTGAGTAATTACATATGGTTTGAGGATTCCATTTATGAACAAACATTACCGAGCGTTAGAGCTGGATAAAATTTTAGAGATGGTGGCCCAAGAGGCATCCAGTGCGGATGGGGCGGAGCTGGCACGAAAAGTGGAGCCTGTCCATACGGCCGCGGAAGCCCAGTGGCTGCTGCAGGAGACAGACGCTGCCTTTGTGCTTATGGCCAAATATGGCGCACCCTCCTTTTACGGCATGAAGAATGTGGTCAATCCCCTGCGCCGTGCTCAGGCAGGAGGCGGTCTGGGGCTCAAGGAGCTTTTGGACATCGGCGCCACCTTGCGGACCATCCGTGGCCTGACCCAGTGGTGGGGAAAGAGCGAGGGAGTCAAAACCGCCTTGACCGGCCGTTTTGAGGTTTTGGTTCCCAACAAATACCTGGAAGAAAAAATCTTCACGTCTATTTTAAACGAAGAGGAGGTGGCAGACGCCGCCTCCACGACTCTGGCCAATATCCGCCGGAAAATTCGGAGCGCTTCCTTGCGGGTAAGGGAGCAGCTGGACAAGCTGATTCGTTCCCCTGCCCATCAGAAGCATTTGCAGGAGAGTATCGTCACCCAGCGGGGAGGACGGTATGTGGTGCCGGTAAAGGCCGAATTCCGAGGAGAAGTTCCCGGTTTGGTCCACGATACCTCCTCCAGCGGCGCCACTGTGTTTGTGGAGCCCATGAGCGTGGTGGAGGCCAACAATGAAATCCGGGTGCTCCGTTCCGACGAGCAGGAAGAGATTGCCCGGATCCTGTTGGAACTTTCCGGGGAAGCGGGTTCCTTTGCAGATTCTATCATTGAAAGCTACCACTATGCGGTCCAATTGGATCTGATCTTTGCCAAAGCCCAGGTGGCCTATCGCATGAAGGCGGTGGTGCCTCAGGTGGGGGAAGATGGGAAAATTGTCCTGCACAGTGCCCGCCATCCCTTGATTGCCAAGGAGAAGGTGGTGCCCACGGACATCACATTGGGGGATACCTTTGACACCTTGATTATCACAGGTCCCAATACAGGCGGCAAAACCGTTGCCCTGAAAACCGTGGGGCTTCTCAGCTTGATGGCCATGTGCGGGTTGATGATTCCCGCCGGGGAAGGCAGCCAAATTTCTGTGTTCAGGCATATTCTGGCGGATATAGGAGACGAGCAGAGCATCGAGCAGTCCCTTTCCACGTTTTCCTCCCACATGGTGAATATTATCCGCATCTTCCAGGAGGCCGATAACAGCAGTCTGATTCTGCTGGACGAATTGGGAGCGGGAACGGATCCTGTAGAAGGGGCCGCCTTGGCAGAAGCCATCATAGAAGAGTTGCGGGCCAAAGGAGTGCGGATGGCCTGTACCACCCACTATGCAGAGCTGAAGGCCTATGCCATTCAGACGCCTGGGGTGGAAAATGGCAGCTGCGAATTTGATGTGGCCACTTTGCGTCCCACCTACCGGCTGCTGATCGGTGTGCCGGGAAAATCCAATGCTTTTGCCATTTCCAAACGTCTGGGCATGTCCGATGCCATTGTGGACCGGGCTCGGGAGCTGGTAAGCCGGGAAAGCAATGCCTTTGAGCAGGTGGTAAGCCGCCTGGAAGAGGATCGCCGGAAAATGGAGGATGAGCTGCAAACTCTGCGGGCATCCGCCGCTCAGGCCAAACGCAGCGCCGAGGAGGCGGAACGTTTGCGGGAGGAGGCAGAGGTTCAGGCAAAGCGAGAGGGGGAACGGGCCCGGCAAGAGGCCGCCCAGATCGTTCAAAAGACCCGTGCACGGGCAGATGCCCTGATCAACGAACTGGAAGAACTCCGCAAACAGAAGAACAAGGAGTTGTCCGCGGAGCAGAAAGCCCGACTCCGTTCGGGAATCAAGGAGCTGGAAGGCGTATCGGATCCTGTAAGAAAGCGTCGGGAAGACAACTATGTGTTGCCACGGCCCTTGGTGCCGGGAGATGAAGTGCTCATCTACGACATCGATAAAAGCGCTACTGTGTTGGAAGAGCCCAAGGACGGTTCCGTGTTGGTGCAGGCTGGAATCATCAAGACCCGGGTACCGTTGTCCAATCTCCGCTTGCAGAGCAAACGGCAGCTGAAAAAGCAGCAAAAAGGCCGAACCGTGACGAAGAATGTGTCTACGCCGGAAGTTTCCAGCAGTTTGGACCTGCGGGGCCAGACCGTAGAGGAAGCTCTCATGGAAGTGGACGCCTTTTTGGACCGGGCTTCCCGGATGCATCTATCCCAGGTGACCATTATCCACGGAAAGGGAACGGGTGCTTTGCGGGCTGCGGTGCAGCAGCACCTGCGGCGCTGTTCTCAAGTGAAAAGTTTCCGGCTGGGAACTTATGGAGAAGGGGAAAGCGGCGTCACTATTGCGGAGTTGAAGTAAGGATTATTTCCAAATTGTAAAGAAACTGGGACCGCCCTTGCAACAAGGGCGGTTTTGTATTAGAATATTTTTGTTGCATGTTTCAGGCATTTTTTGAGGTGATAGTCTTTGAGGGAAAACAAGTATGATGACCCGTGTTTTTTTGAAAAATACAGTCAAATGACCCGTTCTCAACTGGGCCTTTCAGGGGCTGGAGAATGGGAAGATCTAGAGAAAATTCTTCCCAAGTTTCAAGGGAAAACGGTATTGGATCTGGGATGCGGCTATGGCTGGCACTGTGTATATGCAGCCGAGCATGGGGCAGCTCATGTTACCGGTGTGGATCTTTCAGAAAAAATGTTGCAGGTAGCTGGCGAAAAGACAAATTATCCCCAAGTGGAGTACCTTCGGGCTGCCATAGAGGATGTAGATTTTCCCGAAGAGAGTTTTGACGTTGTATTCAGTTCCCTGGCAATTCACTATCTCAAATCCTATGAGGCATTTGTGGATCAGGTGAGGCGCTGGCTGAAGCCTGGTGGAGATCTTGTGTTTTCCGTTGAGCATCCTGTTTTCACGGCCTATGGTTCTCAGGATTGGTATCGGGACGAAGCAGGAAATATCCTCCATTTCCCGGTGGACCGCTATTTCTGCGAGGGCGAGCGTAAGGCCACTTTCTTGGGGGAAACTGTGGTGAAATACCACCGCACTCTCACAACCTATCTGGACACTTTGCTGACCCACGGCTTTTCTCTGCGCCGTGTAGTAGAACCTCAGCCTCCGGAACGGATGATGGATCAGCCCGGAATGAAGGATGAACTGCGCAGGCCTATGATGCTGCTGGTGGCGGCGAATAAATTGTAAAAAGCTGCCTTCATGGGAAATGCCAAAAGGAAAACATGTGTTCCCACAATCGGCCGAGAAGCGAAAAGCTGTTTCCCGGCGTCAATTGGTTGCTCACAGCCCTTGGGCTGTCTGTTTAATATCGAAAGGAAGTAACTGAAAGTATGGCAATGAAAGAATTTCAGGCAGAATCCAAGCGTCTCTTGGACTTGATGATCAACTCTATTTATACCCACAAGGAAATTTTCCTGCGGGAGTTGATTTCCAACGCCAGCGACGCCATTGACAAGTTGTATTATCGAACTCTGGAAGACGGCGCTACCGGATTGTCCCGGGAAGATTTCTTCATCCGTTTAGATGTGGATAAGGAAGCCCGCACTCTGTCCATTACCGATAACGGCATCGGCATGACCCAGGAAGAGTTGGACAACAATCTGGGTGTCATCGCTCGGAGCGGTTCTCTTCAGTTCAAGGAAGAAGCGGAGAAAAAGGATGAGGTGGACATCATCGGCCAATTTGGCGTGGGATTCTATTCTGCGTTCATGGTCAGTGATCGGGTCACCGTGGATACCCGTGCTTTTGGCGAGGAAGAAGCCTGGCACTGGGAGTCGGAAGGTTTGGCGGGATATGAAATCACCCCCGGTACCAAAGCAGACCGTGGCACCACCATTACTCTCCATCTGAAAGAGGACACCGAGGACGAAAAGTACAGCGAATTTCTGGATCAATTCCGGATTCAGCAGTTGGTGAAAAAGTACTCTGACTATATCCGTTATCCCATCCGCATGGAGGTGCAGCACACCAAGGTACAGGAAGGCACCGGAGTGGATGGAAAAGATCCGGAATATGAGACGTATTTTGAAACGGAAACACTCAACAGTATGACACCGATCTGGAAGAAATCCCGCTCGGAAGTGACCGATGAGGAATTGGGCTCCTTTTACAAGGAAAAATTCTTTGACTGGCAGGATCCTCTCAAGGTGATTCGTACCTCTACCGAAGGCGCAGCCACCTACACGGCTCTGCTGTTTATCCCCAAGACTGCACCCATGGACTACTACACTCGGGAGTATGAGAAGGGACTGCAGCTGTACGCCAGCGGTGTGCTGATCATGGAGAAGTGCGCCGATCTGCTGCCGGATTGTTTCAGCTTTGTAAAGGGCCTGGTGGATTCCCAGGACCTGTCGCTGAACATTTCCCGGGAAATGCTGCAGCATGACCGTCAGTTGAAGCTGATTGCCAGCCGGCTGGAAAAGAAGATCTCTTCGGAGCTGTTGTCCATGCTGAACAACGATCGGGAGAAGTACGAGGAATTCTTTAAGAACTTTGGTCTCCAGCTGAAATATGGCATGTATGAAAACTATGGTGCCAAGAAAGACGAACTGAAAGATTTGGTGCTGTTCTACTCCTCCACGGAGAAAAAGCCCGTGACGTTGAAAGAATATGTGTCCCGGATGAAGGCAGATCAGAAGTATATTTACTATGGCTGCGGAGAAACCCCGGAGCGGATTATGGGTCTTCCCCAGGCGGAAGCTTTGGAAGAGAAGGGCTATGAAATGTTGTGCCTCACCGACAACGTGGATGAGTTTGCCCTACGGATGCTGATGAAGTACGACGACAAGGAATTCCGCAACATCTCCTCCGATGATCTGGAGCTGGAAAGCAGCGAGGAAAAAGAGAAAAATCAGGAGTTGGTGGAACAAAATAAGGATTTGCTGGCTTTCCTGAAGGAATCCCTGGGAGATAAAGTAAAGGATGTGCGCATTTCCAACAAGCTGAAATCCCATCCCGTATGCATCACCACAGATGGCGCCATCACCACGGAGATGGAAAAGGTGCTCAACTCCATGCCTGTGGGCGAAAAGATCAAAGCTCAGCGGGTGCTGGAACTGAATGGGGAGCATCCTGTGTTCCAGAAGCTGTGCAGCCTGTTTGACTCGGATAAGGATCGCTTGAAACTCTACGCAGAGATCCTTTACGATCAGGCTCTGCTGATTGAAGGTATTTCGCTGGAAGATCCGGTGGACTTCTCTCAGAAGCTGTGTCAGATTCTGTGATAAATTTATGATCAATCCTTCCAAGGGAGGTGGATGCTATTTCATACGGTTATAATCCCCAGAATGTCCCGCCCCAGGGACCGGCGGCAGGGTATCCTCAAAACGTCCCGCCCCAAGGGCCAGCGGCAGGGTATCCCCAGAATGTCCCGCCCCAGGGACCAGTGGCAGGGTATCCCCAGAATGTTCCGCCCCAAGGGCCAGCGGCAGGGTATCCTCAAAACGTCCCGCCCCAAGGGCCAATGGCAGGGTGTCCCCAAAATGTTCCGCCCCAAGGGCCAATGGCAGGGTATCCCCAGAATGTCCCGTCCCAAGGGGCAGCGGCAGGGTATCCCCAAAACGTTTCACCCCAAGGGGCAGCGGTGGGATATTCTTACCCATATACAGGCCAACCGGCATCAGCCTGGTATAGTGGGCCCGCCTATGTGCCTTCCTATGGATTGCAGCGGGGAAAGAACCCTCGAATCAAAGGGGCGTCTCAAGGGGTAAATAGGATGTGTCTGCTGGTGCTGGCACAGGTAGGACTTTCCTTCTTTTGGCAAATACCTTTAATCTTTCTGCTGGCGTTGGTGGGGGTGGATGTGACTGCCAACATCATGGGATACCAGTGGCTATCCGGTGTGATGGTTCCCTTGTCCACAGCGCTGCCTTTTGCTGCCTATCTGTTGATCCGCCGGAAAGATCCCGTTGACTATTTGAAATTCCAACGGGTGGGGTTTACCGGCGGGGTTTTATGTGTGCTGGGAGGCCTGGCCCTGGTGCTGTTGGGGAATTATCCGGCTATGGCTGTGGGAGATTTCTTTGGCAGCTTCGGATACAATGGGGGAAGCGGCTACGTTTCCACAGCGGAATCCTGGGAGGCTATTCTGTTGGAACTGGCGGTGACGGCTGTGCTGGTTCCCTTTATGGAAGAGTTTGTCTTCCGAGGTGTGATTCTGTCCAGCTTGCGGCCCTATGGAATTGGCTTTTCCATTGTGGCATCGGCTTTGATTTTCGGGCTGGCCCATCTGGATTTGTCCAGTACGGTGTTCGCGGTCATAGCAGGTCTTGTATTTGGATTTTTGTACGCTCGCACCAATAACCTCTGGTTGACGGTGTGGATTCACGGGCTCAACAATGCCATTGCGGTGATAGGCAGCCATACAGATTACTTATTTGGCAGTTGGGCCTCCACCATGGATGTTGCGTTGATGCTGGTTCCCATTGGGTTGGGATTGATTTCACTGGTTTTGCTGGCGATTTTCCGTCGAGGAATGTTCTTGACCCGCACGTCTCCCCAATACGATGGCCCAGCCTATCCTCTGGATGCCACGGAAAGTGCCTTGGGAATTGTCCGGGCTCCCGTCTTCTGGGTGGTCGTAGGGCTGATGGTGGCTTACTCCATCCTGTCCTCTCTTGCCCTATGAAACTGGAACTTGCTTTTTTGCCTGATGAGCGGTTCATGGCCAGGGCCTTGGAATTGGCTCAGGAAGCCGCTTTACAGGGAGAGGTGCCGGTAGGAGCTGTGGTAGTCAAGAATGGGCAGATTCTGGGAGAAGGGCGAAATCGTCGTGAGGCGGGAAAAAACGCCCTGGCTCACGCGGAGATGGAAGCCATTGCCCAGGCCTGCCAAAACCTGGGTACCTGGAGACTGACCGGGTGTGAGCTCTATGTGACTTTGGAGCCATGTCCCATGTGTACTGGTGCGGTGATCAACGCCCATATAGACCGGGTAGTCTATGGGGCGGATGACGAACGTGCCGGATGCTGCGGGACAGCCATGGATTTGTTTTCCCTGCCTTACAGCCATCGGCCGGATATCTACCGAGGCTGCTGCGAATGGGAGTGTCGGGAACTGCTCCGGACGTTCTTCCAAAAGCTGCGGGAAAAAGAAGAGTAACGAGAAGGGGGAGAGAAGCAATTCTCTCCTCTTTTTTATAGGTTTCTTCGGTTTCGGAGGATGCATTTGACAAAAGCTGCCGGTTGTATTATCATTATGCCCATTGGGACTCCGGGTGTCCGCGGGCTGACCCCGCGGCCGAACACAGGAACAGGGGTGAAATTCCCCGGCGAACCCGTCGCCGTGAGAGCGGAGCGAAGTTTCAGGAAGGCTGCTCGTCTTCTTAGCTGCCACTGGCCCGAGAGGGTTGGGAAGGTGAAACCTCGTGCTGGACGCTTGAGCCGGAAGACTTGCCCGGAAAGGCCGTACAAAAGCCACGGGTTCTTGGCGCATTGTACAGGAAGGGCTGGGAGATATTCCCGGCCGGTTTTTCCTGCCCATTTCTTCCGGATACCGGCGCCAGGGTTTCGGGAAAATGAGCTGCCGTCCCTCAAATCTAACATTTTAGAAATGAGGTTACAGAAATGAAACACACCAAACACATTCTCCGCACAGGCGGTGCCCTTTTGTTGAGCTTACTGCTGGTTCTTTCCACCTTGGCCGGATGCTCTGACAGCGGAAACAATTCTTCTTCTACGGTTTCGGTTTCCTCTACGGTGAAAGAGACTTCCAGTTTGGCCTCCGAAACCAGTGAGGTTTCTGCGGAGCCTTCTTCTCAGAGCAGCGGCGTGGACAGTGAGTCTTCCCAGGAAGCCGAGACCAAAGAGATCACCTTGAAGGTGGTTCACGGAGACGGCTCTGAGAAGGACTTCACCATTTCCACCAGCGCGGAAACTCTGGGCGAAGCGTTGGAAGAGGAAGGATTGATCGAAGGGGAACAGAGCAGCTACGGGCTGTTTATCACCACTGTGGACGGAGAGACTGCCGACGATTCCAAGCAGGAGTGGTGGTTCCTGAGCAAAGATGGCGAAGCCAGCACCACCGGCGCTGACTCTACGGAGATCAGTGACGGGGAAACCTATGAGCTCACTTTGACGGTGGGATACTGATGAGACGCCGTCTCACTGACCTGTGCCTGATGGCCATGATGGGCGTGCTGCTGGTGATCTCCAAAGAGGTGCTGGCCTTTCTGCCCAACGTGGAATTGGTAAGCCTGTTGACCATCTTGTTCACCCTGGTCTTTCGAAAACGGGTGATCGGGGCGCTGGGGGTATTTCTTCTGTTGGAAGGGGTGCTCTACGGCTTTGGCCTTTGGTGGCTGATGTACCTGTACATTTGGCCTTTGCTGGCCTTGTTGACCTGGTTCTTCCGCTGGATGAAGCACAGTTGGCAGTGGGCGCTGTTTTCCGGGATCTATGGGCTGGCATTTGGATCTCTCTGTGCTCTGGTGTACTTGCCCATGGGCGGTTTTTCCATGATGATCGCCTGGATCATCAGCGGCTTGACCTTTGACCTGTTTCACGCAGGGGGGAATTTTCTTCTGGCGCTTTTGCTCTATTATCCCCTGCGCAAGGCATTGGACGCATTGGACCGTCGTCTTCCCGTTTCATAAAAAGCATAAAATCCCCGCAGGCGTGCAGATTATGCCTGTGGGGATTTTTTGTTTCGCAGAGCAAAATTTTAGGCGGGAAGAGGGTTGAGCAGCCACACTCCGGCATTGAGATATCCGGCAAAAGCCACCCAAAGCAGATAGGGGACCATGAGCCAACCGGCAATGGTATCCTCTTTGAAAAATCGCAAGGTGGTCAGAAGGATCAGAATCCACAGGGCCAAAAGCCAGAAGAAAGCCAAGGCGTAGTTGCCCATGTTAAAGAAAATCAAGGTCCAGAAAAAGTTAAAAGCCAACTGGATCCCGTAGAGAATCAGCGCTCCATTGCGGCCGGTCCCATCCTCCATCCAGACCCGGTAGGCGGCAATGCCCATCAGCAAAAACAGTATGGACCAGACCACCGGGAAAAGCCATCCAGGTGGGGAAAGAGGCGGTTGTTTCAGCGCCCCATACTGTTCCATGGAATCTTTGGTCAGCAGGGCGGAAAGACCACCTACCCCCAAGCTGATCAACAAACTGAGCAGCAGCGGTTTTAACTTGATCATGGAAAAACTCATCCTTTCTGGCTGGGATCCGATCTCAGTATATGCGGGACCGGGTGAAAACATACGGCCCTCTTACAGATAGGGTTGGACCTCTTGGGCCAGGTGTTCTTCCAGGCCAATCAAACGTTTGGCAATATCCTTGGCTTTTTCCTCGGCGGCCTCATACTGGTTTAAATATCGTCCCAGGGATTTGACGCCCATGTTGCACCCATCGGTGATCAAATCCGCCACGGTTTTGTCGCTTTTCTCCAGGCCGAGTTTCACGTTGGTCTTCATCCAGGACATGCCTTTGGCCACAGGGCTGGGCTCTTTTCCCTCGTCTCCGTAGTGGGCCAGCATGGAATGGGTTTCGTCGCCCAGCTTACTGTGGGCGGAGCGGCTTTTTTCCAGGGAGGTCCGAAGCTGGGGACTGGTCACCTTGGGAAGGACCTCGTCGATGGAGCTTACCCCCATTTTGATTCCGGAATTGCATTCCCGCAGCAATTTGATGGTATCTTCTTCGATCATGACAGATTCCCCTTTGCAAAGATTTTCTTGGTTTAGTATGGCCGTGTTTTGGGGGATCATTCTGAGAGAAGCCTGTTGACAAGGAAAAATGGTTCAGCTATAATGCTTGGGAAAACGGCGGCGACTGAGCGAAAAAAGGGAGTAGATTCATGGAAAAATATGTGAGGGACTCTTACACGGAACAGGTACAAATTCTGTCCCAATCCAGTTTGAACGGATATAAACGATTGTTTGGCGGAAGATTGATGGAGTGGATCGATGTGGTGGCAGGAGTCGTGGCCCGCCGGCATTCCAACCGGAACGTGACCACTGCTTCGGTGGACAATCTCCGCTTTGAAGGGCCGGCTTATGGCAATGAGACCATCGTGCTGTGCGGCTGTATCACCTATACGGGACGCACCTCTATGGAAGTGTGCGTCAGAACGTATGTGGAGGAGCTCAGTGGGAAAAAACGGCTGATCAATGTGGCATATCTGGTTATGGTAGCCCTGGACGAAAACGAGCATCCTGTAGAGGTGCCCCGGCTGGTATTGACCACAGAAGAGGAGAAGCGGGAATGGGATGCTGCCCAAGCCCGGTATGAGTACCGGAAAAAATGCCGCCGTGCAGAGCGGGAAGCCCTGAAGAAAACGCAATGAAAAAAGAGGGAGATTCTCCCTCTTTTTTCATATTCCCAGGATTCTGGCCAGAGAAGCCAGCACAAAACAAAGTGTCACCCCCCACAGGGTAGGGAGAAGAAACGCCACCCCAGTCCATTTAAGGCTTTTTGTCTCTTTCCAGACCGTAAGACAAGTGGTGGAGCAAGGCCAATGAAACAGAGAAAAGATCATGACGCACAATGCCGTGACCCAAGTCCATCCGTTTTGCACCAGTAGGCCGTGGAGGGCAGTCAGATCTCCCGTATCCACCAAGGTGCCTTGGGACAAGTAAGTCATAAGGATCAAAGGGAGAACCAATTCGTTGGCGGGAAGGGCCAAAAGGAACGCCAGAAGGATCACTCCGTCCAGACCGATGACTCTGGCAAAGGGGTCTAAAAAGCTGGCGCAGTGGGAAAGAAGGCTTTCACCGTTCCATACCAGATTTCCCAAACACCAGATCACCACTCCGGCAGGAGCGGCCACGGAGGCTGCCCGAGCCAGAACGTGAAGAGTGCGATCTAAAATGGAACGCACCAGAACCTGCCCCACCTGAGGTTTCCGGTAAGGGGGAAGTTCCAGAGTAAAGGAGGAAGGCACGCCGCGCAAAAGAGTGTTGGAAAGGAGCCGAGACGCTGCCAGACTCATGGCGATGGAGAGAAGAATCAAGCAAGTCAGCAGGAGTACGCCCAGCCCTGACGCCCACCCTACTGCAAAGAAGAGGGAGATTAAGGTGACCAGCAAGGGCAGACGCCCATTGCAGGGGATAAAGCTGTTGGTGAGCAGGGCAATCAGCCGTTCTCTGGGAGAGTCAATAATCCGGCACCCTACCACGCCGGCCGCGTTGCATCCAAATCCCATGCAGGTGGTCAACGCCTGCTTTCCACAGGCGCCGCAGCTCTGAAAGCACCGGTCCAAATTAAAGGCTACCCGGGGCAGGTAACCCAGATCTTCCAGGAGTGTAAACAGGGGGAAGAAGATGGCCATGGGTGGAAGCATAACAGCTACCACCCAGGCCAAGGTGGTGTAGGCTCCATCCACCAACACTCCGGTAAGCCAATCGGGAGCATTCCAGGAAAGGAACCATTCCCGCAGCCGGTCTCCCACCCAAAATAGTCCGTCACTGAGCTGCTGGGAGGGGACATTGGCTCCGGTCATGGTCAACCAAAGAATGAATAGCAACAGCAGCCCCATGACGGGAAACGCTGTCCATCGCCCGGTCAAAATCCGGTCCAGTTTCCTGTCTCGGGAACTGTATCCCTTGCCCAGTCCTGTAACAGTACGCCGGCTGACAGTTTCTATGGTTTCTCCCAAGGTTTCCGCAATCTGGTCGGAGATGGCTTGGGAAGATTGCTCTTTCCAGGCCTCCTCTAAGATGCCTTGAATGGATGTATCTTCCCAGGGGGATTCTCCTAAACCGGAGCACAAAGCCTCTCGGGCAGCAGGGTCGCCTCCTTCCAAAAGGCGCAGGGAGAGCCAACGGCTTTGCACTTGGTCTCCCCAGCGTTTTTCCACCAGAGGGCAAAGCCGGTCCAAGACAGCCTCAATGGCCTGGGGATAGTGCAGGGGAGGGGGCAATCTGGGAGTTTCCCCGGCGGCCACTTTGGCGGCTGTGGCCATGAGGGACGAGAGGCCTTTCCCACGGCGGGCAGAAGCCCCCACAACCGGCACTCCCAGGATCCGGGATAATTTTTCTAAGTCCACCTGAATTCCCCGTGCTTCCGCTTCATCCAGCAGGTTGACGCATACCACGGTTCGGGAAGTGATCTCCAGAACCTGCAGCACCAAGCCCAAACCCCGTTCCAAACAGGTGGCGTCACAAACCACGATGACAGCGTCCGCTCCCCCAAAGGAAAGAAAGTCTCTGGCAGCTTCTTCCTCCGGCGAGTGGGACAACAGAGAGTAGCATCCCGGAAGGTCCACCAGCCGGTATATTTCCCCCTGAAATTGGCAATATCCTTGGGCATTGGCCACGGTTTTGCCTGCCCAGTTTCCCGTATGTTGATGGAGACCAGTCAAACCGTTAAAAACGGTGCTTTTTCCCACATTGGGGTTTCCGGCCAGGGCAATGGTCCATCCGGGTTCCCGGTGGATGGTATGTTCAAAAAGTCCCACGGTATCACACTCCCTGAAAGAAAGATGGAAAAAGCGCCCGCTCCGGGCGGCCCCGAAGTCGGGCGCGAACGCGCGATCAATAGAGCAAAACAGCCTGGGCATCCCTGCGGCGGAGAGCAATGACCGCTCCGCGAACCCGATAGGCGGCGGGATCCCCCAGAGGACTGATTCCCACACACTCCACGAAAGCTCCGGGTACCATTCCCAAGTCTTGGAGACGGCGGCGCATGGAGCTTGTGGTGGTCAATCCCTGCACTTGCCCCTGCTGCCCTGCCCGAAGCTGGGCCAAGCTTGGTTCTTCCTCCACTTTAGTCCCTCCTTTTTCCCAAGGGGTGGAACCCCTTTACCATCACAGTATTCGCCAGTAATGCCACTTGTGACAGGTGAAAAGGAGGGACGCAGAAAAAGTCCTTTGTGGAATCAGTAGAAAGACGGTTTCAAATAATTGAAAGAGTTGGAATCTACAGGAGAAAATGGGGGAAACTGGCCAAAGAAACAGGGGAAAATTGGCAGGTTTTATTATTGACATATGTCCAAAACAAGGGTATTATTAGGGCAACGGGACTGTTGGAAAGGAGGGTGCGCATTTGGCCAGACCCAGTAAATGCCGTTGCATATGTTCCATGCCCCAGGTGACAGAATTTCTGCCGAAGGGGGTCAAGGGAGCGGAGCCTGTAATTTTGGGGCTGGACGCCTATGAGGTGATTCGCCTTTTGGACTACAGGCACTACACTCAGGAAGAGTGCGCGGTCCGGATGAACATTTCCCGCACCACAGTCACTCGGATTTACGAGGAAGCCCGGGGAAAAGTGGCGGAGGCCCTTGTAACAGGCAGGCCTCTGGTGATCCAGGGCGGTGACGTGATGGTTTGCACAGCCCCACGGCCGGAATGTGCCGGGGAACCTTATTGCTGCCACAGGCAGGGAAAGGAAGGATAACATGAAAATTCTGGTGATCGGCGGCGTAGCCGCTGGTACGAAAACCGCAGCCAAATGTAAGCGGGAGGACCGTTCCGCCCAGGTGACATTGATCACCAAGGGCGCAGACATCTCCTATGCAGGCTGTGGACTGCCCTATTATGTAGGCGGGTCCATTGAGGACAAGAGCGAACTGATTGTGAATACCCCGGAAAAATTCCAGGGACTCACCCAGGTGGAGGTTCGCACCCTGCGGGAAGCTGTTGCGGTAGATCCCCAGGCGCAGAAGGTGACGGCCAAGAATCTGGAAACCGGAGAGACGGAAGTTTACGAGTACGATGAACTGGTCATTGCAGTGGGGGCGTCTGCGGTACTGCCTCCTCTGGAGGGAACAAACCTGTTTGGCGTATTCCGGATGCGCACCCCGGACGACGCCATCTCCATGCGGGATTACCTGGAAGCTCAGGGAGTCAAGCGTGCCGTGGTAGTAGGCGGCGGCTTTATTGGCCTGGAGCTGACGGAAAATCTGCTGGACCGTGGGATCGCCGTCACGGTGGTGGAAGCGGAAAACCAGCTGATGCCCGGTGTTCTGGATTCTGAGATGAGCGCCTTTGTTAAGCGGAAGCTTCAGGAGCGGGGAGTACGAGTCCTGACCGGCACCAAAGCGGAAGCCGTTCTGGGAGAAGGCTCCGTTTCCGGTCTGCGCACCACTGCTGGCCAGATCTCCTGCGGGGCAGTTGTGTTCTCCGTGGGCATCCGTCCCAACACGGGATTCCTGCAGGATACCGGATTGGAAATGGTGAAGGGTACCCTGGTAGTGGACGAAAAGCTCCACACCAACCTGCCCCACATCTACGCTGCTGGCGACTGCGCCCTGGTGAAGAACCGCCTTACTGGGAAGCCTCAGTGGTCCCCCATGGGTTCCTCTGCCAACCTGGAAGGCCGTACTCTGGCCCAGGCAGTGACCGGTAAAGAGGTCAACTATCCTGGCGTGTTGGGTACCGGTGTGGTGAAACTGCCCGGACTCAACTGTGGCCGGACCGGTTTGACGGAAGCAGCTGCCCGGGAAGCCGGTTATCAGGTAATCACCGCTCTGTCGGTCTGCGATGATAAGGCCCATTACTATCCGGGAGCCGATTCTTTTGTGACGAAGCTCATCGCCGATCAGGAGACCCACCGGCTTTTGGGTATTCAGGTACTGGGTGCCGGTGCGGTGGATAAGATGGTGGACCTGGCGGTTCTGGGAATTTCCATGGGCGCCAAGGTGGAAGACTACGACAACCTGGACCTGGCCTATGCGCCTCCCTTCTCCACGGCGATTCATCCCTTTGTCCAGGCAGTTTGTGTCCTGGAAAACAAGCTGTGCGGAGATCTGGTCAGCATGACGCCTGCGGAGTATGCAGCGGGCGCTGCGGAAGGTTACACTGTTTTGGATGTAAATCCCCAGCCTACCATTCGGGGTGCGCTGTTTGTGGATCTGGCAAAGGTCAATGGTCCCTTGGAAGGCGTTGCCAAGGACGAAAAGCTTCTGCTGGTCTGCGCCAAGGGCAAGCGTGCCTACTTCCTGCAGAACCGCCTGCGTTACTATGGATACACCAACACCAAGGTGCTGGAAGGCTCCACTTACTTTAACGAGGTGCGGGTCAAGGCAGCTGGTGCCACGGTTTCCCCCGAAGAGGTTACCCGGGTCAAAGGTCTTGGATTCCTGTGGGACAAGAATACGCCCGACTGCTTTAATGGTCGAGTGATCACTCGCAACGGCAAGATCACCGCTGAAGAAATGCGGGCTATCACCGAGGCTGCCGAGCGTTTTGGCAACGGTCAGGTGACGATGACCTCCCGTTTGACCATGGAAATCCAGCATGTGCCCTTCGATAACATTGAGCCCCTGCGTCAGCTTCTGGCTCAGGCTGGCTTGGAGACAGGCGGTACCGGCTCCAAGGTGCGTCCTGTGGTTTCCTGCAAGGGCACTACTTGCCAGTACGGTTTGATCGATACCTTTGCCCTCAGTGAAGAGATTCACGAGCGGTTCTACCATGGTTACAGCGGGGTCAAGCTTCCCCACAAGTTCAAGATTGCCGTAGGCGGTTGTCCCAATAACTGCGTGAAACCCGATTTGAACGATTTGGGCGTCATTGGTCAGAAGGTGCCGGAGATCAATCTGGACAAATGCCGCGGGTGTAAGGTGTGCCAGGTGGTCAACGCATGTCCCATCAACGTGCCTGTGGTCAAGGATGGCAAGGTGGTCATCGATGACAATGCCTGCAACCATTGTGGCCGTTGTGTAGGCAAGTGTCCCTTCAAGGCTGTAGAGGGCTTTACTAGCGGCTACCGCATCTATATTGGCGGTCGTTGGGGTAAGAAGGTGGCCCATGGCCGTTATTTGGACAAGGTGTTCACCGACAAGGAAGAAGTCCTTCAGGTGATTGAGAAAGCCATTCTTCTGTTCCGGGAACAGGGAAATACCGGCGAGCGCTTTGCCGATACCATTGCCCGGCTGGGCTTTGAGAACGTTCAGGAACAGCTTCTCTCCAATGATCTGTTGGAGCGGAAGGAGCAGAACCTGGCCGCTCAGAAGCATTTGAAGGGCGGAGCCACCTGCTAAAGTGAAATCAAAGTAATAAATAGAAGGAGGGGTGCAGTTTCCACTGCATCCCTCTTTTTTGCTCCAAAAAAATTCCCCGGGAAACTTCCCGGGGAACAGATGTGTTAGGATTTGGCAACGGGCTGTGGCTTGGGAGCCAATTCTTGACCAATGTTCAGAATGTGATCTCCGATTCGTTCGAAGTCCGTCAGCATTTCCGAATACAGGGTACAAGCTTCATCGGAACAGGTCCCTTCCCGAAGACGGACCATTTGGTTTTGCCGGAACTGCAAGGTCATGTCATCGATTTTCTGTTCCAAACCATAGACCTTTTCCAAGACGTCCTGGGGCACTCGGCTCATATCACCCAGGATCCGGATGGATTCCAAGCTGGTCTCCCGCATTTGCTGAATCTCTTCCCGGGCCTGGGAGGAGAACCCAATGCGTTTTTCCTGAAGCAGTTTGGTGTACTCACAGATATTCACGGCGTGGTCGCCGATCCGTTCCAGGTTGCTAGAGATTTTGAAGAAACCACTGACTTGTTCAGAGTCACGTTCGTTGTTTTCATAGACGATGATATGGGAGATATACCGGGAGATTTCCTTGTTGAGGTAGTCGATATACTCTTCGGTTTCCTCCACCTTATCCAAGCGGTCGGGAGCCCGTTCCAAAACGGCCCGGAAGCTCTCGTCTACATTTTCCAGGACCATACCTGCCATGCGGGCCAACTCATGCTGAACGCCGTTCAGGGCGATAGCGGAGGTACCGATATGACGCTCCGCAGAAGCTTCTAAAGGTTTGATATACATCAGGCAATGGACACCGCTTTCTGCAGCTTCTGTGGCCCGTTCCGGAAGGATCCGGGTGGAAAGCTTTGCCAGATAAGTGCCAAAGGGCAGCAGCAGCAAGGTGGTGACAATGTTGAAGAGCGTATGGGTGTTGGCAATCTGAGCGGAGGGATTCCCGGGCGTCCAAGAGACAATCAGGTCCGTCAAAGGCGTCAGAGAGAACACAATGGTGAACAGCGTGGTGCCGATCACATTGAACATCAGATGAATGATGGTAGCACGCTTGGCGTTGCGGCTGGTGCCGATGGAGGCAAGTACAGCGGTGATGCAGGTGCCGATATTCTGTCCAAAGAGCACGAACACGGCGCTGTCCAGGCCGATGAGTCCACTGGTAGCCAGGGCCTGCAAAATGCCCACAGAAGCGGAGGAGGACTGGATGACGGCAGTAAACAGGGCGCCGGCCAAAATGCCCAAAATGGGATTCTTGAACTGGGTCATCAGGCTGACAAACGCCTCGGATTCCCGCAAGGGCATCATGGAGGAACTCATCATATCCATGCCGATGAAGAGAATGCCAAGACCGGCGATAATCTGTCCATAATATCGGACAATTGGTTTCTTCAGAAATACAACCAGCACCACACCCGCAAAGGCAAACAAGGGAGCGATTGCACCGGCGTCCAAAGCGATCAGCTGGCCGGTGATGGTGGTGCCGATGTTGGCGCCCATGATGACCCAGACAGCTTGACGCAACGTCATCATGCCGGAGTTGACGAATCCCACCACCATGACCGTGGTGGCAGAGGAGGACTGGATGACGGCGGTAATCACCGCGCCTACCAGAACGCCCAAAATCCGGTTGGAGGTCAACCGTTCCAGAATTCGTTTCATCCGGTTGCCGGCGGCGGCTTCCAGGCCGGAGCTCATCATCTGCATTCCGTATAGGAAGAGAGCCAGGCCGCCCAGCAGAGACAGCACATTTGTAATACTCATAACCTCAATGCCCCTTTTCTCTCAGAATCTTCCCTGGACCTTAACAAAGTACGGAAAAGAGAAAAGCACGGCGGGCACCTGCTGCGAAAGCAATAGGCGCTGTGCCGTGCTCTGTTAAACTTTGAACCATTCTCCTCGATTCCACTGCCCGGTGGCAGTGCGTTTTCCGTCGCGGTCCATGTTCATTCTCCTTGTGACTTCCCACATTTTTAAAATACTACAAAAATATTATAAATGGGACGCCGCAAAAGCACAAGTTCTTTTCTTGTATTTTACGAAAATTTAACACAGTGGTTTTAGCAGTACAAAAATCCGTACACTCTTGGAAAGACGGTTCAAAAGAGCAAATTTGCCAATAAAAGCAAGGCCAACATGGCCACATTGCTGAGGGTGAACCAAAGAAAGTATTTCCGGCGTTCCTTGGGATATTCCTTTGCCAGAAATTTATAGGAAATAAGGCTGGCCATGGAGGCGATCAAAGTGCCCAGGCCACCCAGATTGCAGCCGATAATGAGATCTTCCCATTGGGTGGTAAACCCGGAGAGAAGCAGGGCGGCAGGCACGTTGCTGATCACTTGGCTTGCCAGAACGGAGACCGGTACCACGAATCCGTCCAGGATAGAGGCGAGAAATTGCTGGAAAAAGGGGATAGCAGCCAAATTGCCCGTAAAGATAAAGAAGGCGGCAAAGGTTCCCAAAAGGGAGTAATCCACTGCCTTGAGGACCTTTCTGTCCTTGATCAGAAGAAAGACCAAGACAATGGCCGCGATGATCAATGGGGGAACCAGACCGAAGATTCCCAGAAGGCAAAGACCGAATCCCAAGGCATACAGGTCCAGAGACAGTGGGCTTCCCAGTTGGGCATCCACCTCAACGGGGATCACAGGTTGAGACCGGTAGCAGAGAATCCAGAGAACCAGACACAAGGCGGAGATGACGCTGTAAGGGAGCATAATCAGACAGAGAGTTCCAAAGCCCATGCCGGATTGGGAATACAGATAAAGATTCTGAGGATTTCCCATGGGAGTCAACATGCTGCCCAGGTTGGCAGCCAGGGTTTGCATGGCAACCAAGGGTACCACCAAATGTTCCTGCCGGGCCAGTTTGAGCACCGTGATGCCGAAGGGCACAAAGGTGATTAGGGACACGTCGTTGGTGATGACCATGCTGCAAAAAAAGGGCAAAAAAACGAGAGCTAAAAGCATGGTCCGAGAGGTGGAAGTGCGCTTGAGCAGGGAACTTCCCACAAACTGAAAGAGCCCTTCCTTCTGGAATCCTTTCATCACCGCCATCAGGCTGAACAGCAGAGCCAGGGTATCCCAATCGATGTAAGAGAAATAGTCGAGGCTGGGGGGGACAAAAAAGGCGGAGACCACCGCCAAGACTACGGCTGCGGTGAGCACCACCTCCCCCCGCACAAAAGCGAGGATTTTTTTCATTTGACTCACCGCCTCAGCTGTTTCCCAAGGCAGCCAGTTTTTGGAACAGGTCCGCAAAAAGCTTGTCTCGATGGATGGAGTAAACGTATTTCACAGGATGGCGTGTTCTGTCAAAGCTGTAGTGGTTGTCATACTGGAAGATGGGACTGGGCTCCAACCGATCCTCCATAAAAGCTTTGTTCACCAGCCAACCCACAGCAGTTACATCCCAGATAGGACGGCTCCAGCAAGGGCCCGATCCAGCCGCCCGCTCCGACTCTTCCACAATGGAAACCAGATAGTCGCATAGAGCGTTCTTTCCTTTTAGGTGGAATTCCAATTCGGGACCGGAAGTGTGGAAGGTGGAAACAACTCCTTGGCAGGGAAGCTGAACCACAGCGGCGCCGCAGCCGAAGACCACCCGGTCTGCCGCCACATCC
>UMIO01036268.1_pt1 | contig 40154 bp, 26 predicted proteins | sample 1965821 | NCBI WGS metagenome assembly UMIO01 (sample SAMEA4836127, study PRJEB28245) | human gut metagenome | biome: gut microbiome; material: fecal sample | place: Denmark | collected 2008
AAGTGAAAATAACCCATAGTGCCTGACTTACAGACCAGAACAGGCAGGCTATCCACAACAGATCATGGCAAAGAAAGACAACGAACTAACCCCGATGATGAAGCAGTTTATGTCGCTGAAGGCAAAGCACCCCGACGCGCTGCTGCTGTTTCGTTGCGGAGACTTTTATGAGACATACCTTCAGGACGCCGTAGACGCCAGCAAGATACTGGGCATAACGCTCACCAGGCGCAACAACGGAGGCTCGAAAGACCCTACGGAGATGGCCGGATTTCCGCATCATGCGCTCGACACATATCTGCCCAAGCTCGTAAGGGCGGGCAGGAGAGTGGCCATCTGCGACCAGCTGGAGGACCCCAAGCTCACCAAGAAGCTCGTTAAGCGAGGCATAACCGAACTGGTTACGCCCGGAGTGGCCATGACCGACAATGTGCTTAACTACAAGGAAAACAACTTTCTGGCAGCCGTCAACTTCGGCAAGACGGCGTGCGGAGTGGCGTTTCTCGACATATCTACCGGCGAATTCCTCACAGGCGAAGGCTCCTACGACTATGTAGAGAAGCTGCTCGTCAACTTCTCGCCTAAGGAAGTGCTCTTTGAGCGTGGCCGCAGGGCAGAGTTTGAGCGCTGGTTCGGCAACAAGTTCTTCACCTTCGAGCTCGACGACTGGGTTTTCACCGAGCAGTCGGCCAACCAGAAGCTGTTGAGCCACTTCGACGTAAAGTCGCTCAAGGGCTTCGGCGTGGAGCATCTAAGGAGTGGAGTGGTGGCGAGCGGAGCCATACTCCAGTATCTCGAGATGACGCAGCACACGCACATTGGCCACATAACGTCGCTATCGCGCATTGAGGAAGAGCGCTATGTAAGGCTCGACAAGTTCACCATACGCTCTCTGGAGCTGCTGCACCCCATGCAGGACGACGGCTCGTCGCTGCTCGACGTCATTGACCGCACCGTGTCGCCGATGGGCGCCCGCATGCTGAAGCGCTGGGTGGTGTTCCCCCTGAGAGATGCCCGCGTGATAGAGGACAGGCTCGACGTGGTTGAATATTTCTTCCGCCATCCCGAATTTAAAGACCTTCTCGACAGTCAGCTCCACCGCATTGGCGACCTTGAGCGCATCATATCAAAGGTTGCCGTGGGCCGTGTGTCGCCGCGCGAGGTGGTGCAGCTCAAGACAGCCCTGCAGGCCCTGGTGCCCGTAAGGCGTGCATGTCTCGAGGCAGACAACGCCGTGCTGCGCCGCATAGGCGACCAGATGGCGCTGTGCGAGGGCCTGCGCGACCGCATTGAGCGTGAGGTTAGCGAAGATTCGCCGCAGCTCGTGAGCAAGGGCGGCGTGATAAAGAACGGCGTAAGCAGCGAGCTTGACGAACTGCGCAACATTGCCTACAGCGGCAAAGACTATCTGCTGAAGATACAGGAGCGCGAAACCGAGCTTACGGGCATATCGTCGCTGAAGATAGGCTACAACAACGTGTTCGGCTATTATCTCGAAGTGCGCAACATCTACAAGGACAAGGTGCCGGAAGAGTGGGTGAGAAAGCAGACGCTTGCCAACGCCGAGCGCTATATAACGCAGGAGCTGAAGGAATATGAGGAGAAGATTCTGGGTGCCGAAGACAAGATACTGCAGCTCGAGAGCAAGCTGTTCTCCGAGCTGGTGCTGTCGATGCAGGAGTATATCCCCGCCATACAGACCGACGCCTCGCTCATAGCCCGTATCGACTGTCTGCTGTCTTTCGCCAAGACTGCCGCCGAACACGGCTACATCCGACCTGCCATTGATGCCGACAACATTGTGCTCGACATACATCAGGGACGCCACCCGGTGATAGAGACGCAGCTGCCCGTGGGCGAGAGCTACGTGCCCAACGACATATATCTCGACGACAAGAAGCAGCAGATAATAATAATCACAGGTCCGAACATGGCCGGAAAGTCGGCCCTGCTGCGTCAGACGGCGCTGATAGTGCTGCTGGCCCAGATAGGATGCTTCGTGCCGGCAGAGAGCGCCAGGATAGGTCTGGTGGACAAGATATTCACACGTGTGGGAGCGTCGGACAACATATCGCTGGGCGAGTCGACCTTCATGGTTGAGATGACCGAGGCCGCCAACATCCTCAACAACGTTACTCCGCGCTCGCTGGTGCTCTTCGACGAGCTTGGCCGAGGCACGTCCACATACGACGGAATAAGCATAGCGTGGGCCATTGTGGAGTATCTCCACGAGCATCCCAAGGCTCAGGCGCGCACGCTCTTTGCCACTCACTATCACGAACTCAACGAGATGGAGAAAAACTTTGCCCGCATAAAGAACTTCAACGTAAGTGTAAGAGAGTCGGGCGGCAAGGTTATCTTCCTGAGAAAGCTCGAGCCGGGCGGCTCTGAGCACTCGTTCGGTATACACGTGGCGCAGATAGCCGGCATGCCAAAGAGCATCGTGAAGAGGGCAGAGACCATACTGAAGGAGCTTGAGGCCGACAACGCCCAGGTGGGCGGAGTGGGCAAGCCGTCGGCAGAGAAGATAAACATGAGCCGGCAGGGCATGCAGCTCAGCTTCTTCCAGCTCGACGACCCAGTGCTGTGCCAGGTGCGCGACGAGATACTGGGGCTCGACATTAACAACCTGACGCCCGTGGAGGCGCTCAACAAACTGAACGACATAAAGCGCATAGTTACAGGCAAATAGGGCAGGGCAGGGCTGCCGCCGTGGCGCGGCGCGAGCTGTCGTGGCGGCAGAAAACCAACCCCCAACAGGTCATCATACAGCACATGGTTTTATCACTTTTGTGCATTAAGGCTTTCATACCGAATCATAATAGCCGATTTGGGTTAAAGACAAGGCGCCGCATGGCAGCCCATCAGGCATTTTAAGTCTATGACTGTCGGCATGAATGAATGTCGTAAGTCATCAACATATACGCACACTGATAATAAGTTCTGCGCCGTGATTTAAATCAGAATACAATACAAAGGAGAACATTTCTCCGTGGAGAATAAAGACAAAAGAAAGGATAGCATAATCAGAAAGGAGAACAGAATAGTTGCAGGGGATATCACAACATCCGTAAAAGCCAAAATACACCGGCAGCACGCTCAACATCCGGCATCCCAATACCCCTCAAGTCAAATCATAATTATCCATTCTCCATTCTCAATTCTCCATTAGAACAGATTTGTTTTCAAGTCAAAATATTATGCAGAAAAAGACAATATTTCTAACAAGGCGTTACATCCTTTTTATCATTTCGGTGTTTATCAACGCCTACGGCATTGCCTTCATCACAAAGGCTCTGCTGGGCACGTCGCCCATAACGAGCGTCAACTACGTGCTTAGTATGTTCACGCCCCTTACCATGGGCCAGTGGACCATCATCGTAAACCTTCTTTTCGTGGCCACAGAGCCGCTCATGATGAGCCGCTCACAGCTGCGCGCCGACCTCCGCATGTATCTCATACAGATACCCGTTACGCTCTGTTTCGGCACGTTTATCGACATATCCATGTCGTCGCTGTCGTGGCTTCAGCCTGAGGCCTATCCCATGCAGCTGCTCAGCATGCTCGCCGGATGCGTCATTCTGGCGTGCGGCATAACGCTCGAGGTTAAGGCCGACGTGGCAATGGTGGCGGGCGAGTTCTTCGTCAGGGTGCTGGCAAGGCGCATAGGCGGCGACTTCGGCTACGTCAAACTGGGCTTCGACGTGGGCAACGTCATCCTTGCCTGCGTGTTCTCTATGCTCTTCATAGGCGGCATACACGGCGTGCGCGAGGGCACGGTGGCTGCGGCGCTGCTCGTGGGGCCGATAGTTCACTTCCTCACACCGTTCTGCCGTGTGCTCAACGGCGTGCTTGGCTACTCTAAGCAGACCGAAGGCAAGGCAGCCGCAGCGCCTGCCGACGTGGTGGTTACCATAGCCCGCGAGTTTGGCAGCGGAGGCCACATGCTGGGCGAGATGCTGGCGTCGAGACTCGGCGTAAGGCTCTACGACCGCGAATTTATAAAGATGGCGGCAAAGAGCAGCGGCATCAACGAAGACTACATAAGGCGCAACGAGCAGACCATACCGTCGTTCTGGCTGAAGTGCATACTGTCGCAGGGCTACGGCACGCAGGCGGGCAGGGGACTGTCGGACGACGACGTGCTCTTCCTGGCAGAGAGCAAGATAGTGCAGCAGCTGGCCGACAAGGAGCCGTGCGTAATCGTGGGGCGCTGCGCCGACTTTGTGCTGAAGGGACGTCCGGGCGTTGTGCGTGTGTTCTGCTATTGCGACCGTGACACGGCCATCGACCGATGCACGTCTGAATACGGCCTGGACAAGGTTAAGGCGGAGGCCGAGATAAAGAGGCTCAACAAGGCCCGTGGCACTCACTATGAATATTACACAGGTCAGCGCTGGGACGATCCGCGCAACTACGACCTGATGATAAACACAGGCTCGATGACGTTAGACCAGGCGTGCGACATCATCGTGCGCATGTATGCCAACGCCAAGGCAGGCATGAAGGCTGCCGTGGCATGACATGACCGGGGCAGGGCAGAGGTCTTACGGCATTATGCCATGCGGCGTGGCAGTTCGGGCGGGCGCATATTATTGATGCCTCTTAATGCCTTTTGACGCCTCGCCGGCTTCAGGTTTTATGCCAAAATCAGACTGCTCTTGCCAGTCTCCGTAACCCGTTGAGTTTCAGTGTGTTGCAAAAGGCCGTGTTTTGGCCTCCATTTCGTGGCATTTTGCAGCGCAAAACGATACCTTTTAGACGGCAAAAGGACGCAAACATGATTTTAACAGATATATTATGATACGTTTTGTTGAGAAAAAAGACATCAAGGAGATAACCGCACTCTATAACAAATACATTGTTGAGGGCGTTGAGACTTTTGAAACCGAGACGCTCACCGAAGAGCAGATGGCCGAAAGGGTGGGGCACATATCGGCAAGCTGCCCTTATCTCGTGGCTGAAGAAGACGGCCGCGTGGCAGGAATATGCTACGCTCATCCGTGGAAGGAGCGCGCCGCCTACTGCAACACTTACGAGACGACGATATATCTTTCGCCCGACTTCACCCGCCGCGGCCTCGGCACCGCCCTGATGCACCGCCTGATAGACGAGTGCCGCCGGCGCGGATACAAGGTGCTGATAGCCTGCATAACGGGCTGCAACGAGGCGAGCATAGAGCTTCACCGCAAGCTGGGCTTCAGTCAGGCGTCGCATTTTCACGATGTAGGCTACAAGCTCGGGCGCTGGCTCGACGTGGTGGATTTTGAGTTGAAGCTTGATTAATCCTTGGCTGTTTATATGCATTATATGTCAGCATGGCATCATTGTTGCGCGCAAGCATCATTGAGTCATGCTGACATTCTTTTATAACGGCATTTTAAGCCCGCGTGAGCCGTTTTCTCATGCACAGCCCTACATCTTTACGCCGAACACAAGAAAACGCGTCAGAACGGATTTTATGTCCGGCAGAAAATCCCTTTTGTTATGTTTTTTGGCTTGAACGTAATGGGCAATAAAAAAGAAATTAGGGGAAATTTTCCATAAATTTCCCCTAATTTCCCTTGTTTTACTTTATATTTCCCTATTTCGGCCGTTAAGCCGCAGGATATCAGTCTATTTCTCAATGCCCAGTTTCTGCATCCATTTTCCTCCCTTCATGCAGAGTAAGCCGACTATAACGAACGGTATGCTGAGCAGCTGTCCCATGTTGAGCAGCATTGAAGCCTCAAATTCTTCCTGTATGTCCTTTGTGAACTCGATGAAGAATCGTGCCGTGAAGATGAGCGTTATGCAGAGTCCGAAGAAGAATCCTGTGCCCACGCGCTGCGGCTTCGTGCGGTAGAAATACCAGCCTATGACGAAGAATATGGCGTAGGCTATAGCCTCGTAGAGCTGTCCCGGATGGCGCGGAATCATGTCGACGCGCTCGAAGATGAACGCCCAAGGCACGTCGGTTGCCTTGCCTATGATTTCAGAGTTCATGAGGTTGCCCAGTCGGATAAAGCAAGCCGTTACCGGCGTTGCTATCGCCACGTTGTCGAGCACTCGCCAGATGTTGACCTTTGTGCGGCGCACGTAGAGCCAAAGGGCGATGATAAGTCCGATGGTTCCGCCGTGGTTTGCCAGTCCCTTATATCCTATGAACTTCCACGATCCGTCCTCCATGAAATGTATAGGCAGTATCATCTCCACTATATGCTTGCCGCTCGACAGGAAATAGTCAGGATCATATAACAGACAGTGGCCCAATCTCATGCCTACTAGTATACCCACGAAACAGTAGATGAACAGCGGATCGAACAGCTCCGGTTTTATTTTCTGTTCCTTGTAGAGCCTCTTCACAATGAAATACGCTGACGCGAGTCCTAAGAGCCAGCACAATGAGTACCAAAATACAGATATTGGTCCTATGTTAAAGGCCACCAGGTCAGGATTCCATAGTATGTAGAGTAGGTTGTTCATCTTGTAGGTAATAATGTCAATGCTTATTCTTTATTGGCTTATTAATCCTTATTCGCTCTTCTTGTCTTTGCTTATTTGTTTTTCAGTTCCGAGTCGTTCCATTAACTTTCGGTTGAATATGCAAAGTAAGCCGACTATAACGAACGGGATGCTGAGCAGCTGTCCCATGTTGAGCAGCATTGAAGCCTCAAACTCTTCCTGTATGTCCTTTGTGAACTCGATGAAGAAGCGTGCCGTGAAGATGAGCGTTATACAGAGTCCGAAGAAGAATCCTGTACCAACGCGCTGCGGCTTTTTGCGGTATAGATACCAGCCTATGACGAAGAATATGGCGTAGGCTATGGCCTCGTAGAGCTGTCCCGGATGGCGCGGAGTCATGTCGACGCGCTCGAAGATGAACGCCCAGGGCACGTCGGTTGCCTTGCCTATGATTTCAGAGTTCATGAGGTTGCCCAGTCGGATAAAGCATGCCGTTACGGGAGTTGCTATCGCCACGTTGTCGAGCACTCGCCAGATATTAATCTTTGTGCGGCGCACGTATAGCCATAGGGCAATGATTAGTCCGATGGTTCCGCCGTGGCTTGCCAGTCCTTCATATCCGGTGAACTTCCAAGAGCCGTCGGCCATGAAGTGTATTGGCAGTATCATCTCCACTATATGTTTGCCGCTCGACAGGAAATAGTCGGGCTCATAGAACAGGCAGTGGCCCAGACGGGCGCCTATCAGTATGCCCACGAAGCAGTAGATGAACAGCGGATCGAACAGCTCCGGCTTTATCTTCTGCTCCTTGTAGAGCCTCTTCACGATGAAATATGCCGACGCAAGGCCCAGAAGCCAGCACAGCGAATACCAGCGTATGGACATCGGCCCGAGATGAAATGCCACCAGGTTGGGGTTCCACAGGATGTATAATAATTCGGAAATCATGATAGGTAATATTTATGTAGTTAGAGTAGTTAAAGGAGTTATCGCAGGCTTTGGCCTGCCGGTAGTTAAAGTCATTAGCCTTGCCTGTTGAGCAGAGCCTATGCAGTTAACGTTTTTATGGTGCGCAGGTTTAAAGGCATTTGACTTTAACTCCTGAGCGACCACAGGGAGCGGTAACTGCTTTAACTCCTTTAACTACTCTTTCAAGCCTCTTTTGCTCTTAAAATTTATACATTAAACCTGAAGTGCATGATGTCGCCGTCCTGCACAACATAGTCTTTGCCCTCGATGCCCAGTTTGCCGGCTTCGCGCACTGCAGCCTCAGAGCCGTATTTGATGTAGTCGTCATACTTTATCACCTCGGCGCGGATAAAGCCCTTCTCGAAGTCGGTGTGGATTACACCGGCACACTGAGGAGCCTTCCAGCCCTTGTGATATGTCCATGCCTTGACCTCCATCTCTCCTGCGGTGATGAATGTCTCGAGGTTAAGCAGGGCATAGGCTTTCTTTATCAGACGGTTTACGCCGCTCTCCTCGAGGCCAAGCTCGTCGAGGAACATCTGCTTGTCTTCGTATGTCTCAAGACTTGCTATGTCTTCCTCTGTCTTGCCTGCTATTACGAGCACCTCGGCGCCTTCGGCCTTTGCCACCTCCTCAACGCGGCGGCTGTAGTCGTTGCCGGTCTTGGCAGATGCCTCGTCGACGTTGCAAACATACAGCACGGGCTTAGCCGTCAGCAGGAACAGGTTGCGTGCGGCGTCCTGCTCTTCCTTGCTGTCAAACTCAACCACGCGTGCGTTCTTGCCCTGTTCGAGCACTTCTTTGTATGCCTCGAGCACCCCTACTTCTATTTTTGCCTCCTTGTTTCCGGCGGCTGCCACCTTCTGCTGCCTGCTCAGGCGTCCCTCGATGGTCTCGAGGTCCTTCAGCTGCAGCTCGGTGTCAATTATTTCCTTGTCGCGTATAGGGTCTATGCTGCCGTCAACGTGAGTGATGTTGTCGTCGTCGAAGCAGCGCAGCACGTGTATGATGGCGTCGGTTTCGCGTATGTTTCCGAGGAACTTGTTGCCCAGACCTTCGCCCTTGCTGGCACCCTTTACGAGTCCGGCAATGTCCACAATCTCGCAGGTCGCGGGCACGATGCGTCCCGGATGAACAATCTCGGCGAGCTTTGTGAGGCGTTCGTCGGGCACGGTTATCACGCCGACGTTAGGTTCGATGGTGCAAAAAGGAAAGTTGGCTGCCTGTGCCTTCGCGCTCGACAGGCAGTTGAAAATCGTAGACTTGCCCACATTAGGCAGTCCTACTATACCACATTTTAATGACATGTCTTATAAACGTTTATATTCTGGGCGCAAAGTTATAACAAAAAAGTGATATAACTGTCATTGTGGCGGCATAATTAATGTTATGATTTGTTGCGTGGCTGTCTGCCTCCGGCTTAATGTCGCCGCCGTTCTGTCTGCATTCTCTCCGGCATGGCTCGCCGCACAGGCTGAAAAAGCATACGCCGTACGGCGCAATGTCATACGTCGTTAAGGCCTTGTTAAGGCGGCAGGATAGGGCTTAATTTACGGCAAAAAGACAAAAATAGCGGATAAAGTGGCCACGTTTTGATTAATAATTCGTACCTTTGAGACCGGCCTTGTCTGATATTATGTTTTGAGTATAGCGGCTCTCTATGCATACAAGTCTTACGCCACGGCCTGCCGTCATGCAGCGTGATGCTGACATGGGCGGTTTTTCTGAGTGATGTTTTGCCGCTGAAATTAATTTTATCTGTTATGCGCTTGATGTATACCCAATACGGCAGACCTGCCTTATGTCTGCCTTTCCTTTTCGCCTGTGTCATTGAATGTTGCGCTGCGGCATGCCGCGGTGTGCGCTGCGTGGCTCTACGCGCCGCCGTGGCAGCATTGCTGTTGTCGTGTGTGTGTCCTGCTGTGGCAGGCCGGGCAGAAAAGAATGCGCTGAAGGAGCGGTGGACGGCATATCTGAAAGAGTATGTGCAGAATACTCCATCCAGCAAATTTTATATGAACGAGATCAACAAGATTAACCGCAGCAACGCCGACTCGCTGAAGCCTGCGCAGCTGGCAGCGAGCTATTATCCCATGTGCAAGATGTTCACCGAGAAGGGCGACTTCCTGTCTGAGGTGCTCTTTGCCAGGATGGTGTTCAACGAGGTGAAGAAGACGGCTTCAAAGAAGACCGACTTCCTGATAATGGCAAAGTATGCCAACTCGGCCGGAATAGGCTACACGATGCTCGGATTTCATGAGGAAGGCCGCAAGATGTTCGACAGGGCAGCGGCCATAGCCCGCAAGCACGGCTTCAGGAAGGTGCTGTCGCAGATATACACCAATCAGGCACAGCTCTACTATGACACGCATGACTATGCCAAGGCTCTGAGGATGCTGATAAGTCTGAAGAGCCTGGCAGGGGCAAGCAGCATACTGTATAACAACATGGCGCTGATCTACTGCGGACAGAAGGACATGCCCAAGGCCATTGCCTGCCTCGACAGTGCGATACAGTGTGCCGCCGGCAACAGAGATGTGCTGTCGCGCGTTTATATCAACAAGGGCGGACTGCTCACCGAGATGGGCAAATATAAAGAGGCCGAGAGGGCTCTTGTGATGGCAGAGAAGACGCTTCCGGGCGAAAAGTTTACGGTGTCAGAGCTGATGATAAGGCTCAACTTCGTACAGCTTTACATAGCCATGGGGCAGAAGCATAAGGCTCTCAGCGAGATTGGGTATATCGAGGAGAAGGTGATACCGAAGCAGTCGGACGCCATAAAGGGCAAGTATCTCAAGGAGATAGCCACTCTCTACATGAAGCTCAACTATTACGAAAGGGCGTCGAGATGCCTGCAGGAGAGCATGAAGCTCAACGACTCGCTCAACTTTGACAACCAGAAGAGGCAGCTCTTTCAGATGATGACATGGTATGACATAGCACAGCTGCGCAACGACAACATGGAGCTGAAGATGAAGTATGATTTTGCCAACATAAAGCTGCGCAACCGCACGATAATATCCGTGGCCACCATACTCGTGGCCGTGCTGCTGTCGGTGCTCGTGGTTGTCAGCATAAAGAAGCGCAAAAACGAGCAGAGGCAGAGCGCTATAATACTCGAGCAGGAAAAGAAGCTGAGGATGCTTGAGCAGAAAGAGCACGAATGGGAGAAAAAGAGAATGGAGAGCGAAATAGGAAAGAAGAGCCGCGAGCTGACGACATTCTCGATAGACCTTTCATCGATAGACAATCTGCACAAGAACATCTGCGAGGAGCTGGCCGAGCTGAGCAAGGACATAGCCGAGGAAGACACGCGCAAGCGCGTCAACGGCATATCGCTGAAGCTGCGCCAGCAGACCGCCAATAGGCTCAACGAGGGCTTCAAGACATACTTCAACGAGGTGTCGCCGCTCTTCGACGCCAAGCTCAAGGAGGCTCACCCTAACCTTACGCTGAACGACTGCCGCCTGTGTGCCTACATATACATGGGACTGACCTCGAAGGAGATATCGCAGATAACGTTCCGCGAGGTTGAGTCGGTAGAGAAGAGCCGCAACAGGCTCCGTAAGAAGATAAGCCTCGGCAGCGACGTGTCGATACGCGGATATCTGCAGTCGATAATTGACGACGGGCAGGACAGCGCGTCATGATATATATGGGCAATAGGCTGCCTGATATATATTTATCCTTATTCTTTACCCGACCCCGGCATCATCAAATCAACAGCCGCCACGCGTCACTCCGATGCGCATGCTGCCGGCTGCCGGTGTCTTTATGTGTGACTGTAGGTATGGCAGAAGTGTCCGGCAAATATATTCCCGGTGTGGCGTATGGGGTTAAACATTCAGGGGTAAATGCCTTGCCGGGATAGCTGCCTGCAGGCTGTGCATCTTTGTGGCGGTGACGGCTGTTAAGATAATATTTTTTATGCTATGAAGCCGTGTCATAAAAAGACGGGGCGCCGGCCTTAATGTTTCACAACAGTTATGTCATGCCGGCGCCCCATTCAATATGCCGTGCCCATACGTGATTCAGATTAAGTACGGCATGCTAATCAGTGAGTGATGTGCATTTTTCTTACTGTCTTGTTCTTTCCGTTATCAACAAATTTGTAGCCGCTGATAGAGTTATTAGTTCGGTCAGCGATATTCATTTGTCCGTATTTTCAGATGTGTATGTGCATCTATATTTGGCTGAAATGTAGAATTTTCTGTATTATAATGCTTATGATTTATGTTTTAAATATAGGGGCTAATATGTTTATTTTTCCTTTTATGTATTATATTTCTGCTTATTGATTTTTATTGCAGCTCTTTTTTATATGTCAAGATTGTTTTATTATTTGCCGGCACATGACAGGATGTGCCGGCTTTTAGAAAAACGTTACTTTTATTTTACCACAATTTTGCGGCCGTTGATAATATATATACCTCTTTTCAGATTATTTCTTACCTCGTTGTATTCGCCTTCAGCCACGATGCGTCCCTGCAGGTCGTATGCCTTAACGTGGCTGTTGCCGTCCTGCTCAATGTCTGTTATGCCAGTAGGCGTCTCGTCGAGCTTGATAATCCAGCTGCGGTAGCTTCCTCCCATACCTGAAAATCCTGATATCACGCGTCCGTTGCTGTTGCATATTGCTATTCGTGTGTCAACGGTGCCCAGCCATTCGGCAGCTTCGTTCTCGCCTTTAGACCTTAGCCAGTCTGTCAGACTGATGCATTCAGAACTGCCTGCTGGATAGACAAACGGACTTTTCTTGTCTGACACGAAGAGATCGCCGTCGTTGGTTACAGTGTAAGCCCAGTTGCCGTCTTCAAAGTCGTGCAGCTCGAATCCGTTGTCAACAGTGAACAGGGCGGCGTCGCCCGATTTGTAGTTTTTGCAGCATGTCGTTGAATAATATTTTCCGTTGGCTGAGAGGTTTACTTGGTTTTGTTCAAAGAAATTAGGTGTAACGTGTTCATAATAGAAAGTCCTGAACACCTTAAGCTGGTCGGAGAAGGCATAGCTGTCTTCCATATATTTGTCCCACGCCTCTTTGAACAGATTGTTCTCCTCGTCAGAGGCATAATAGCTCTTTTCGGGCTTATATTCAGGCTTCTTGTCTATTTCATGGTTGTTATACTGGCGCAGCGAGTCGGCGTATGCCGTTGAGTCTTCTTTATATGCCGCAATCTCTTCTTCGGTCATAAACTCATAGAGGTCGGGGGCGGTAGGCTCTACGGGAAACTCGGGGAACTCGAGACCTGGCTCGCACAAGCCTTCGTCGTACACTTCGTAGGTCCATGTTCCGTCCTGAGCCTTGTGGTACACCAGTGGCAGGCACTCGTTGTCTTGGCGCATCAGCTGTCCGGCTATTACTGTGCCGTCTTCAGATATGCAGTTTGCGAGGATATACATCGGCGTAACCCCTGAGAAGTCTTTTTCGGGGTAGGGCAGCTCTTCATATTCGCCATAGGTGCCGTCGTCATTGAGGGTCCATAACACAGGCTTGTATTTAAGTTTTCCGTAAGGTATTCCTTTCAAACCAACTATTCCTACTATATATTTGCGTGAAGGCGTTATGCCGTTTGCCATAGAATATTGCAGGTCGCCTTCCTTCAGTCCTAGCGGTATCCATTTCTTGTTTTCTATGTCTAATATTGATGGCATTCCGTCTACTGCTCCTACCAGGAAGCCATCGTTTGTGACTATATTGCCCATTCCAATTTGGTAGTTGGTTATACCATCATAATATTCGTCAAATTCATCTGTTTCAGTATTGTATATTCCTACATAAGCTTGTTGGTCGTTTGTAATCATATACTTACCGTTTTCGCTCATTGCACAAAATCTCTTTTGTACAGGAATTTCCTTCATTGTCTGTGCTGACATTAAACTTGTGCTCAGCAACGTCACTACAAGTAATAATAACTTTTTCATAATCGTTCTTTTTTAAGGTTGTGTAGGATTTTTTTCTGCTATATGTACCCATATCCGGATTATGGGAACTTTATGCAATTTCTTTTATGTATCTTCATGTTTTTTGCTTGCGCAATCATGATTTACATCGCAAAATTATTAAAATCATATCTTAAAGTCAAGTTTTTCTACCCTGACAAAACCCTGACAACCTTCGAAATTCCCTTATTTTAGGCTGTTTTTATGCCTAAATGTGGCTTTTTAGCAGAAAAATATGTGTTTTTATAATTTTTGAGTATCGTTGCCGCTATGTTGCTTCGAAATGTATTTTCTGCCTTGTTTAAGGCGCGATATTTTGGCTTTGCCGGTGTCGTGCCGTTCTTTTCCTGATATATGGTGCTTTATGGGCGCCTCCCGTAGCTGCTGAAGGCCGTCTGCGTGCTGCGGCAAGACTCATGGTTTAATGCCTGCCTTATGCAGCCTGACGGCTCTGCTGACGCTATTATATGACAAAGCCCCCTATGCGCCGCATTGTGCGCATAGGGGGCTTTGCTTTGTTATGGCGGCAGCTGCCTGAGGCTTTTGTCCCGTCAGCTGCCTGATGTGCTTTTGAAGAAAATTACTTAACGATAACTTTTATTGTTCTGCCGTCAGACATCTTTACGATGTTCAGGCCCTTCACAGGCTTGCTTATCTTGCGGCCGTCTACTGTGTAGCGCTCAACCTCTACGCCAGTGCCCTTGTCTGTTATCGGGGCTTCGATGCCGGCTGTGATGCTTTCGCCAAGCTTACATGTCTCAGCGTTGTTTACATACACGTCGTCTATGCTTGTTTCATTGCCAACAGGTCTGTTGATGAATGCCACTACGTGCATGTTCTCGGGCTTCCATGAGCTGTCGAGAGTGATAGTATACTTGTTGCTGTATGTGTTGCCGTTCCAGTTGATGGCGCCTCCGAAGGCATCGCTTAGTGCCTTGCGTGTAACGTGGTTGTGTATGGCGTCTCTGTCTCCTCCTGACTGTGCAGACTGTATGCCGTCTTCAGTAAGGAACACTGACAACACTGCGTCTTCACCCATAATTTCATTAAAGCCGTTTGCGCCGTTGCCGTAAACCTCAACGTTAAGCTCTCTTGTGCTTTCGTTGTATTCGCTCTTTATGTTGATGTTTGCAAATGAAGGCATAGTGTTAGAGTTTTCTATTACCTGATTAAGCATCTCGGCAGCCTGATTTACATATTGTGGGTAGTATCCGATTCCGAGTGTGATTGTCTGGGCGCTGTTCAGCTCGGTGTTTGTCTCATAATATCTGTTGAACATTGCACATGGATCACCGGTTTGATTGTATGTATTTGATAATGCCAGTGATTCGTCGCACACCATCGGGTCGCCAGAAGTAGGTATGTTGTCGTGGTGAGCCATTATTACGATATCGTTGCGCAGTTCTGTCAGAGCTTCGAGCACAGGCCATGCCAGCGGACAGTTCGGACATTTTGTTGAAGTGAACTCCTCAACGAGGTTCTTCTGTCTCAGCATGCTTTCGGTATATACGCTGACGTCCATGCCGGCAATGTCGTCCTCGGTGTACTCTGTAGGAGCCTGTCCGTTTATCTTTGTCACCTTAACGGCCAGTGTGTGCTTGCCTGAAACAGCGTCTGCAGGTATGGTGGCATTGCCGTTCACGGTCTGCGGGCTGTTGGTCAGGGCAACGGGTGTTTCGGCTGTAGCTATCACGTTGTTGTCAAGCATCACGTCGATGGTGTATGCAGACGGGATGTTGTTTCCGTTGTTCTTTATTCTGTAGCTGTAGGCTATGTTCTGTCCTGCCTGTACGAATTTTGTTGATGTGAATGAGCTTACGGTGATGTCTTCGTCGGGGAAGTTTCCGCCCTTAACAACGGCCTGTATGCAGAAGTTGCCGTACTGTGTGCCGAAATTTTTCCATATTATTTCACCGCCCTGTCCCAGATTTCCGTACATGAGGCAGCCTCCGTCAACGGCTCCGCCCGGGTTTACGTCCTGGTCTACTACCAGCGGATATTTTTGGGGCACTGATGTGAAGTCGTAGCAGATGCGATATTTAAAGCCGTCTTCTATGGTTACGGGTGTTGTAAGCGTAACGTCGTTCCATCCCTTCTGGGTGCTGGCCACGGCCTCCTCAGTTACGGTTGTCATCTCTTTTTCGTCAAGTGAAACCTTGATGATACTGACTTTAGATGCTCCGATGATTTCGCCGAGGGCGAAGCGTACTTTGGTTATCTGTCCGCCTACGAAGTGGCCTATCTGTGCCTTGCTGAAATCAACGCCGGCCTTAAACTGGCCGCTTCCGTTAAGTCCGAGGGCGTTTGTGCCCATTTCGTCTGAGTCATAGAAGCCCATTATTCTCTCGTCTGCGTCCATCGCTATGCGGTTGGGACCCATTGCCGGAGCCATGTGCTTGTTAATTACGGCTGTGTGTTGTCTTGTTACTGTGATGCTTCCGTCTGGTGTGAGCATCTGTGCGTTGACTGTCGTGAGCGACAGCAGCAGTGCAATCAGTGTAAAAAATGTTTTTCTCATAACGTGATGATTATGGTTAATGATTTTGATAATTTGCCGTTTCAGACTTCCAAAGATAGCATTCTTTATTGATTTATGGTGCATAAAATAGGGGATAAAAAGGTGGACAATGGTGTTAAATAATGTTTATCCCCTGATAATCAGATGTTTACAGACATGCACCGCAGCTGTAATTTTGCTGCGGCGCATGCTCTTCTACTCTCATTTTACTACAACCTTTCGGCCGTTGATAATATATATACCCCTTTTCAGATTGTTTCTTACCTCGTTGTATTCGCCTTCAGCCACGATGCGTCCCTGCAGGTCGTATGCCTTAACGTGGCTGTTGCCGCTTTGCTCAATGCCTGTTATGCCCGTAGGCGTCTCGTCGAGCTTGATAATCCAGCTGCGGAAGTCCTTGCTTGATTTACCTGAGAATCCTGATATCACTCGTCCGTTGCTGTTGCATTTTGCAATCCTTGTATTAACGGTGCCGAGCCAGTCGGCAGCTTCGTTCTCGCCTTTAGACCTTAGCCAGTCTGCCAGGCTTATGCATTCAGAGCTGCCTGCTGGATAGACATAAGGGCTGTTATTGTCTGACACGAAGAGATCGCCGTCGTTGGTTACGCAGTATGCATAGTTGCCGTCTTCAAAGTCATGCAGCTCGAATCCGTTGTCAACGGTGAACAGGGCAGCATCACCTAATTTATAATTTTTGTTGAAAGTAGTGGCATAATATTTTCCGTTGGCTGAGAGATTTACAGAGTTTTGGGCATAGAAATTAGGCGTAACGTGTTCATAAAAGAAAGTCCTGAACACTTTAAGCTGGTCGGAGAACGCATAGCTGTCTTCCATATATTTGTCCCACGCCTCCTTGAACAGATTGTTCTCCTCGTCAGAGGCATAATAGCTCTTTTCTGGCTTATATTCAGGCTTCTTGTCTATTTCATGGTAGTTATATTGGCGCAGCGAGTCGGCGTATGCCGTTGAGTCTTCTTTATATGCCGCAATCTCTTCTTCGGTCATAAACTCATAGAGGTCGGGGGCAATGGGCTCTACTGGAAACTCGGGGAACTCGAGTCCGGGCTCGCACAGGCCTTCGTCGTACACCTCGTAGGTCCATGTTCCGTCTTGAGATTTGTGATATATAATAGGCAGGCACTCGTTGTCCTGACGCATCAATTGTCCTGCTATCACGGTGCCGTCTTCAGATATGCAGTTTGCGAGGATATACATCGGCGTAACCCCTGAGAAGTCTTTTTCGGGGTAGGGCAGCTCTTCATACTCGCCATAGGTACCGTCGTCATTGAGAGTCCATAACACAGGCTTGTATTTAAGTTTTCCGTAAGGTATTCCTTTCATGCCAATTATTCCTACTATATATTTGTGTGAAGGCGTTATGCCGTTTGCCATAGAATATTGCAGATCGCCTTCCTTCAGTCCAAGCGGTATCCATTTCTTGTTTTTGATATCTAGTACTGAAGGCATTCCGTCTACAGCTCCTACCATGTAGCCGTTATCTGTAACCATATTGCCCATTCCAGCCTGATAGTTAGTTCTTCCGTCATAGTATTCGTCAAATTCATCTGTTTCAGTATTGTATATTCCTACATAAGCTTGATCATCCGTAATCATATATTTACCGGTTTCGCTTATTGTATGAAATCTCTTATGTACAGGAATTTCCTTCATTGTCTGGGCAGACATGAAACTCGCACTCAGCAGTGTCACTACAAGTAATAGTAATTTTTTCATAATCGTTGTTTTTTAAGGTTCATGTTGAGTTACTTTCATTATGCTTATCCCATATCCGGATTATGGTAAGTTTTGTAAAGGCACGCTTTATTGTGTTTTCACTTCGGTTTTGTTAAGAAACAGATGTGGTTCACATCGCAAATTTATCTTAATCATGCATCGCCGCCAAACTTTTTTACCCTGACAAAGCCCTGACAACCCCTTATTTTCCTTGATTTATGCCTGTTTTTATGTCTAAAATCATGTTTTTAGCCTGAATCATGCATGATGTGGGTGATAAAATTCATATTGTCGCGCTGATGTTTTAATTTGCAGCGCCAGCTGTTACGCGTGCGCTTTTTGTCGGTTGCTGCCGGCATGGAAAAGCCGCGGGACGGATTAATGTCAAAAATCTGTAAGCGAAACGCCCTGCTTTGCTTAACGTGCAGTCCCGGTATGGCGTCGTGCGACATAAACCGTAAGCAAAACCATGTCTGCTGCTTTCAGACTGTTAACCTATCGTTTTCGAGTCGTAAACGGCCCACTTTTGCATCGAAAGTGGGCCGTTTTTTATCGGCAAACAGCAGGTTAATAGTTTGGATTAAGAAGGAATGTGTTGAGTAGTAAAGATAAATCTGAATGTTTTTCGGATCACAGATCCTGATATTTTATGCTGTCGGATAGCATATCCGACAGAACAATAGCCTTGTAGTTTCCGGTCAACTTGTTGGCTTTAACTTAGCCATTCAATGTCTACACCTATAGCAACCAACGATATAAATCCACAATGCAAATGTGCCGGCGGATCTGCGCTCCGCCGGAAATAAATATCAGGATTTTCAATCCGCTGTCTTCCTTTTTATTATTCAACGATAGATGATGTAGATTGATGTGTAGAAAACAAATCTGAATGTATTTCGGATCTCGGTGCAGGCTGATTATGGAAAAAATCGGAATGCTTTTCGGATCACAAATTAGCTGCGCTGACCTTCGGTTCTTATATTCTATGCTGTCGGATAACATATCCGACAGAACAATACTCTTGTTGTTTCCGGTCAATTTGTTGGCTTTAACTCCTTTAATTTCTCGATATACGTTATCTTGTTTTTACTCTTTTTGATTTAAATTCTTTAACTTTAAAAAATAAAGTATGTTAATTGTATGTTACTTTTACACTTATTCTCCGTCTAATATCGGAAATACTTGAAAATTTAATTAGGTTTAAACACGTTATATATGAAAAAATCATTGGCAATTATGGCCGCTGTGACAGGACTGTGCGCACAGCAGGCTATGGCTCAGTATCCTCAGATTACGCCTGAAGCAAAGGCTAAGTTTGAGGCACAGCGTGCCGAGTGGGAGGCTCATTCAGACTCTGCTTGGCAGGTAGCGTTCCCCATCGTAAAGAAAGAGGCCATGGAAGGTCGCCCCTATGTGCCATGGGCATGGCGTCCTTACGACCTGAAGCAGGCCAAGATACCTGCATTCCCCGGTGCTGAGGGCGGCGGTATGTACACTGCCGGCGGACGCGGCGGCAAGGTGCTCGTCGTAACCAACCTCAACGACGACGGTCCCGGCTCATTCCGCTGGGCTTGCGAGCAGGGCGGTGCGCGCATCATCGTGTTCAACGTGTGCGGTATCATCAATCTGAAGACTCCTATCATTCTGCGCGCTCCTTACGTTACCATAGCAGGACAGACAGCTCCCGGCGACGGCGTGTGCATTGCAGGCGAGTCGTTCCAGGTGAACACTCACGACGTTATCGTGCGCCATATGCGCTTCCGCCGCGGCAACACACACGTGTGGAACCGTGAAGACTCTTTCGGCGGCAACCCCGTAGGAAACATCATGATAGACCACTGCTCTTGCGAGTGGGGACTTGACGAGAACATCTCTTTCTACCGCCACATGTTCGACATGGGCGACGGCAAGCCTTCGCGCAAGGAACCTACAGTGAACGTTACAATACAGAACACTATCTCGGCTAAGGCGCTCGACACATACAACCACGCCTTCGGCTCTACCATCGGCGGCGAGAACACCACATTCATGCGTAACCTCTGGGCCGACAACACCGGCCGTAACCCGTCAATAGGATGGGGCGGTGTGTTCAACTTCGTGAACAACATCGTCTACAACTGGGTTCACCGTACTGCCGACGGAGGCGAGTTCTCTACAATGAGCAACTTCATCAACAACTACTATAAGCCCGGACCTCTCACTCCGAAAGATTCGCCTATAGGCTACCGTATCGTCAAGGCAGAGAGCCGCAGCAAGAACCTCTTCCCGTATCAGCAGTTTGGCCGCGTGTATGCCATCGGCAACATCATGGAAGGCAACGAGGCTGTTACAAAAGACAACTGGGACGGCGGTATACAGATTGCTGACAAGGACCTGAAGGGCGAGGGCGGCGTGCCTGAGGACGTATTGGCCCTGATGAAGTCTAACGAGCCGTTCCCTATGGCTCACATGACCATCATTCCGTCTGAAAAGACATTCGACTACGTGCTCGAGAACGTAGGTGCAACGCTGCCTATACGCGACATTGTTGACCAGCGCATCATCGAGGAGGTTCGCACAGGCAAGGCTTACTATGTAAAGAAGCTGCCGAAGGAGAATCCTTATGGCGACATGTGGGGACTGAGCGACAAGTCGAAGAACGAGGACGGCTTCTTCAAGTATCGCCGTCTGGACAAAGACTCTTACAAGTACGGCATCATTACAGACCCGGCTCAGATGGGCGGATATCCCGAATATAAGGGTGAACCCCGCGTTGACACCGACGGCGACGGTATGCCCGACGAGTGGGAGATTGCCAACGGTCTTAACCCCAACGACCCGAGCGACGCCAACGGCGACTGCACAGGCGACGGATATACCAACATCGAGAAGTATATCAACGGCATCAGCACCAAGGTTAAGGTTGACTGGACTGACCTGAAGAACAACCACGACACTCTGGCCGGAAAGACAAAGCTGTTCTAATAAAAAGTAGTTAAAGAAGTTAGAGGAGTTAAAGTAGTTAAAGTCAAATGTCTTGCGGCTGTTTACGATGTCGTCAAGGCTTTATTTAAAGACTTTTAGCTACGTTAGCTCCTCTAATTTTTGTTTATGACAATGCTTCTTGCATAATCATAAGAAATAAGATAAATCTTTGTTGTATATCTTATTTTCTATTCAATTTATTTGATATTTTTAATCGGCGCTTTCCTTTTTAGTGCATTTGGCTTTAACTCCTCTAACTCCTTTAACTCCTAATATAGTGCGGCATCTCCTCCGGTATCACCATCGAAATCTCTACCAGGCCGGCCACTTTGCCGTCGCGTTTCCACGTTGTCTGATATATCATTTTCTTCACTCCGTTCTTCTGTATCGTGTACGAGTTAGTGCCGTCTGTGGCCATCAGTTCGCGTATCTTGGCCTGCGACTGCGGGCTGTGACATTCGAACATGTTGTGCCCAATCAGGTCGCCGTGGCTGGCAAACGTGGCTCGCGATTTCTCGTTCATATACAGTATTTTTCCCTCTGTGTCGCACACTGTTACGGCACAGTGCATCTGCTCGGCCCATTCGTCGTCGTAGAACGGCTCAAAGAGGTCGAGGCTCTCGTCGTCAATTTCTTCTTCCATTATAAATTTCAGATTTTTAAGTTCTATGTTAATTACGTCAAGATCAAGTTTGTAGTCTTCAATGCGCTCACCCTTTTTCAGCCCCAGTTCAGCCCTTATGCGGCGCGCTTCCGCGCTGTTAGGCTTCGTCTCGAGCGTTTCCTTCAGCATCTCATAGCCCATAGGTCCGCCGCAGTTTTCGGGCGGGCAGCAGCCCTTTCCGGCGGTGCATACAGGGTGAGGATAAATCACGGTCAGAATGTCCTCGAGCACTATCTCATGCACCCAGTCGTCGCCGAAGTCGTAGACATACAGCAGCTTTTGGTGGTCAGTGCCGAACACGTCGCACAGCTTAGTTTCCTGCTCATCAAGGCTTTTTCTGTACATATTGCTGTCTACGTTGCTTAACATGTCGTCATCGTAGCATCTTGAGCTTATCTCAAAGTTGCCTCCGTAGGGCTTCTCGCCAAATCTGTGCAGATGTTCGTTGTTCCATCCGAAGCTTATCTGTATTGTGTGGTGAAATTCTTCAAAAGTGCAGTTCTCTGGTATGATGACTCTTCGCCATACAGGCGGTTTCTTCACGTTCAGCAGTTTAATCTTAAATTGGTATGCCATAGGTTAGATGAAATTAGGTATTATTGTATGGCAAATATAGTGTTTTTTGGCGAATAATTAAGTGTTGAGGTGTTTAGTTTTCCATACTTTTTTGTTTTCGCCCTCTCATGCCGCTTTTTAGTGTTGCGCTAATTAGGTTTTATTTTATAATCTTACATAATGCGACATTCTTGATGGCATCTTTATCGGCTTTTACTTTATTATTTCATTTTTGGTAATTGGGTTTGTCATGCTCTCAGTTATGTCAAAATATTTTTGCATATCCATTGTTTTACATCAGTTGTAGTGTTGTCGGTCTCAAATTATATTATATCCCGTCATTTTCAATGTTTTTATCTATGAAATACTGGGTTTTGCAGAAAAATATTTACATTTGCATTGTGTATATGATCTGAATCTAATGCATTACGACATTTTGGAATAAAGAAGCGTTATGCTTGTCTTATTGATGCAACTTGAGAAATTTCTAATTGGATATAATGGCGGGATGATGACTCGCATTTATGGTGTGAGCTATTGTCATAGCATCTGTATTTAAGAATTTTTTCATGATTTGCATTGAAGATGTTGGCGTAGCAGTCTCACGCTTCAACGTATATTAAAGTGCCTTGTAGGGACTGGCAGGACATGAGACTTTTACTATGAAAAAGTTGTTTTTATTCGTTTTATTTTTTGTTTTTGCCATATATGCTTCTTACGGACAGAAGGATGTTTCAGAAACAGGGCATTTAAGGTTTATGGGCATTGAAATGACAGGGAGTATTTCTGATTTCATTGACAAACTGGAAGATAAAGGCATGACAGTATATTCACAAGATAATAGTAATGCTGTCCTTTTGGGTAGGTTTGCAGGTAAGGATGCGATGATTGATGTTTTTACGACGCCAAAATCAAATATGGTGCATGGGATTGAGGTGATTTTTAATAATACAAAAAATGATTGGTCTTATTTAAAGTCTCAATATCTTAATATCAAAGAAATGTTGAGCAATAAATATGGTAAACCTGTAGAAATGGAATATTTTGAGAAACCTGATACTGAGGGTTCTGGAAATGAGTTATACGAACTAAAAGAAGGAAAAGGGGCTTATCAAAGTACGTTTCTTCCCGAAGGCTTATTGGATGAAGGCATGATAGTTCTTTCTATTAAAGCTAGTTATACAAATCCTTATGTTGGACTAAATTATGTAGACGGTAAAAATTCTAAATTATATATGTCTGAAAGTCTGGAGGATTTGTAAAATATTTATATGAATTCATTGGATAAGTATTTTATGGAACAGTTAGTAATTAGCCTTGTTTTCTTATGTGTTTAGTATAAAGCAGAAGAGTGAAAAGTAATGGATTTTTCACTTTTCACTCTTCACTTTTCACTTAGATTTAGTGTGCTTCAAGCCAGTTGGAGCCCCAGCCGCAGTCGGCAACTAATGGTACGTTGAGCTTATAGGCGCCCTGCATTTCCTCGAGCACTATGCGCTCAACGGTCTCTTTCTCCTCAGGCACAACGCTGAAGTTGAGTTCGTCGTGCACCTGCAGAATCATCTTGGAGCGCAGATTTTCGTCCTTGAAGCGCTTGTAGATGCGCACCATGGCCACCTTTATTATGTCGGCGGCAGAGCCTTGTATCGGGGCGTTGATGGCGTTGCGCTCGGCAAAGCCGCGCACCGTGCCGTTGTGCGAATTGATGTCGGGCAGATAGCGGCGGCGACGGAAGAATGTCTCTACGTAGCCATGTTCGCGCGCCGTCTGCTTGGCCTTCTCCATGTATTCGTGCACCTTCGGGAAGGTGATGAAGTAGCCGTCTATCAGCTGCGACGCCTCCTGCCGGCTGATGTCCAGACGCTCTGCCAAACCGAACACCGTGATGCCGTATATTATGCCGAAGTTGGCGCGCTTGGCCTTGGTGCGCTGGTCGCGCGTCACGTCGGCAATGTCCTCTTTGTATATCTTTGCTGCCGTTGCGGCGTGTATGTCGTGGCCAGAACGGAAGGCCTCTATCATGTTCTCGTCGCCGCTCAGATGAGCCATCACGCGCAGCTCAATCTGACTGTAGTCGGCCGAGAAGAACAGGCAGCCCTCCTCTGGTATGAACGCCTTGCGTATCTCCTTGCCGTCCTCGCCGCGTACGGGTATATTCTGCAGGTTAGGGTCAGACGAAGAGAGTCGGCCGGTGGCAGTGGCGGTCTGGTTGAACGATGTGTGTATGTGTCCGGTTCGCGGGTTTATCAGCTTCGGCAGCGCGTCGACGTATGTGCCTAACAGCTTCTTTAATCCTCTGTGTTCCAGTATTTTACCCACAATCTCGTGCTTTCCGCTGAGCTGTTGCAGCACCTCCTCCGATGTTACATATTGTCCCGTCTTTGTCTTCTTGGGCTTCTCCACAATCTTCAGCTTGCCGAACAATATTTCGCCAACCTGCTTGGGCGACGCTATGTTAAACTCTTCGCCCGCCAGCTCGTATATGCGCTTCTCTATGTCGCTGAGCCTCTTGGTCAGAATCTCCGACGTCTCTGCCAGCGCCGCCGTGTCTATCCTCACTCCGTTTAGCTCCATCTCGGCGAGCACTCGCACCAACGGCATCTCTATTTCGTAGAAGAGTTGGGTTACGCCTACCTCCTCGAGTTTCGGTTCGAGATAGTTTTTCAGTCGCAGCGTTACGTCGGCGTCCTCGGCGGCATAGTCGACAATCTGCTCGGGCGGCAGGTCTCTCATCGACTTCTGCTTCTTTCCCTTCGGTCCGATAAGCTCCTCTATGTGTATGGTCTGATATCCGAGACACGTCTCTGCCATGTAGTCCATGTTGTGGCGAAGCTCGGGTTGGATGAGGTAGTGGGCTATCATTGTGTCGAACAGTTGACCTGCCACGCACACGCCGTAGCTTGCCAGCACCTCCATGTCGTACTTGATGTTTTGTCCGACTTTAAGAATTTCGGGGTTTTCGTATAGCGGTTTAAATATGTTAACTATCTTTTGCGCTTCTTCACGATTGGCAGGAACGGGCACGTAGAAGGCCTCAAATTCCTTCACAGAGAAGCTCAAACCGACCAGTTCGGCATCGATTGCGCTCGTTGAAGTGGTTTCCGTGTCTAGACTGAGAATTTTTTTTGTCATGAAAAAATCACAGATTTTCTTCATTTCTTCCTCATTATCAATGAGTTTGTATGTATGAGGCAGTTCGTTTAACGCTCTCAGACTAGCGTTTTTTGAAAAAACTTGGCCGTCGGTCGGATTTTCTGCGAATAAATCGAGTTGAATTTGAACGCTTTTTTTATTATTTTCAGCTTTGTTAAGAAACTTGTCTGCGAGCGTCTTAAACTCCAGTTCGGTGAAGATTTTGCGAAGTTCGTCGGCGTCGGGCTCGCTCACCTTCAGTTCGTCGAGGTTGAGCTCAACCGGCACGTCGGTTTTTATCGTCGCGAGGAATTTCGAGAATTTTATCTGCTCGGCATTCTCTTCAACTTTTTTCTTCAGTGCACCCTTCAGCTTGTCGGTCTGCTCGAGCAGCTGCTCCACGCTGCCAAACTCGTTGATAAGTTTCACGGCAGTCTTCTCGCCGACGCCCGGACATCCCGGAATGTTGTCGGCCGAGTCGCCCATCAGTCCAAGGAGGTCGATCACCTGACTTGTGTTTGCAATGCCATACTTGGCGCACACCTTCTCGGCGTCGAGAGTTTCATATCCTCCGCCGTGGCGCGGACGGTACATCATGACGTTCTCTCTTACCAGCTGTCCGTAGTCCTTGTCGGGCGTAAGCATATATGTCATCACGCCTTCAGCCCCGGCCTTGAGCGCCAGCGTGCCTATCACGTCGTCGGCCTCGTATCCGTCGGCCTCGAGCACCGGTATGCGCATGGCCTTGAGCAGGCTCTTAATGATGGGCACCGAGCGGCGTATGTCCTCGGGCGTCTCCTCTCTCTGCGCCTTATATTCGGCGTAGGCCTCGGTGCGGAAGGTAGGGCCGTGGGGGTCGAAGGCCACTCCCAGATATGTGGGTTTTTCTTTCGTGAGCACTTCGTGCAGCGTGTTGCAGAAGCCCATCACGGCCGACGTGTTGAGCCCTTTAGAGTTGATACGGGGGTTCTTTATAAATGCGTAATACGAGCGGTATATCAGCGCGTAGGCGTCAAAAAGGAACAGCTTATCCATGTAATATGAGTTTTTTACGTGTAAAATTACTAATTTTTTAGCATTAATCCGATAAAATAATTACTTTTGTATTAAAATTGCAGCATGATGGATTATTTATATCTTATTAAGGAGCCCATAAAAGCAGAACTCGATGACTTCATCAGTCTGTTCAACAAGTCGCTCACACATACGGACAACCTGCAGGAAGAAATCTTCAGGCGTATACGCCAGCGCGCCGGAAAGCGCATGCGCCCCATGCTAATACTGCTCATGGCCAAGAACTATGGCTCTGTGAGCAGCGCCACACTGCACGCCGCAGTGGGCCTGGAGTTGCTGCATACGGCCAGCTTGGTGCACGACGATGTGGTTGACGAGAGCACCGAGAGGCGCGGCCAGGCATCGGTCAATGCCCTGTATGACAACAAGGTGGCAGTGCTCATTGGTGACTATATCCTTTCTACGGCGCTGCTGCATGTGGCTGAGACGCACAACGAACTGATAATCAAGTATTTGGCTGAACTGGGAAGGACGTTGTCTAACGGCGAGATACTGCAGCTTACGAGCATATCCAACGAGCAGATTTCAGAAGAAATCTACTATAATGTGATACGCCAGAAGACCGCCGCGCTCTTTGAGGCATGCTGCGCAATGGGTGCGATATCTGCCGGAATGCCAGAAAGCGAGATTGGCAAGGCCATGAAATTCGGTCAGACGCTGGGCATAATCTTCCAGATAAGAGACGACATCTTCGACTATTACGACTCGTCGGAAATAGGCAAGCCTACGGGCAACGACATGGCTGAGGGCAAGCTGACGCTGCCTGCCATTTATGCCGTGAACAACTCGGCGCCCGACAGCATACGCAAGCTGGCCTATAAGGTGAAGGAGCGCACGATAACTCAGGACGAAATAGCCATCCTGGTGGACTATACCAAGGAGCACGGGGGTATTGAATATGCCGAGAAACGCATGGAGGAAATGCGCCGCGAGGCAATGGAGTTTATCGAAACTGAGGTTACTGACGACGCGCTTCGCCGCAGTCTCGAGGCCTATCTGAGCTTTGTCATTGAGAGGACAAAGTAAAGTAGGGTAGAGAGCGATAGAGAGATGTGGGAGCGATGAGAACTGTTATGGGAGTAATGGGACTTATTCGACCTGTAATTTGTTGAAAATCAGAGATTTTAGATATTGCGCAGGGCTTGCTGAAAGGGCAGGTTCTGCGTTTTTTATGTGCTTATTATTGGTTCTGTCTGCGCCATTCTTTGCGTGCGGCATACATCTTTTTTTATTCCTCCGTGTGTCAGAAACTCGGTTTTCAGATGATCTATGAGCTTTCTCGGCAGCGAGTCGGTCTGATGAATAAGGGTTATCGCTATGTCTGCTATTGTCTCGTCCAATCTTACCGTTATGGTCTTGCGGAAATAGGCGCTGTCTGTATGCTTCTTGCAAGCCATTCTTGTCTGCATGGCCTTAGTGCTGTTGACGCTCCATTGTTCAAGATTTCTTACTCTCAGATAGTCTTCATAATCAATTAAAAGTTCCTGCAGACTGGCTTTTGCAACGTTTGTAAGCTTCAGTTCGGTCTCTCTCCAGGTGCTGCTTGCTGCGCTTCCCTCGGCAATATTCTGCTTGCCCGAGCGTGCAGCCAGAATCATCTGGTCAATAGTTCGGTCGGCCTTGTCGAGATATTTATGCGCAAAATAAAAAGTGATGTCATAAATACATTCAGCCTTCTGATAAACAATAAGTTATCTGTAGTGTCCGCGCTGCTGAATAAAGTTGTTTTCCATGTGTTTTTGTTGCAGGTTAAATGCCGCGTTTTGCGGCTTGTTGTTAAGGTTAAAAATGACTTATGAGGCTGTAAAACATGGCTAATCAGCTGTCAGTTAGTCTGTTATGCTCATGTTTTATCAGCCCCATAAGTCTTATAGGTCCCATCATCTCCGGGCCCTCACAATCTTTCTTTTAGAAGAATTTTGTCTCTTCGCCGAGCAGTTCGCTTAGCAGCATGTTGGCTAGACGGCTTGTGCCGAGGCGGAACCACTTGTTGGTGAGCCATTTTTCGCCCAGAACCTCTTTAACGATGGTGTAGTAGATAAGTGCGTCCATCACCGAATTGATGCCTCCAGCGGGCTTAAAACCAATCTGTATGCCTGTCTCGTCGTAGTATTCCTTGATGGCCTGGCACATCACGTAGGCAGCCTCCGGCGTAGCGGCAGGCTCAAGCTTGCCCGTAGAAGTCTTGATATAGTCGGCACCGGCATACATTGCTATTATCGAAGCCTTCTTTATGTTAGAGGCTGTCTTGAGGCATCCTGTCTCGAGGATAACCTTCATAGGAGCTTCGCCGCATGCCTGTTTCAGCTCGTTGATGTCGTCGGCCACGCCCTCATAGTCGCCGCTGAGGAACTTGCCCACGGGCATAACGATGTCAATCTCCGTTGCACCGTCCTTAACGGCAAGCGCTGTCTCGGCCACCTTGACCTCGATAACGGCCTGAGAAGACGGGAAACTGCCTGAAACACAGGCTATCTCAACGCCGTCGATTTCGAGCGACTCGCTCACGGTCTTGGCAAAGCATGGATATACGCAGATTGTGGCCACGTGGGGCAGGTCGGGGTAGGTAGCGTCAAACTCGTTCACCTTCTCCGTGAAGGCCAGTATGCTTTCCTCCGAGTCGGTGGTCTTGAGCGATGTCAGTTCGATGCTTCCGAAGAGGAATTTCTTTATCTCCGGCGTGTCGTTTTCGTGCACCTTCTCGGCTATAATCTTCTTTACTGCCTCGCGCACTTCTGCATCGTCTATCTCGGTGTTATATTTGCTCAGAGCCTCGTCGTATTTGCTCATTTTCGGAAACTCTGTCTCGTGCTTGTGCTCGTGTGAGCATTCATGCTTCTTGTTGTCGTTTTCTGTTGCCATAATGATATAATTTTTAATTTTTACTTTTTAATTTTTCATTGTTTATATGCCTCGTCTTGTCGCGGCTGGTCTTCTTTTCGAGGTTCTTTTTGAGTGCCTCCGTGAGGTCAACTCCCGTCTGATTTGCCAGGCACATCAGCACCCACAGCACGTCGGCCATCTCGTCTGCCGGGTCTTGTTCTTCGCCCTGCTTGAAGCTCTGGTCGCCATACTTGCGTGCCATGATGCGCGCCAGCTCGCCCACCTCCTCGGTGAGGCATGCCATGTTGGTCAGTTCGCTGAAGTAGCGCACGCCATATTGCCTTATCCATTGGTCTACGAGCTGCTGTGCCTCGCGTATTGTTATATCGTTGTCCATATATTTATGCGTTTATTTTGCCTGTAAGGCGTTTTCTCTTCTTTTGCCTACAACTATGCCGCCGGTGCTGTTTTATGGCCTCAGAGGGCCTTAAATGCGGTCTGTTGTGCTTTCTGCTGCCGTCTTGGCCTGCCTGATGCACTGTGCGTGGCGGCTATTCCTTGTGTCTGGTGTCCATGCAGATGGTTACGGGGCCGTCGTTCACCAGCTCAACCTTCATGTCGGCTCCAAACTCGCCCGTGCCTACCTGGCGGCCTATTTCGCGGCTCAGCTTGTCGCAGAACTCGTTGTATAGCGGAATAGAAACTTCATGCTTGGCGGCATGAATCCATGATGGGCGGTTGCCCTTCTTGTAGGATGCCAGCAGGGTAAACTGGCTGATGACGAGTATCTCGCCGTTGATGGCTGTTATAGGTATGTTCATCACGCCCTGCTCGTCGTCGAAGACGCGCAGCGATGCCACCTTCTTTACCAGCCAGTCGACGTCTTCCGACGTGTCGCCTTCTGCCACTCCGAGCAGTATCATGTAGCCCTTGCCGATGGCCGACTTTACCTGTCCGTCAATCGTTACCGACGCGCGGCTTACGCGTTGTATTACTATCTTCATCTGTTTTTAGTTGTAAAGTTAGCGTTTTTTAGTTGTAAAGTTAGCGTTTCTGCTTCTTATTGCCAAATGTTTTATATGAAAAAAGGTTATTTTTGCCTGTCTCTGCCGCTTTTCCCGTGTCTTTTTGCAGTGCTGCCTACCATGTTTCGTGGCCGTCAGAATGCGCCTGTGAGGCTCTCAGGGCATGTCTTTTGCAGCCTTGTCAGGCACGTTTCTCTGCCTCTTTACGCCTCGTCTTGCTGCTCTTCCGGGCGGTCTTCTGCTGCGGTCTGTTGCCCGCCGTTGAAGTGGTTGTATACCATGGATGCCTTGGCTTTTCCGAGCAGTGATGTCAGCTTGTCAAGGTCGGCCTCCTTTATGCGCTTCACGGTCTTCAGTTCCTTCAGCAGCAGGTCTTTTGTCTTGGGTCCGATGCCCTTAATGTCGTCCAGTTCCGAGTGCAGTGCATGCTTGCTGCGCTTGTCGCGGTGGAAGGTTATGGCAAAGCGGTGCACCTCGTCCTGCATGTGCGTAAGCAGATGGAAAAGTTCGCTGTCGGTCTTCATTCCGACCACTACGGGCGGCCATCCGTAGAGCAGCTCGTTTGTGCGGTGGCGGTCGTCTTTGGCCAGTCCGGCTATAGGAATGTCGAGGTGAAGTTCGCCCTCTACAACCTCTCTCACCACGCTCATCTGTCCCTGTCCGCCGTCGGTTATTATGAGGTCGGGCAGGGGCTGTCCTTCGTCGCGCAGACGGGTGTAGCGGCGCCTTACAACCTCCTGCATCGAGGCATAGTCGTCGGGGCCTGTAACCGTCTTTATTATGTATTTCCGGTAGTCTTTCTTGCTCGGTTTCATCTTCTTGAACACCACGCAGGCCGCCACGGCGTCGGTTCCGCTGATGTTAGAGTTGTCGAACATCTCTATCTGATAAGGCATCTTGGGCAGCTTCAGGGCGTTCTGAATTTCCTTCATCAGGCGCACTGATTTCTGCTCCGGATTGAGCTTTTCGGCCTGTTTCAGGCGGTCGAAACGATACTGTTTGCCGTTCATCACCGACAGGTCGAGCAGCGTCTTCTTGTCGCCTCGCTGCGGCACGGTGAACGTAACGCCTTCGAGCGTCATATCGGGGATAAAGGGCACTATTATTTCGCGCGACGTACTGCCCACTTTCTCGCGTATTTGCAGTATTCCGAGCTGCAGAATCTCGTCTTCGCTCTCGTTCAGTTTCTTCTTCATCTCGAACGTGAAGGCCTGGTTTATGCTGCCGTTCATCACGTGGATATAGTTCACATAGGCAGTTTTTTCGTCGTCTGTTACCGAGAAAACGTCTACATTATTGATCGTGTGGCTCACCACTTCGCTCTTAGAACAGAAGCTTTCGAGCAGCAGATACTTCTGTTTTATGGCTTCTGCCTCCTCAAAACGCAGCTCTTCGGCCAGTTTCTGCATCTGCGCGAAGAGCATTTTCGACAGCTCGCGCGTGTTTCCTTTCAGTATTTCGCGCGCCTGGGCGATGCTTTCCTGATACTCCTCGTAGCTCTGCTTGCCTATGCACGGCGCGCCGCAGTTCTTGATGTGATACTCCAGACAGGGCTTATATTTGCCCTGTTCGATGCCTTCGCGCGTTATCGGAAAGCGGCAGGTGCGCGGCTTATACAGCTTTTTTATCAGGTCGAGCACGGCATACATCGAAGGCAGATGGCTGTAAGGGCCGTAATAAGAGCCCCATTTCTTGTTTATTGTGCGCGTCTTGAATATGCGCGGCAGATATTCTTTAGTTACGCAGATAGAGGGGTAAGTCTTGCCGTCTTTGAGCAGAATGTTGTATTTGGGCTGATATTTCTTTATCAGACTGTTCTCGAGCAGCAGCGCGTCTTCTTCGCTGTTCACCACGGTATATGTTATGTCGTGGATCTTGCTTACAAGCACCTTGGTCTTGTATCTGTCCACTTCCTTATGAAAGTAGGACGACACGCGGTTCTTCAGGTTCTTGGCCTTGCCAACATATATTATGGTGCCGCTCTCGTCATAGTATTGATAGCTGCCCGGCTTGTCGGGCAGGTTGCTCACAATGGCCTTCAGCCGTGCCAGCCTCTTCTCGTTTTCTTCTTTAGTCATGCCGCGTAAGTGCCTTATTTAAAATGGTTTTGAAAAATTTTGTTTCACGTGAAACTTTAAACAGAGGGTGGAATAGTTATAAGGAGTTAAGGAGTTATGTAGTTAAGGAGTTAAGACGTATGCCTTGTTGTTTTCGGTGGTGTACGTGATGTCTTTGAAGACATTGTGTAGATATAAATTCTGCTTTAAAAATAAACTTGATAAAGGTCTTGGCCCTTAGCTCTCTGATAAGAAAGTCGAGCCATGTGCAGACTCAATAAACAGATGCATTTGTCTTAACTCCATAACTTCCTAACTCCTTAACTCCCGAATATAACTCCTAAAAATTTATACCTGCAGCAGGCTTGTTATGTCTGTGCCTTCTTCGAAGTTGCTGCGGCCGTTGAGGTCTTCGTGTATAAGTTCGATGAGGAAGTTTACGTATACTTTTTTCGGGTTAAACTTCTTCACAAGGTCGTACGCAGCCTTCATGGTGCCGCCTGTGGCCAGCAGGTCGTCGTGCAGCAGCACGATGTCGTCCTCGGTGATGGCGTCCTTATGAATCTCGATAGTGTCGGTGCCGTACTCCTTCGAGTAGCTCTCCTGTACGGTTTCGCCGGGCAGCTTGCCGGGCTTACGGCACAAAACAACGCCGGCGTTGAGCTTTATGGCCAGTGCAGAGGCCATGACGAAGCCGCGGCTCTCTATGCCCACAATCTTGGTTACGCCCTTGTCTTTGTACATCTCGTAAAGCTCGTCTTCCATTATCTGGAGACATTTCGGATTCTTAAACAGTGTTGTTACGTCTCTGAAATTTACTCCTTTCTGCGGAAAATCAGGAATACATCTCAGATTCTCCAATAGTGTTTTGTTGTTCATCTTTTCTTTTTAGTTACGTACTTTATACTAATATTATCTCTTGTTCGCTGTTTTCGGCGCGTTGTGCGCTATATATATTATATGTGTGCGGCGTGGCGTTGCGGCGGCCTTGTTTTACGGCTGCGCTGCCGCATGGTTTTTCCGCCTGCGGCGTTTTTCTGCCTTTCCGGCGCATATTCTTGCCGTGGGGCTTTTTCGTCCGTGCTTCCGCCTTTTTCGCCCGCTGTGTTGCGTTTTGTCGCTGCGGGCAGATGCTGTCGCGGCTTATGCCGTTTTGGCTTTTTGCCGTCAGATATTTCTGCCGAAATCGTGGCCGCATTCTTCGACGGCAGACCGCTGCCGTTGCAACGGACTGTTTTTCGGTGCTTTCCAAAAGGCCGTCTTTTGGCTCGCAAAAGGTGGTCTTTTGCAGCCCGAAAGGATACCTTTTGCACGCTGAAAGGCCACCTTTTAGGAAGTGGCTTTTCGGCGCCTCGGGCATCGCCTCACGGCAGTCGTCGGGGCAGGGCAGAGCCGTGCCTCGGCAGGGGCACCCGGAGGGCATAATAAGAGGAGTCAGACGGTCTGAAATATTGCTCCTTTTTATCGTGAGGAACATCAAATTTTGCCTTAAAGTAAATTTGTGTCCCGATTTTGTATCTTACTATCTTTCAGTCGGTTCCAACGTTTTCGCTTAACAAAAAATGCTCATTTTGTTTCACGTGAAACATACGGCTGTTTTACCTTTTCATCAGCACCAGCATGATGTTGATGTCGCTCGGCGAGACACCCGGAATTCGACTTGCCTGAGCCAGCGTGTCGGGGTTGATTTTTGCAAGCTTTTGACGGGCCTCGGTCGAGAGCTGTTCCATCTCGAGATAGTTGAAATGGCCCTTTATTTTGATGTTCTCCAGGCGGTGCATTTTGTCGGCCACAATCCGCTCGCGTTCGATGTAACCCTTGTATTTCATTTTTATCTCTGCAGCCTCTGCCGTTTCATCGTTGCGGTTGGGCAGCGAGGCGATGAGCTGCTTCAGTTCGGGCACAAGTTCTGAAAGATTCTGCAGGTTGATCTGCGGACGGGCCACGAGGTCGATCAGCTTGCATCCTTCGCGCAGCGGGGTGGTGCCGAGCGACTCGAGCGCCGCGTTGATGTCCTTCGGCTTGACGTGAGTAGTGGCGCAGAAGTTTATGATGCTTTCCGTCGCTTCCTTCTTCTGCATCCACCAGTCGTATCTGTCGCGCTTTGCCAGGCCGAGGTTGTAGGCCTTCTCGGTCAGTCGGGCGTCGGCGTCGTCCTGTCGGAGCAGTATTCTGTATTCGGCGCGGCTTGTGAACATTCGGTAAGGTTCGTCGACGCCTTTCGTCACGAGGTCGTCAATGAGCACGCCGATGTATGCCTCGTCGCGGTGAAGGATGAACGGCTCGCCGCCGCCGCATCTTATCGCCGCATTTATTCCGGCAATGGTTCCCTGGCCGCCTGCCTCCTCGTATCCTGTGGTTCCGTTTACCTGTCCGGCAAGGAACAGACCTTTTATTATCTTAGACTCGAGCGAGTGGTCGAGCTGGGTAGGGTCGAAGAAGTCATACTCGATGGCGTAGCCCGGACGGTAGACCTTGGCGTCGCGCAGCGCCGGAATTTTTCTCAGTGCTGCAATCTGCACCTCCATCGGCATGCTCGACGAGAATCCGTTGAGATACATCTCGTTGGTGGTTTCGCCTTCAGGCTCGAGGAAGAGCGGGTGCTGCTCCTTGTCGGGGAAGGTTACCAGCTTTGTTTCTATCGAGGGGCAGTAGCGCGGCCCTATGCTCTGTATCTGTCCGTTGTAGAGCGGCGAGTCGGCCAGTCCGCTTCTCAGCGTGTCGTGCACCTCCTTGTTTGTATAGCATGTCCAGCACGGCAGCTGCCTGAGCTGTCGGTGGGGAGCCATGAAGCTGAACTGGTGGAAGTCGTTTTCGCCCTCCTGTATCTCCATGTCCTCAAAGTGCACCGACCTCATGTCTATGCGCACTGGCGTGCCGGTCTTCATTCTTGCGCTTCTTATTCCGTGGCGTGTTATGCTTTCGGTCAGGCCTTTCACGGCCGGCTCGGCTATGCGTCCGCCTGGCAGCTGCTTGCGTCCTATGTGCAGCAGTCCGTTCAGGAAGGTTCCCGCCGTTATCACCACGCTCTTGGCTCTCAGCTCAACTCCCCACACGGTCTTCACTCCCGCGGCCTCGCCGTTCTCTACTATGAGCTCGCAGGCCTCGTCCTGCCAGATGTCGAGGTTGGGCGTCGTGTCGAGCACCTCGCGCCATTTCCATATAAACTTGCCTCTGTCGCATTGTGCCCTCGGGCTCCACACGGCCGGGCCTTTTGAGCGGTTGAGCATCCTGAACTGTATGGCTGTGGCGTCGGTCACTATTGCCGTCTGTCCGCCCAGCGCGTCGATTTCCCTGACAATCTGTCCCTTTGCTATTCCGCCGATGGCCGGGTTGCAGCTCATCTGCGCAATTTTGTTCATGTCCATCGTCACAAGGCCGGTGTTTGCGCCCATGTTGGCCGAGGCCGTGGCAGCCTCGCAGCCGGCGTGTCCGCCGCCTATCACGATGACGTCATATTTAAGAAGCATATTATCCTTATAATTTTTAGAGCAATATCAATTTGGCGCAAAAGTAAGAAATTAAATTGAATTTTTGATGAAATAGTTTGATTTATCGCTAAAATAGAGTATATTTGCATCCTCATAATAAACGCTAAAATACCTAAAAGAAGGTATTGCGGCGGGGCTGACCTTGGGTTATGCAGTACACTTAAATGTAGAGAAACATTATTAATTAATACAGTTAAATACTTAAATTTCAATCATTTATGTGGTTATGTAATTCATCTATTGGAAGGAAAGTCGTGATGTCCGTAACAGGTATTGCGCTTATCCTGTTCTTGACGTTCCACATGTCAATGAACGTAGTAGCTCTTTTCTCAGGAGATGCTTACAACATGGTTTGTGAGTTCCTCGGAGCCAACTGGTATGCACTTGTTGCAACTCTGGCTCTTGCGGCTCTTGCGGTGATTCACATCGTATATGCGTTCCTGCTGACAATGCAGAACCGCCGTGCACGCGGAAACGAGCGCTACGCTGTGACAACACGTCCCTCTAAGGTGGAGTGGGCTTCTCAGAACATGCTGGTGCTCGGCATCATCGTTCTGCTCGGTCTTCTGCTTCACTTGTTCAACTTCTGGTACAACATGATGTTTGCCGAACTGACAGGCATCAGCGTTCCTCATCATCCGGCAGACGGATTTGCCTACATCGTAGACACATTCTCTTGCCCGGTTTACGTTGTGCTTTACATCATCTGGCTTGCTGCTATCTGGTTCCACCTCTCACACGGATTCTGGAGCGCAATGCAGACTTTCGGATGGAGCGGCAAGGTTTGGTTCCAGCGCTGGAAGGTCATCGGCCTGGTTTACACAACTCTCCTCATGCTGGGCTTCCTCGTTGTAGTGCTTGCTTTCGCTTTCGGATGCGCACCGAGCCTGTTGTAATTGTAGTTCAAAATGCGTAACTCAAAATTCATAATTATTTAGAAAGAATATTATGGCAAAACAAATAGATTCCAGAATACCTGAAGGTCCGATAGCTGAAAAATGGACCAACTATAAGGCACATCAGCGCCTGGTTAACCCTAAGAACAAGCTGAAGCTCGACGTTATCGTCGTAGGTACGGGTCTGGCAGGTGCCAGTGCAGCAGCCAGCCTGGGCGAGATGGGCTTCAACGTGTTGAACTTCTGCATACAGGACTCTCCGCGCCGCGCTCACTCTATCGCTGCTCAGGGCGGTATCAACGCTGCCAAGAACTATCAGAACGACGGCGACTCTGTTTACCGTCTGTTCTACGACACAGTGAAGGGTGGTGACTACCGTGCACGCGAGGCTAACGTTTACCGTCTGGCTGAGGTGTCTAACAACATCATCGACCAGTGTGTTGCACAGGGTGTTCCTTTCGCACGCGAATACGGCGGCATGCTTGCCAACCGTTCGTTCGGCGGTGCTCAGGTGTCACGTACATTCTACGCTAAGGGTCAGACAGGCCAGCAGCTGTTGCTCGGTGCCTACTCTGCACTCAGCTGCCAGATACACGCAGGCCGCGTTAAGCTCTACACACGCTACGAAATGGAAGACGTTGTGCTCGTTGACGGCCGCGCACGTGGTATCATTGCCAAGAATCTCGTAACCGGAAAGCTGGAGCGCTTCTCTGCCAACGCAGTGGTTATAGCTACCGGCGGATACGGTAATACATACTTCCTTTCAACCAACGCCATGGGCTGTAACTGTACAGCTGCCATGTCTTGCTACCGCAAGGGAGCTTACTTCGCCAATCCTTCTTACGTTCAGATCCACCCGACATGTATCCCTGTACACGGAGACAACCAGTCGAAGCTTACGCTTATGTCTGAGTCTCTGCGTAACGACGGACGTATCTGGGTGCCCAAGAAGCTTGAGGACGCCAAGGCTCTGCAGGCTGGAACAAAGAAGGGAAGCGACATTCCTGAGGAAGACCGCGACTACTATCTGGAGCGCCGCTATCCGGCATTCGGTAACCTCGTTCCCCGCGACGTTGCTTCGCGTGCTGCCAAGGAGCGCTGCGACAAGGGCTTCGGCGTTAACAACACAGGTCTGGCCGTGTTCCTCGACTTCTCTGAGAGCATCGAGCGCCTTGGCATCGACGTTGTACGCCAGCGCTACGGCAACCTCTTCGACATGTATGAGGAAATCACAGACGTCAATCCGGGCGAGCTTGCAAACGAGATTAACGGCGTGAAGTATTACAACCCGATGATGATCTATCCTGCCATCCACTATACAATGGGCGGTATCTGGGTTGACTATGAGCTCATGACAAGCATCACAGGTCTGTTCGCCATCGGCGAGTGCAACTTCTCTGACCACGGTGCCAACCGTCTGGGTGCGTCAGCTCTTATGCAGGGTCTGGCCGACGGCTACTTCGTTCTGCCTTACACCATACAGAACTATCTGGCCGACCAGTCTATCTGGCCTCGCATCTCTACCGACCTGCCCGAGTTTGAGGAGGCTGAAAAGGCCGTTCAGGCTGAAATCGACCGCCTGATGAACATCAAGGGCAAGCGCTCTGTCGACTCTATCCACAAGGAACTTGGCCACGTAATGTGGGAGTATGTGGGCATGGGCCGTACAGCCGAGGGCCTGAAGACAGGTCTCGAGAAGATCAAGAAAATACGCAAGGAGTTTGAGACCAACCTGTTTATCCCGGGCTCAAAAGAGGGTCTTAACACCGAGCTTGACAAGGCTATACACCTGCGCGACTTCATCACAATGGGCGAGCTCGTGGCTTACGACGCTCTCTCTCGTAACGAGTCATGCGGCGGTCACTTCCGTGAGGAGTACCAGACTGAGGAAGGCGAGGCTAAGCGCGACGACGAAAACTTCTTCTATGTAGGCTGCTGGGAGTACCAGGGCAGCGACGAGAAGGCGCCCGAGCTTATCAAGGAGCCTCTGCACTATGAAGCAATAAAAGTACAAACCAGAAATTATAAGAACTAAAAATATGGCAAACATTTCATTCACACTGAAATTCTGGCGTCAGAACGGACCGAAAGCCGAGGGCCATTTTGACACACGCGAGATGAAGGACATCCCCGATGATACATCTTTCCTCGAGATGCTCGACATTCTGAACGAGCAGCTCATTGAGGAAGGCAAGGAGCCGTTCGTGTTCGACCACGACTGCCGCGAGGGCATCTGCGGCATGTGCTCGCTCTACATCAACGGACATCCTCACGGCCCTAACACCGGAGCTACAACATGCCAGCTGTATATGCGTAAGTTCAAGGACGGCGACGTTATCACCGTTGAGCCGTGGCGTTCGGCTGCATTCCCTGTTATCAAGGACTGCATGGTTGACCGCGGAGCATTCGACAAGATCATACAGGCAGGCGGATATATCACCGTACGCACCGGACAGCCCCAGGACGCTAACGCCATTCTTATACCTAAAGAGGCTGCCGACGAGGCTATGGACTGCGCTACTTGTATCGGCTGCGGCGCTTGTGTCGCTGCCTGCAAGAACGGTTCTGCCATGCTTTTCGTAAGCTCTAAGGTAAGCCAGCTGGCTCTTCTGCCCCAGGGTCGCCCTGAGGCTGCTAAGCGTGCCAAGGCAATGATAATGAAGATGGAAGAGCTCGGATTCGGTAACTGCACCAACACCCGCGCCTGCGAGGCTGAGTGCCCGAAGAACGAGACCATCGCCAACATAGCCCGTCTGAACCGCGAGTTCATCAAGGCTAAGTTGAACGACTAATGGAAAGAACGCTATAAATTTATTTTTTCATAGTCTCCATGGGCGGGGCGCCGTTGTGCGCCCTGCCTTTTTTTGTACCCCTGCCTTTCGTTTGTGTCATGAGCGGCTTTTGTCTGTTTCATTCCAGTTGGCTCTCCATGCCTGCGTTTTACGCCATTCAGCCTGCCATGCCGGCATTTTGAGTAAAAGTCATGCAGTTGTCTCCGTTATAATATTTGCATGTTGTGTAATATATTGATAATCAGGCGGTTATCCGTTTTATGGGCGTTCGGCTGCAAAATGCCGTGTTTCAGCCTGCAAAAGGTGGCCTTTTGGCGTGTAAAAGGTATTCTTTTATGATGCAAAAGGCATCCTCTTAGAAATTGGGAGCTTGCGCGGCTTTTGCCTGCATGATGCCGGACCTGTGCCGTAATTTAGGTCTACGGCATAACGATAGTGCATGTTTTTGGTGCTGCGAAGGGTGGGGCAGGCTATCATATTCTGACAAAATGCTAGTGTTTTCAGCTCGAATGTTTAAATAAATTAATTATTTCTGACAAATTGTCAATTATTAATGCCAATTTGTCTAAATCTGTAAGTGGCACGCATGTTGCACTTATGTAAGCGAAAGCCTTTGGCTCAGGAGCCTCAGGCAGCCGCAAGGCGCGGCCGGGATACCGGCGGGCAGGGCGGCAGAAAAATGAAAGGATTAAAAAAATTATAAGGAGGATTTATTATGTTACCAGTAATTAGCAGAAACAATTGGATGCCCGAAGTTTTCAACGACTTCTTTGACACAGACTTCATGACAAGAACTAAGGCTACGGCACCGGCCATCAACGTCAAGGAAACCGAGAAAGACTACACTGTGGAAGTGGCTGCCCCGGGAATGACCAAGGACGACTTCAACGTGAACATCGACAAGGACGGCAACCTGCACATACACATGGAGGCCCACACCGAGAAGAAAGAGGAGGACAAGAAGAGCCACTATCTGCGCCGCGAGTTTGCCTACAGCAAGTTTGAACAGACGCTGCTGCTGCCCGACGACGTTGAGAAGGAGGCTATCGCAGCCAGAGTAAACGACGGCGTGCTCA
>UMIO01050887.1_pt1 | contig 39799 bp, 39 predicted proteins | sample 1965821 | NCBI WGS metagenome assembly UMIO01 (sample SAMEA4836127, study PRJEB28245) | human gut metagenome | biome: gut microbiome; material: fecal sample | place: Denmark | collected 2008
TGCGTAATATTTTCTTTCCCCACTATTTATCGGGTGAGCCTTTTTAAATAAAAACACAATATGCACAAACAAAAAAAAGAGACACTCGAAAGTGTCTCTTTGTACGCCTGCAGGGGCTCGAACCCTGGACCCTCTGATTAAGAGTCAGATGCTCTACCAACTGAGCTACAAGCGCATCCTTAACAACTGATTGGTGTTTGTTTCTCAATTGCGAGTGCAAAGGTAGGCATTATTTTTGTTACCACCAAATTTTTCAGCAACTTTTTTACTAAAAATTTTATTTTTGCCCAAAATCGCCCTATTTTGCCCATAATTTACCCGTAAAAACACATAGACAATATTTTTTTGTAAAATTTAAAAACACATAAAATTATCATGTTAGAATATTTATTATTTGGAAATGTCTCCAACTTGCATTACATTTGCAAAAAATTTACCGCAAACTATAAAAATAATCAAACGACATCAACGTATATACATAATTATTTGAACAGCCCATACATGAACGGGGACAAAACACCCGGACATGAACATATTAAATAAATTGGAATATTAAATACTAAAGTAAAAATAAACTTATTAACTAATCAAAATGAAAAAAGTTTTATCTCTATGCGTAGCATTTATGCTTGCATTAAACTTTGCCCAGGCAAGTGACTACGACACTTATTACCAAAACCTTCCGGTTGAAATGCCTAAAGCAACTGCACCGGTCATACCGGCAAACACCGTTAATCTTAAAGACTTCGGAGGCGTAGGAGACGGCGTAACTCTTAATACAGAAGCTTTCAGAAAAGCAATAAGCGCACTGAACAAGCAGGGAGGAGGGCATCTTGTGGTGCCTGCCGGAATATGGCTGACGGGAATGATTTCGCTTAAGGACAACATTGATCTGCACATAGAGAAAAACGCCATAATAATGGCTTCACCCGAAAAGAGCCTGTTTATAAAAGAAGAAAACGGCAAGAAAGACGACAAATGCACTCCACTGATAAGCGCAAGCAAGCGTAAGAACATCAGCATAACCGGCGAAGGCGTAATCGACGGCAACGGCGCATTCTGGCGTCCTGTAAAGCGTTCTAAAGTAAGCGACGCTGAGTGGAAAGAGTTTCTCTATATGGGAGGCACAGAGACAGAAGGAGGCAAACTGTGGTTTCCGTTCAACCTCAAGCATTACGAAAACATAGCAGCCACACCCGAGGCACAGGAAAAGATGCGCACACACCTCATCAGAATAACTGACTGCGAGAATGTGCTCGTAAAAGACGTTACACTTCAGAACTCGCCCAAGTTCCACCTCATCCCTACACGCTGCAACAACGTGATAGTTGACAACGTTACAATAAGATGCCCGTGGAACGCCCAGAACGGCGATGCTCTCGACATCAGCAGCTGCAAGAATGTCCTGATTGTCAACAACACCATCGACGCCGGAGACGACGGAATATGCATGAAGGCGGGAGCCGGAGAGTCTGGTCTTAAATATGGACCATGTGAGAACATTCTCATTGAGAACAATGCGGTGTTCCATGCTCATGGCGGCTTTGTCATAGGCTCCGAGTTCACCGGAGGCATAAAGAACATTGTTGTACGCAACAACCGCTTCAGCGGCACTGACACAGGTCTGCGCTTCAAGAGCGGCATAGGACGCGGCGGAAAGGTTGAAGGACTGTATATCAGCGACATCTTCATGACAGACATCAAAGATGAAGCCATTGTATTTGAGTGCACTTATATCGACAAGAAATACAGCGTAAAAGAAGACAAGGCTGAAACAGCCACCTACACCGACGCACCTTTTGCACCTGACTTTGGAGACATACATATATCAAACGTCGTATGCCGAAACACAAAAACAGCCATTTCGGCACACGGACTCCCGGGCTTGAAGTGCGTACATGACGTTATAATAGACAACTGTACATTCTTCTACACGAAAAAAGATAAGGACTTTGACAATAACGTTGACGTAAAAATCACGAACACAAAGTTCCTTACCTATGATAAATAATAAATAGAGGGTTAAATTTTGCAAGGGAGAAAGCGGTGTAAAAACTGTTTTCTCCTTTTTTATTAACGCAGATCTGCTAAAAGTGTAAACACCAAGATAAAGCAGAAAAAGACAACAGTACTATTATTCCGGAATTATATCTCCTTACGCAAAAAACAATCACAGAAAGACAACCATAAAACATGATAATCAAGGATATGGACACAGCGTCATAGCAACAATCTGGTATAATTTATCCAAACGCATTATCCCTCATCTCCAAACAAGAAAAATCCGCGAGAAGGACGCCACTGCTCCACAGACAAATGAATTTATCACATCAATCATAAAATCAAGATACATCTAATACTTCAACAACAAACGGGGATGCGCCCCAAAGCGACATCCCCGTTTGTATATAGTCTAAATGCAATCTGCACTTCTATCCTTTTAATAAGCCTTTTCATCACCATGAATGGCATCAGAAACGGTTTTTAATATTATCTGAATATCGAGCCAGAAACTCCAGTGCTCAATATACCAAATATCCTTTTCCACACGGCGCTTCATGTCATCCACTGTCTTTGTCTCTCCCCTCTCACCATGAGTCTGAGCCCATCCTGTTATACCGGGCTTTACGTAATGGCGTATCATATAATCTGATATAAGTTGGGAATAATAGTCGGTGTGAGCAAGCATATGCGGACGCGGACCGACAATGCTCATGTTTCCTTTAAGTACATTGATAAACTGAGGCAGCTCATCAATGTTGGTATGACGCATCAGCAAGCCCCATTTAGTCACTCTCGGGTCATCCTTGACGGCCTGTACCTTATCAGAATCCTTGTTTACCTTCATGCTCCTGAACTTATAGCACACGAAGTCCTTTCCGTCGTATCCGGTACGTTTCTGCTTAAAGAACAACGGTCCGGGCATTGTTATCTTTGACACTATCGCCACAATTATCAATATTATCGGGAACAATGTGCATATAAAAAGTAGCGAAACCACAAAGTCGAATACACGTTTCTGTATCCTGTTGCGCATATCCTTCAGCGGTTCGTTATACTGCGACATGACATAAATGTCGCCAAACTCCATAACCTTTGCACTGCGGAACTCTCCGTAAGATATGGTAGGCACATAATATGTTCTGATCATATGCTTTTCACAAAGCCTCATCAGAGCCTTATATTCTTTCAGTTTATCCGGCATTACGCCGATATAGAGCTCGTCAACATGATTATTCTCTATAAAAGGCAGCAGTTCGCTCTCCTCTCCCAGATAAGCAAGTTCCTCACCTGTAGAACTGTTTGTCATTGAGTCAGAATCTGTTTTGATAAAATATCCCAGAAGATTATATCCGTTCCAGACGTTAGTCATCACGTCAGCAATTTTCTGTTCCATTTGTCCTGTACCAAGTATTATTGTATCAACTCTGTTCCGGCCAACACTTCGCTTATGCTTAATGTATGTTCTAAGTAAAAGTCGTTCAATACTTGTAACAAGAAAAACAAGTAGAGATATTTCGATACAATAAGCAAGCCCCGGTACGGAAAATCCCATGATACCCAACACTGCCGCATACAGCACTATGAATATAGCTGATGTACGTGAAGTATTGCTGAGCACTTTTGCCGGCTGAGCCTGTCTGTGATGCAGGCTTATGGTAACAATCTGCAATGCAACAACATATGAGACATTTGCCATTAACAAATCAGCCACAAATTCTCCGCTCGTATCTGCTCCTGAAAACAGCGTGAACAACAAGAATACTACATTAAATGTAAGCCAGTCGATAACTGACAAGAGAATACCTAATTTAAATGTTTTGTCAAATGCAGAGATCATAGTCTAATATTGTTTTTATATAAAATATACGTCTTTCGCCGATTTACACAACCACCATATAAGACGCAAATAAATAATATTTACCAAAAAAATTGCACGCAAAGATACTAAATTTTATTTTGTAAAAACATTTTATGATGACTTTTTTCATTTTCGTCACACTATTTTTTTATTTAAGTCAAAAATTACACTATCTTTGCAAATAATTTTACAATACTCAAACTACTTTAAAGCAAATGGAAGAACAAAAAGAGTTATTTCACGAGGTAAACGAGAGCTATACCATGCTCGAAGCCATAAACGAAGCCAAGCGCTGTCTTCACTGCAAAGTTCCGCAGTGCAAGAAAGGATGCCCCATAAGCCACGACATTCCCGACTGGATTCACGAGCTTTCGAAAGGTAATCTCGGTAACGCCATGAAGATAATCAACGACAAGAGTAACCTGCCGGCAGTATGCGGACGCGTATGCCCGCACGAGAAGCAGTGCGAGGGACATTGCGTACTGAGCAAGAAAGGACAGGCGATACATATTGGCAAGCTGGAAAGATTCATAGCCGACTTCGACGGCGGCATGGGCCTGATACGCGAGAACCTGCAGCCAAAGACACGCGGACGCATAGCCGTAATCGGTTCAGGGCCTGCCGGACTTACCATTGCCGGCGACCTGGCACGCAAAGGTTTCAACGTTGAGATATTCGAGATGGAACCCGAACCAGGCGGCGTTCTCATGTTCGGCATCCCTGAATACCGACTGCCGAAGGAGATAGTAAGACGCGAAATCAAAAAGATTGAAGAACTTGGAGTGGTGTTCCACTGCAACACCACTGTTGGAACCGACATAAACATCGACCAGCTCTTTGAACGTGGCTTCGACGCCATATTCATGGGCACTGGTACAGTAAAGCCGAAGAAACCGGATATTCCCGGACGAAACCTCAAAGGCGTACGTCAGGCTGTATACTTCTTAAGAAAGGTGAGTCTATACAACGAAGGAAACATTGCGCGCGAAGACGTGCCCATACAAGAAGGCGACCGTGTGTTTGTCATCGGCTGCGGCAACACAGCCATGGACGGTGCCCGCACGGCCATCCGCATGGGTGCAAAGGATGTCGAGATTGTTTATCACCGCACAGTGAACGAGATGAGCGCCCTTCGCTCTGAATACGAAGAAGCTGTCGAAGAGGGTGTCAAGTTTAACTGGCAGTCAAAGATTGTGGAGATTCTCGACAAGGACGGCATTCTCAACGGCGTAGTCATAGAGCACAACGGCGAGCGCCGCACAGAAAAGGCCGACAAGGTGCTCATGGCCATCGGCTCCATGCCCGCCAGCCGCGTAGTGTCGACCACCAAGGGCATTGAGGTTGACGAAAGCGGATACGTGCTAACACGCGAGACTCCATGCGGAATGACGAGCCGCAAGGGTGTGTTTGCTGGAGGCGACGTTGTAAACCGCCCCTCGACCGTCGTACTTGCCATGCGCGACGCCAAAAACGTTGCCGACGGCATAGCTCAGTATGTAGACGCCATCAAGCTCCTCGAGGCAATAAACGCCAAGGACTGGGCCGGCGACAAGAACTAAGACAATAGTTAATGCCTTATAAGTTTTTTGAGGTTTAGGGATAACATCATGCAGACAACCTGTCTGCACTTAAACGTTTCGTAGCGGAACGTTATATCGAAAATGACGGCATAAAGCACACCGCAGAAAATCTTCCGGTGTAGTCTTTATGCCGTTATAATTGTCTGGATATCCAGGTCAGCAGCAAAGCCACTACATACTCCTGCTCTGCGGCCGTAAGTTCACGCCCCGCATCAATGCCGTGCCATTTTGACAGGCAGCCCCGGCAGCAGCATCCTGTTGCGTGTTGTGCCACGAACACGGGATGTCCTTTCATCGGTGTCTGTTTTCCGTCGTTTGGTATAACGGCCGGTGCAAGTCTTTTTCTTATTATGTCAGCTGCATGCATGCCAATGCGCCCAAGTCCCTTCTCCGTTACATAATCCTTCATCTCATCATTCAGCCGGAAGCGCCGCCTGAAGTCCGACTTCGCCAACCGCCCGAACACTTCATCAAAATTGTATTTACTCAGGTCTATGGCCGGCATGCAAGGCTCAAAATCGTCATCGCCAAACAGACTTCCTTCTACAGGCTTTCTTCCATTATTAATACGTTTTCTCATATCAAATGTTTTTCTGCCGACAGCCATCTGCATCACATTCTGCCGGCAAGCACAAAGATACGACAAAAAATCAGAATATCCTCTAACCTGCAAGACATAAAGCTACGCGAAATGGCCGTGCTGCATAAAATGTGTAAATAAAGGTAGCACATTTTATGCATATTATTTCATCTTTTATATTTTTATTTCTTATCTTTGCATATACCAAGCTTCAACATGCAGTCGGGGCCACATATCCGGCAGCAATGTGCAAAGGCTGGACATGACACATCATTATAAATAAAACTAAATCATAACGCCATGAATATCAATGAAATGCTAAACATGGAAGTCTTCGGACTGTCAATCCGCTGGATTGTCGTGTTCTTAATCAAGGGTTTCTTAATTTACGTGTTCGTGCGCATACTCAATGCGTTCATCAAGTATCTGTTCAACCGTTCGCAGAGAAAGCGCGGCCGCATTGTCTTCGACGAGACAAAGATAAGTTTTATACGCCAGATAATCACCACCGCCGTATACATCATAGGTGTGGCTGCATTTCTGTCGCTCATTCCGGGCATGGAGAAGGTCAGCAACTCAATCCTCGCCAGTGCCGGTATCATGGCCATGGCCGTCGGCCTTGCTTCTCAGGAGGCCTTGTCTAACATCGTAGGCGGACTGTTCATCATCTTTTCGCGTCCGTTTAAGGTGGGCGACTTTATCCAGGTTGACAACGTCATCGTTGGAACAGTCAAGGAGATTACGCTTCGCCATACGGTCATACAGAACGCCGAAAACCGCATGATTCTCATTCCGAACAACAAGATCAACTCAAGCACCATAGTCAATTCGTCTTATGGCGAAACCACCACGTGCTCTTTTATAGAAGTCGGCGTGTCTTACACCACTGACCTCGGCCATGCCATCGACGTGATGAGAGACGAGATTATGAAGCACCCGATGCTCATAGACCATCGCACCGACGAGGAGAAAGCCAACAATGTGCCGCAGGTTGTCATACGCGTTATCAATCTTGGCGACTCTGCCATAACGCTGCGTGCATGGGCGTGGGCGTCTACCACGGGCAACGCCTTTGCCATGAAGTGCGACCTGCTGAGGGCTATCAAGGAGCGTTTCGACGTCGAGAAGATAGAGATTCCGTATCCTTACTATAACCAGATTATCATGAAGGCATAATGGCCATGTCCTTGCGGTATGATGCGGACAAGACGCACCGCACCGGCAGGCAATCAAACAAATAAAATTTTTCTTTAAAAACTCATAACTCGTCACATTCGTATGTAAGTCATTTGTTTTCAGATACATACGGTGTGACGAGTTGTTTTTCCAACTCATCACACACCCCTTCTTCCTGCCTTTTTTCTGATATGTATCCTTTTACATCCTGAAAGACGGCATATTACAATGCAAAAGGACACCTTTCACAATCCGTTTTGCGGTCTTTCATCCGTGGCGTCGTTTTCATAGCCATTATACCTATTCATGCAGCCTAATGCATAACCTTCGTCCATGCTCATATCCGCATGCCTCAAGCATCTTTATGCCCAGCTTCTGCTGACTTGAACGCACAACACAATTGCCAACTCTACTGCTCACTGGCAATATCACCGCATGGCTCATGACATACACACGTCCGTCTATTACATATTTATTTTCCATTGGAAAATGTTAAAAGACAGGCCATTTAGCAAATAAATGTTACAAAATAAATTATTTTCTATCGGAAATTATCTTTATAACAAACAAATATCTATATTTGCAATGCTTTCCAATGGAAATAATATAAGAATTAAAAAATCTTTCACCATAATATGTAACGGCAAAATAATATCGACATGAACAACAACTGCATCTGCAAGATAAGAAAGATATACCGCTGTATAAGCGAGTTTGAACTTCAGCTACAGAAGGCCTTCGGCCTCAACTTCAACGAGGCCATGCTGCTCTGCGTGCTGTCTGAAAAAGAGAAGATGCTTTCGGGCGAGATAGCCGACGAGCTTCAGCTCTCGCGCTCAAACGCATCCAAGGTGATTGCATCGCTCGAGAAGGAGGCTTACATAAGGCGCAACGTGTGCCCACACGACAGCCGCTGCATGAGTTTCCACCTCACCAAGAAGGGCCGCGAACTTATCGACCGCATACACTGCTCGCAGTTTTCGCTGCCCGAAGAGCTGCGCCTGATAGCCGAAAGCATGACCGAAGAAGAAATAACAACAAACAATAATAATTAAAACAAGTACACTGACATGAGACACATCATCATTGGCGGAGTTGCCGGTGGAGCCACCGCAGCCGCACGCATTCGCAGGGCCGACGAAAAGGCCGAGATAATATTGGTTGAAAAGGGGCCGCACATTTCATATGCCAACTGCGGACTGCCCTACTACATCGGCGGCACCATTGCCGACAAGAACAAGCTGTTTGTGCAGACACCCGAGTCGTTCGGACGCCGCTTCAACGTCGACGTGCGCGTCAACACCGAGGCCATAAGCATCGACACTAAGGCCAAGACCGTAACGCTGCGCCGCCCCGACGGCTCTGTCATTGACGAGCATTACGACCGCCTGCTGCTCTCGCCCGGCTCGTCGCCCGTCAGACCTCCGTTCCCCGGCATCGACACCGAGGGCATATTCACCCTGCGCAACGTTGAAGACACATTCCGCATAAAAGACTATCTTACGCAGCACAGCGTAAAGAGCGCCGTTGTTGTAGGCGGAGGATTCATCGGACTCGAGATGGCAGAGAATCTCAGTCATGCCGGCGCCCGCGTGTCTATTGTCGAAATGGCTCCGCAGGTAATGGCACCGGTCGACTTCAGCATAGCTTCTCATGTCCACCGCGAACTGCTCAGTCAGGGTGTTTCGCTGCATCTCAACACAGCCGTTGAGCGCTTCGAGAAGGACAACGGACGCATACGCGTGTTCTTCAAGTCGGGCAAGAGCATTGTAACCGACCTCGTGCTGCTCTCCATCGGCGTAAGCCCCAATACGTCGCTTGCCAAGAGTGCCGGCATAGAGCTTGGCGCACGTGGCATCAAGGTAGACAAATATCTCGAGACATCGGCCAAGGGCGTATATGCCGTAGGCGACGCCATAGAATATCCGCATCCAGAATATGGCGAGCCATGGCTCAACTATCTTGCTGGACCGGCTAACCGTCAGGGACGCATCGTGGCCGACAACATGGTGTTTGGCAACACAACCGAATATGAAGGAGCCATCGGTACGTCTATTGCTAAAGTGTTTGATGTAGTTGTAGGTTCTACGGGCCTTCCTGCAAAGCGCCTGAAACAGCTCGGCATCAAATATCAGAGCAGCACTACGACAAGCATGTCTCATGCCGAATATTACCCCGGTGCGTTCTTCATCACCACCAAGCTCACCTTCAATCCTGAAGACGGCACGCTCTACGGCGCGCAGTGTGTAGGACACGAAGGCGTAGACAAGCGCATCGACCAGCTGGCCATAATCATCAAGCACAAGGGCACCATCTACGACCTTATCCGCCTTGAGCAGGCTTATGCTCCTCCATTCTCGTCGGCCAAGGATCCGATAGCCATTGCTGGCTACACCGCCGCCAACATCATATCCGGCAAGATGCCTGTTATCTACTGGCGCGACATCGACGGTCTCGACCGCAGCAAGGTTCAGATTATCGACACCCGTACACCTTCCGAATTCAGCCTCGGCACAATCAGCGGGGCCGTCAACATTCCCGTAGACGACATCCGCGAGCGCATGGGCGAGATAGACAAGAGCAAGCCCGTAGTAACGTTCTGCGCCGTAGGTCTCAGAGGCTACATCGCCGCACGCATACTTATGGCCAACGGCTACGACGTGCGCAACCTTTCGGGCGGCTACAAGACTTATCAGCTGGCCACACAAGACCTTCAGTGTGCCGACGGCAACGATGACAGCGACGACTCTTCTTGTTCGTGCAGTTGCACTCCGGGCAGTCAATGCAGCGACAGCCGTGCAACGCTTACCGTTGATGCCTGCGGACTGCAGTGCCCCGGTCCGATACTTAAACTGAAACAGGCCACCGACGACATGCAGCCCGGCGAGACTATAGAGGTAAAGGCAACCGACCCCGGTTTCCCGTCAGACGCCAAGGCGTGGTGTAAGTCAACGGGCAACGCCTTCCTTTCGGCTTCGTGCACCGACGGCTGTCACACCGTCCTCATCAGGAAGCAGCAAGCTGACGACAAGCCTGCCGCCGCATGCGCTCCTGCCGGCAAGAACAAGACCCTTATATGCTTCAGCGATAACCTCGACCGCGCCATAGCCACATTCATCCTTGCCAACGGCGCAGCCGCCACAGGCAGCAAAGTGTCTATCTTCTTCACCTTCTGGGGCCTCAACGTCATAAAGAAGAAGCACGGCCCGGCCGTAAAGAAGACTCTCACCGAGAAGATGTTTGCCCACATGCTCCCCAAGAGCAGCGACAGTCTTGCCCTGTCAAAGATGAACATGATGGGCATGGGCAGCAAGATGATACGCGGAATAATGAAAAAGAAGAACATCGACTCACTCGAGTCGCTCATCCGTCAGGCAATGGACAACGGCGTCGAGTTTATAGCATGCCAGATGACAATGGACATGATGGGCATAAAGAAGGAGGAACTGCTCGACGGCGTAACCGTGGGCGGCGTAGCCTCTTACATGCAGAAGGCAGAAGAAGCAGGCGTCAACCTCTTCATCTAGACATAACAACAGCATCCGGGGCCACGCCGGCCGTAGCCCTGAATGCACTGTAACATCATATCATCCGAAGCTAACAGCACAAGGCAACATGTCTCAGCCACGTCCGGCTCTGTCAGCTTCGGATTTTTTATGTCATCAAGACATGCCTTACAACCTAACAATGTCGGCCATCAGTCCGCATTTGTCTTACTTTTAAAAGTACATTTATATTCTCAACACACTCTCTGTCTTCTATTTTCATCTTGCCATTTACCACTTATCTAAACAGCCCGACACAGCTTCGAGAAAACAGGCTGCAAAACATTCCACATAAAACTACAATCCTTATTGATTCCAATATCTGGTTTTGGTTTAACACTCAACAAATTCCAGACATACATCAACAAGCCTTCATACGCCTCATTTATGTGAAATATTGCACATTTTTTATCCTTTTCCGGTAACGGTTCATGCAGCGTATGTATTTATCTTTGCAACCGGAAAAAACAGTTTTTATGAAGAAGACAAACACTAAGAACCAGAAAAAGACAAATCCATACTACGGACTTCTGTGGGGCTTTCTGCTTGTGCTGTTTCTCAACGGCCTTATATTCCCTAAATTCGGACGCGGCCGCATAATCGAAACCGACTACGGCACTTTTGTCGGAAAGGTGGACAGCGGAAAGGTGAAGGACGTTATGATTAAGAGCAGCCACATCTACTTCACGGCGAAAGAAACCGACGGCAAGACAATAACTTATCAGACAGGTGAGATTAACGACCCAAAATTGGTAGACAGGCTGCTGTCGGCCAAGAGTCCTAACAAGTCGGGCAAGATTTCTTTCAATGAAATTATACCTCAGGAAAACTCCCCTCTGCTCAACTTCCTGCTCATGTGGGTTCTCCCCGGCATCATATTCTATCTCATATGGCGACAGGCCGCCAGAAGCATCAGAAGCAGGATGGGCGACAGCGGCAACTTCATGTCGTTCGGCAACGGAGGAGCCAAGATATATGCCGATGCTGACATAAAGACAACTTTCGCTGATGTTGCCGGACAAGACGAGGCAAAAGACACTCTGAAGGAAATCGTCGATTTTCTTCATAATCCGCGTAAATATGTCGAAATCGGAGCATCGCTGCCCAAAGGAGCACTACTTGTAGGACCTCCCGGAACAGGCAAGACACTCATAGCACGTGCTGTGGCCGGTGAGGCCAAAGTGCCTTTCTTCGCCATATCCGGATCAGAGTTTGTTCAGATGTTCGTGGGCATGGGTGCAGCAAAGGTGCGCGATCTGTTCAAGCAGGCCAACGAGAAGGCACCATGCATAATATTCATTGACGAGATTGACGCTATAGGAAAAAGACGCGACAGCGGTTTCTCGAGCAACGACGAGCGTGAACAGACTCTCAACCAGCTGCTTACAGAAATGGACGGATTCGACGGAAAGCGGGGTGTGGTAATCCTTGCTGCCACCAACAGGCCCGAAACTCTCGACAAGGCACTGTTGCGTCCGGGCCGCTTCGACCGGCGCATACAGATGGAATTGCCCGACCTTGAAGGCAGGAAGGCCATACTTAAGGTGCATCTGGCTAATGTAAGACACGAGGATATAGACCTCGACATTGTTGCAAGAGCCACTGCCGGCTCGTCAGGTGCCGAACTGGCAAACATCGTCAACGAGGCTGCACTGCGTGCCGTGCGCATGGGCCGCAAGCGTGTAACAACGTCTGATCTTGAAGAAAGCGTCGAAACAGTAATTGCCGGAGCACAGAAGAAGAACAAGGTGATATCTGCCGACGAAAAGAAAATCATAGCTTATCATGAAATAGGACATGCGCTGGTGGCTGCAATGCAGACAAACTCGGCTCCGGTTCACAAAATAACGATAATACCGCGCACGTCGGGCGCCCTGGGCTACACTATGCAGGTAGATGAAGGCGAACAGGTGCTGCTGAGCAAAGAAAACATGTTCAACCGCATCGTGACGCTCACCGGAGGACGCGCTGCCGAGGAAACAGTCATGAATACCGTCACAACAGGTGCGTCTAACGACATTGAACAAGCCACAAAACTGGCCCGTGCCATGGTTACCCGATACGGAATGAGCAACCAATATGACATGATGGCGCTCGAAACCGTCAGCAACGCATATCTTGGCGGCGACTCTTCGCTGACATGTTCGGCAGACACGGCAGCCGAAATAGACCGCGAGGTGCTGAAACTGATTAAGAAAGCCCATCAAAAGGCAAAAGAAATAATAACTGGCAACATGACAATAATGCACGAGGCTGCAGGCTTCCTGATAGAAAAAGAAACCATAACGGGCGACGAATTCATGCAAATTGTCAGAAAGCATACAAACGCCAAGAAACTGCAATAATCATAATTAGTCTTTCCTGTACGCCAAAGGAGTTGTCAGCGTGTGCTGCCTGAAAAACCTGACAAATGAAGACGGACTTGCAAAATGCAGTTTTTCTGATATCTGCTGTATTGTCATTTCCGTTGTACACAGATAGCGTTTGGCCTCGGCCAGTACAATCTCGTTTATCCATTTCTGTACGGAACACCCGCTGACGCTCCTAACGGCAACAGAAAGATACTTTGGACTTACACATAGCTTGTCGGCATAAAAAGCCACGCTACGTTCTGATTCGAAATGGCTGAAAAGCAGTTCAAAGAAGTTTCCTGCCAGAGTTTCTTGTCTCGACGGCGTTTTCTTTACGTCATGGCCGCTGCCTTCAAAGAGATCAGACAATATCAGTGCTGCCGAGCATACCAGCGACATCATTATGTCTTCGCCCTTGCCCGCAGTATAGTCATGCCTCATCATAATGTCGCACAGCGCCCCGAGATCAGCGGTCCACTCTCCACCGTCGACACATGGATTTGACGCCGTGTTCCTCAATGAGTCAAAATTAGGCGACAACGGCAATTTACAGACAATGTCAATAGGAACAAAAATCAGTCTTACGTCGATATCTGCTGAATATGACACGGCTGAAAACAAATGCTTTGGCAAAACGGCAAACACCTTGCCGGGAACCACATCAAACACTGTTCCGTTTATCCTCACCGACGCCTCGCCTCGAAGGCAGACACCGAAAATAAAGCCGTCGAACAGCAAGGCCTGCCTCTCACAGTCCTCAGCAAAGACCTCATTAAGCCCCAGAACAGAACATTCTCTATGGCTTAAGCTGTCGTTCTGAATTATTATCTCCATAAACAAAAAATTATAGTCAACTGTCTGCCTGTCTATACCCTGCAAAAATACAAAGAATAACGATAACCGCAGAAATTATTTACTTAACAAAAAATAATGGCTGTTTTATTGTCCGGCTATAAGAAACTAACTTACGTCGCCCTTCATGCCGCATAATCCGCCTTATGGGCAGAGAGCTTTCTAAAAGCATTTTGTCATAAATATTCTAAACATTCACATTATTTTCACATTCATCCGCTATAACAACAAACAAAAATAGCTATCTTTACATCTTGAAAACAGCAGTCTGCTTTTTAGACAAACGTGCAAAGAGATAAACAAACTACAACACCACTTGCCTGAAGAAACAGACAGGACAAACAAAAATTGACATGAGACAGAAAATAGTTACGTTTGGTGAAATTATGCTGCGCATGACACGTCCAGAGAAGCTGCGCATCATACAGGGAAGCACATGGGACGGATATTTCGGAGGCAGCGAGGCCAATGTTGCCGTGTCGCTGGCCATGCTAGGCAATGATGTCGAATATGTTACACGCCTGCCCGACAACAAATTAGGTCAGGCTTGCCTTAACGAACTCAGAAAATACAACGTAGGCACTCGCTTTGTAACCCGAGGCGGCATACGTCTCGGCACCTACTATTATGAGAATGCGGCAGCCATGCGCGGCTCGAGCGTAGTTTACGACCGTGCCGACTCGTCAATGACCACCGTTGCCAAAGGCACAATCAACTGGACAGACGCATTTGCCGATGCATCCGTCTTCCATTGGTCGGGCATATCCTGCGCCCTGTCACAAAGCGCTGCCGACGTTACCGAAGAGGCCGTGTGCGAGGCAGAAAGACAGGGTCTTGCAATATCTTTCGACATAAACTACCGCAAGAATCTGTGGAAATACGGCAAGAGCGCCCACGACATACTGCTGCCACTGGCCAAGAAATGCGACATAATGTTCGGCACCGAAGGCGAATGGCAACTTCTCACGGGCATCACTCCGCCGAAATTTACTGCCACGTCGCCTGCTTTCAGCTTCGACATCCAAAGCCATAAAGAGTTTTTCAGCAAGGCAAAAGACATGTTCCCCAAGTGCCGCAAGATGATTCTTGCCCTGCGCAACACCCTTTCGGCCAACCATCACATACTGTCAGGCGTTCTCTGGTCAGACGGCAACATCTATCCTGCACGCATCTACGACATAGACAACGTCATAGACCCTATGGGTGCAGGCGACGCCTTCATAGCCGCATACATTCATGCCCTGCTGAAATTTGGCGACGACAGCCCGAAGGACATCAACTTCGCCCTCACCGCCTCTGCCATCAAGAACAGCATACCCGGCGACTTCAACCTCACAACCGAGGAGGAAATAACAGAAGTGTACGAGAATGCAGGAAATAGCATCGGATAAATAAGAACGGAGCATAACAGAGAAGTTCTGACAGAACACATACCTGACGGCAGGTTTGCCTGCATAAAAGGAATTGTATAACAATCCTGTTATCCACATCACGAATATGCCGCCTATTTAGCACATGCAAAAGGCCTGAAATATAAAAGCATACCTTTTGCATTGTAATTTGCCGTCTTTTAGCTCATAAAAGGCGGCAAATTGCACGCTAAAAGGGCATGTTTTACAACGGCGTCGTTAAGTGTCTGATAATAAGACAAATAGCATATATGCAACGATGCATGGCCAAAGACGTTCCTTATTGGCCATTTGCTCCATAAAAAGCATCACAACATACAGCTGAAAAGTAAAAAATATTGTATCTTCGCAGCTGAAAACAAAAACGATTATGATAACAAATCGCGAAGAAGTGATAGACAAGGCTTTCAGGGTTTTCCTGAAAATGAACTACGAAAAGGCAAGCATCAGCACACTGGCGAAGGCTTGCGGACTTGCAAAGACCGGAATAGTGTATTATTTTCCGCATAAGCTTGACCTGTTTGTTGCCGTGGCCGACAAGTTCTTCATACAACTGCAGAACCCCGTAAACAAGTTTGACCAGCCGGCAGACACACTGGCGGAATTTATAGATCAGTATGTGGCTGGAGTGTCGAAGGCAATGAACGGAATTGTAAGTCTTGTGAACGACGGCAACAACCCATACGACTGCTGCCCGAACTTCTATTATATCCACTTTCTTTCGCAGGTCCGTATGTATTATCCCGGCATAAGACAGAAGATTGAAGACATCTTCAGCAAGGACTATGAGATGTGGTCAACGGTGATACTGAGGGCTAAGGACAAGGGCGAGATAAGGAGCGACGTGGACGTTACGACAACGGCACGGATGTTCAGGCAGGTATTCTATGGCATATCATACGAACACGCCTTCCTTAACGGCCTCGACACCAATGAACTTAAAGAAAACTTCAAATATCTGTATTCGCTGCTGACACGAAAGTGAAAGCCCCACCAAACCTCCCCCGTGGGGAGGCTTTTGTTTTTACGAACGCGAAGCTATGCGCGAATAAGAGCGCACGCCATACCATATTATCACAAGGAAACAGATTAGCGGCAGAACAAACGACACGTTGACAGCCGGCAGCCCCATAACATATCCCCCGTGGGGAGGCTTCTGTTTCTCGGTAGTTAGAGTAGTTAAATGAGCATTTTCTAAGTGAAAAGTGAAGAGCAGGCGTCAAAGCGCAATTAAAAATTAAAAATTAAAAGTTAAAAACGCCTGACGGAAATGAAAAATTAAAAGTGAACAATGAAAAATCCAAATGCTAACGTAGTGCTTGTGACAATAATCAACAAGGCTAATGTGCCGGCGGATCTGCGCTCCGCCGGAATCAAATATAAGGATCTTTGATCCGCTTAACTCACCTTTGTCTTACGAAAATTAGAATCAACAAGGCTAATGTATCTGCTGATTTGCAATTGTCGTGCAAGTGAGAGCAGAAGCAAATCTCATTTGGTTATGCCGAACGTAACTGACAGTCAATGAAATTAATCTGCCGGAATTTTATATCAGAAACGAAGTTCAACGCAGCTAATTTTCAATCCGCTTAAAATACAGCTTGTTTAAGTGAAGTCTACATGATGTAATAGCAAATAGGAAGTAATCGGATTAAAAAATCCTTACACTCAATTCCGGCGGAGCACAGATCCGCCGGCACAATAGCAACGTAGTGCGTTTTACGGAAGTGAAAAGTTAAAAGTGAAAAACGAAAAATCCAAATGTATTGTGGTTTCTACTTGTAAGCACTACGTTGCTATTGGATTTTTCACTCTTCACTTTTAATTTTTCATTTCCGTCAGACGTTTTTCACTTTTAATTTTTAGTTGTTAATTGCGCATTGTTTTTTTCTGTTTTTACGAACGAGAAGCGATGCGCGAATAAGAGCGCACACCATACCATATTATCACGAGGAAACAGATTAGCGGCAGAACAAACGACACGTTGACGGCCGGCAGCCCCATAACATATCCCTGATCTATGATAAGAGCCTGCAACGGAGGCAGAACGCTTCCGCCAAGTATGGCCATGATAAGTCCGGCGGCACCAAACTTGGCCGACTCGCCCAATCCATATAAGGCTATTCCGTAGATCGTGGGGAACATCAGTGACATGCAGGCAGAAACGCCTACAAGACAGTAAAGACCATAAATGTTCTGCATAAATATCACTCCTATAAGCAGAAATACAGCCACCACGGCCAACGTGGCAAGCATGGCGCCGGCATTGAAGAACTTTAGGAAGAACGTGCAGATGAAGCGGCTGCAGCAGAAGATTACCATGGCTATGATGTTGTAATGCTGCGACATCACCTCGGCATCTTTCTCCGACATACCTGTCTGCATGAGCAGATGAGTACCATACTGTATGATAAACGTCCAGCACATAATCTGCGCACCGACATAAAAGAACTGGGCTATCACTCCCTCACGATAATGAGGCAGGCGGAAGATGTGCCTGATGGTAGACATGAAGTTGCCGTCCTGCTTCTCTGCGTTTTTCGGCATGCGCACAATCATCAGCAGAAATACCATAAAGAGAATCACCACGCCTATTATCACGTAAGGCTGTATGAGAATGCTCAGGTCGGAGTCTCTCACCACGGCATACTCGGCCTCGCTGAGCTGCTCGCGCGCATCGGAGTCAAGCGGATTGAGGCGAGCCTGAATGAAGTTCATTGCTACATACATGCCCAGCAGCGACCCGATGGGATTGAACGACTGGGCAAGGTTAAGGCGCCTTGTAGCCGTCTCTTCGGTGCCCATCGACAAAATGTAAGGGTTGCAGCTCGTCTCAAGGAACGACAAGCCGCAGGTAAGTATGAAGTAGGCCAGCAGGAACGAATAATAGCAGCCTGTGTACTTGGCCGGGAAGAACATAAACGCGCCTACGGCATAAAGCAGCAGCCCCATGAGCACGCCTGCCTTATAAGAATATTTGCGTATGAAGATGGCAGCGGGAAATGCCATTGCAAAATAGCCGCCATAGAAGGCCACCTGAACCAGGGCGCCGTCGGTGACGCTCATCCTGAATATCTTTGAAAAGGCCTTTACCATCGGGTTTGTTATGTCGTTGGCAAAGCCCCACAGGGCAAAACATGACGTAATCAGTATGAACGGAACAACATAGCTTATCCCGTCTTTCTTCAAAAGATGTTGTTTTTCGGTTTTCATATTAGTTACAATGTTTAAGCATATATCTGTCCGAAGGTCGTGCAGGGCGACGGTCGGCCTTGTTGGCATCAAAGGCATTTAATCACGGTCATTACCGCTCAGCTGTATGAAGCCGCCATACATCTGAGCATGTGCATGCAACCTGATGAATGCATCTTTCGCCATCAACACTTGTGTTCTCATATTTTTTGTCGTCAGTAGCATGTTTCGTGCATGCGCAATGCAAATGTACAATAATTTACGCTACAGACAAAATCATGACTGCGTTTTGTTCACTTTTAGCTGATACATGACGCCGCCTGGCAACATAAGCAGGATAAGCTACGGAGAGCATACAGCCCCGGCAGACGCATTCGGCAGATGTCATGACTTTATCCCGAGCAGACTGTTATAAGTCTTTTCAGGCATATCCGGCAATATTTTTCTGAAATGTTCAAGCAGCCTATCGTATGATTCTTGTGGCGTGCGGTCAGGACAGCATGCCTCTCGCCCAAACAGACTTTCGGGCGTTGTCAGCAGCGACCATCCCCAGCCGTATTCACGCCCATGACTGTCGCGCGGATAGATAAAGTCTTCGGTTACAATATAGCAGCCCATTTCCAGTCGTGTCAAGTAGGCATCGAAACGGCTGCGCATCTTCGGCCCGGTAAATCCGCATGCAGCGCGCAGTTCGCGTGTGATAAGGCTCCCTTCGCTTTTCAGCGTGGCGAGAACGGCCTCCTCTACGCTACCCTCTTCGGGATAAGGATAAAGGCTGCGACGATAATTGCAGAAGTCAGGCCACCACTCACTGCTTACGAACGCGGCTTTACGCTTGAAGAACTTGCCGTAGGCGCAACGGCTCTCACGCAGCACAGAGCCTTTCCATTCCCACAAAGGCCATTCCCATCCTCCGTCAGGCAGGCGTGTGTACTGACATTCTTCGTCCACCGCATCTTCTGCCGACCAGCCGTCAATGCCCATGCGGAGCAAAGGCAGAAAACCTATATCGTTGATATAGTCGACAAGTTCCGGACAGGTGTGTATAAGCTCTTGTCTCATTTCCCAATCTCCCCGTTAATACGTTTTCTTACTATCGAGTATGCTTTCTGGAATAGCGCCGATTGCTCCATCGTCAACATCATTTCATTAAAGCGGTGCATCGGAATAACAAACGTAAGTTCGTTGGCAGGAACAAGCGGACGGGCTGACGGGTCTAACATTCCGATAAAGCAGCTGCGCCCCTGTTTTCTATTCTCGTTTACGGCAAATGTCACTATGCTGCAACATCCTGAAGCAAAGCGTGTACACACGGCATCGTCGGCATCATTGTCGTAGAAAGCCCAGCTGCACAAGCCTGAAAGCACATCGGGTGTGGCAAAGAACAGTATGCCTTCTGCATCATCTAAAGAAGCGAGCTTATCCATACGCACAAAGTTGAGATACGGCTTTTCTGTCAGACTGATACCCAAACGGCTAACATACGTCTTAACCTGTTCGGGCGTCTGCTTGTAGTGTTCCTGTTCCGAAACAAAGCGCGGTATGCGTTCCTGCATCGGTGCAAATCGTGTATACAGACTTCCGCCGCCGCACAGCACATTGTCAACGCTCAACGTCAGCGCCTGGCCATCGCACACCTTGCGTATCGCCCCAATCATGCAGCGCGGTATCTTCCTTATCTCCTCAACAGGCGTGTCGCTATATCCAAAGGCCACAGGCAACGGTACGCCATCGCCAAACGCCTCTCTGTATCTCTGCAAGAATTTCTGTATCATAAGCATCAAACATTAACTCTCCCCAAAGTTATAAGTTTAATGCGAAATTTGATAAGGGAAAAGCAAAAAAGATGCAAGAATAACGCGAGTTCTTGATAAGAAATATTAAAATGCTCAAGTTGTTGTATATTATCCATATGTACAAGTAATATTTCCGGTTTGTTCTCGAAGAAACAATATGCAGCAAAATCCGAAATGATAGTATACAAATGGTCATCATCTCGATTTCTGAAATACATCCCTTACGATTTCTGTACCTTATACCATCATTACACGGTGATGGCAGATGCAGATTTCTTGAAAGTTCGATACTCAAATTCATCTATAATACAGAAAAGTTCAGTAACATTGTCCTTGTTAATCATTGCTTATATTATTCGTAACTATTTGATTTTCACCTATAAAAGTACAAAAACATTTGCGGAATCACCAACTTTTATGTATGTATTTTATCCCGAACTCGCGTATTATTTTTTTGGAAACAAGATTCAAGTATAATAAGAAAATTACAGCTGAATCCTATTTACATTTACACAAAATTTTGGACAATATCTTATGTATTATATTAGTAATAATAGTTGTTTCTTAATGTTTCAACCCCATTTCTACTTAGAAAAACGGACGGCTCTCCTTTCTTTGCCTCACCTTTAGAGTTATGTCTTATGGAGTTACTTACCATTACACATAATTTTTTTGCTCTAGTCACACCTACATAATGCAAATCCAAATCTTGTTCTTCATTAGGATAGTAAGCAACCCTATCCTTATTATATTTCTTGAATGGAATCTCAAATTCATTCATATTCAGATGATACACAATATCGAATTCCAATCCTTTTGACTTATGCAAGGTCATAATTACCACCTCACTAGTTGAAAATGGTCTATAGCTATCTATCAAATCCTTAGAATTCAGCACCACGTTCAAATGTTTCATCGAGCTACCCTCTTGATATTTAGGCAACAAAATGTCTGCAATGTTTTTGAATAATCTTGGCAACGCATCTATTATATCATCTTCATTTACCGACCTAATCTCATCACGAATTCCAAGAAGTCGTTTTCGAGCGTATGATGTCAAAAGTCCAAAGTCCATATAATTGTCTACCACCGACATAAATGGCATTTCCTCATCAAAATAGTATTGCAATAACTGCGCAAAAAGATGTGATCTAGGATTCAAATCATCATCTAATGGAGTTGATATCACAACCCTATGAGGTATATCCAAATATCCATCTATCATTTTCTGCATCTTTGTACTTCTCACAAGAATTACCACTTGACTGAAATCTGTTACCTCCCATTCCTCACAATCATTAATTATCGTGGAGTCTAGGTATTCGGCCACTGTTTCTTCATCACCATTCACTGCAATATGTTCTACACCCATTTCCCCTTTACATTCCAACAACTGGCAGTTTGCATCAAGAAGTCTGTTTGAATAGTTCACAATGGATATTGAGCATCTAAAGTTCTCTGTCAATTTATAAGATGTAAATCCTTCCATCGTTTCAAGTGCGACTAAATAATCACTCATCTTATGTGCAAAACCAAAAATCGACTGATTCACATCTCCTACTGCATTTCCGATTAATCCCAACCCAATAAGTTCAAGAAATAGTCCATTCGTATAAGTATCTGCATCCTGAAATTCATCTATGAACACATACTTAAACCGTGCTTTCAAATGAGCCCTACAAGCAGGACAGTTTTTAATAATATGTAAGGCCACAAGTTCTAACGAACTGACTAATACTTTCCCTTCCTTGAATAACTCATAAAGATTCTCCCAAGCAGGCCCATTTATCCATTCATAATCCGGATGTATCTTATTTATCCATTCAAAATCTACCATCCTGTCCTTGTCCAAATCACTCTCTGTAATGGGTACGACTTCTTCCTTCGGATATCCTATAACATAATGTCCGAAGGGTAGAATAATCTGTGTTAAACAAAAGCTATCTATCGTTCCAAAAAATGAATTTTTCTCACATATACCATTTTGAAGAGTCTTACGCTTCAAATGTCCTGAAGCTTTACGAGTATAGGAAATAGCAATAACACCTTGATAATCTTTTAAGACATCAGACTCTAATATTCGCCTAATTTTCTCTGAAAGCACAAAGGTTTTACCACTGCCTGGCATGGCAAGCACTACAGTATTTCCTTCTTCTTGGATGATATTACGCTGGATGGGTGTAGGTTCCATAATGACTTTCAATATATCGTTTTGCAGATTTCAGTAAAATGGCTAATCTATCGTCCTTTAATAGGTGCAATTGTTCCTTCTTCTTCTGTAGGAAGTGATACATATTGAGCGCCTTGTGCTTTTTCATCTCATCAATGATTTCTTCATCTCTCATTTCATTATCTTCGTCATAAAACTCTTTTAGAGAATTACGCAAAGGGCTGTTCATCATATCAGTTTCCAAATCGACGTCAGCCAACTGAATATCATAACCATTCAATAATCTAACAAACCACTCAGCAGCTTTTCGATTATCTTCTGGAATGTCTTCAGCATTATTAAATCCCCGTAATAGTTCCTTGTTTTTTTTAATAGTATCCTTGTTCTCTTCATTAATATTACAGCATTCCTCTAGGCAAGCCACAGCTCTTTCTATCCCTGCATATCTATATTCGTCTCTTTTGGGTATTTTCATAATATCATTGTCTGTTCTTAACGCCCATTCTATCTCCATTGCATTAAGCACTTTACAATAGGTTTCAAAATCTATACCATCAACGCTTAACACAGAAATATTCATTCTGTCCAAATTAATTCCAATCTGGCTCGCTAGCGTTTTAAAAAATAATAGTTCGGAAGGGCCTTCTATAAGAATAACATAGTCAGCAAAAAAGGCTTCGGCAGGTATTACACTCATTCTGTATCCCAAGCCATCTATTCCGTCTTCAATTATTTCTGAACATCCATTTGAAGCTACCTTAGTTTCATTCTCATTTTTATAAAGCCTAATTATAGAGTTTGGACTAAATTCACTAACGATGAATGGAGAATGGGTGGTTAATATTATTTGACCATTTAAAGTTTTGCTCAAATAAGCAGCAAGCCCACGCTGTTGATGAGGGTGAAGATAGGCTTCAGGCTCCTCAATACAGATGATAGACACTTCGTTCGTCAACTCTGAATTTTCATTTTGTGTTGCCCATAAAGAAAGATAGATTTGATTGATTCTACCCTCGCCACCTATTATCATACTTTTGTCTCCACATTTTGATGACAGCGACACGCTATTAATCACTCTGTCTATTTCTGTAGTAGAAGTATCAAACACGATTCTTTGCTCCCTATTGTGTATGGATAATTTATCAAGTTCTTCATTCAGGCGATCTGTAGCATTCTTTATATAGGACAACTCTGGAATTTTTTTATCCACATATTGAAGTTTTTCTGCTATATCGTCATACAAAGCATCATCTTGTTCAATAATTTCGGATTCTCTATTATCTTTTGCCTGATTTAGAAGCAAATTCTTCGACTTGTTTATATATCCCCAAAAATCCCTTCTACTACTTATATATTTCAAATTCAAAAATCGTCTATACCAAGGACTTTCAATTTCAGTTAAATCCTTATCATCATCACTCTTACCACAATAAAAATGGTAATCAACTTTGCCTTTCTCCTTCGTAGCTTTATATTGTATCACCATCTTACCGTCATCGCTATACTTACCAGGCATTCTTGAAATAACACACTCATCTGTCACATCGGTGAAATATATCCTAATGATTACCTCTTGTGTGTCTTCATATGCATAGAAATCCGAATCATTCAATTCAAAGTCATAATCCGAAAAGCCCTTATCTAAAAGCAAACGCATAGCATGAATCAGGTTTGTCTTACCCACATCGTTTGCTCCAATAACAAGACTATTTTTATTAAAATTGACTGTAACCTCTTTGAAATTACGGTAGCCTTTTATATAGATTTTTTGTAACAGCATAAGCCTTCTTTATTTTCTACAATTACACAAAAACAATTCTTTATAGTGCTTTAACCCGTTGACGGAATTAATTTGCGTTGATAAACATGAGTAAAAAGTTGCACATATCTCGTTTAGTAACTCAGTGATGACCAAACCATTAAGTTTCAATCATCCTATGTATCATACCTTTATGCAAAATTCGTAAAAATACCTGATATATGCAAGAAACGCTCTAAAAATCTTGCCAATGAACATGGCAATATACCCCGTCACAGTCCAACCACAAAGTTTTCGGATTTGAAAGTGATAGTATTGTCTTTGACAGCCTAATCTGAGAGTATTAGTCGCGAAAAATGGCTGTTTTAATGCAATCTGCAGAAGTATAAATTCAAAATTTCATATCCAGCAGACAGTTCAATAACCCTAGGAAAAAATATGCAAACTTTATCAACAACAAGCCCATTGGCAGAATTAATAAATATGAACTAATTTAATTCCGCCAATGGGTGTCGTTATATTTTTATTTTAAATGTTTACACTATATAAAGTTGTTGCAGTATCCAAAAAGTTTATAAAATCAACTATCTTATAAGGTCTAATAACAACTTGTTTTCTATCCTTAGCCCAATCAATTTGGTCTTTAGTATCTGCAAAAATACTTGGTGCAACAAATACACATTGCGAATCACCAAACTCATATTTTCCTTTAAACTCCTCCAAATGTCGTGAAATAGGCCACACTTCCATTATTGTTTGCTGACGACCTTCAGCCATTGTAACCTCAACCAATATGCCGTTTGAAGCTTCAAAACATTCAATATCACCATTATTACCTCCAGCTGTAGAAGTTGGCAAGCCTTCATCATCACAAGGATAGTTTGGAATCACTTCAACTGCAGGTAATTTTGATTTAATAGCAAGAGCTGTCAAGAATTCTAACCTTGCAGGTGCTGATATAAATTTCAATACACTATGACTTGAAGATGTCTTATTTGCCAAATGAGAAAGCTCTGTTTTTATAGAATCCCAAGGATATTCACAAATTAGCTGAGTTAATTTCTCAGCTGCATCTGTGTTGGATACCTCAACAGTTCTTAATGCAAACAAAGCATCGTCTATCGTTGACATATAATCAAAGTATTCTCTTTCAGTGGTATACTTTGTATAATTCGTATAATGTCTAAGTATATAATCAATCTTCTCATCTTCATTGTGATTGATATCAATAAATCTACCGCCTCCTCTAAACGATATTAGTCCTGTCATTCTCATCTTACGAACAAAGTCATCAGGATACTCTGATACAATAGATTTTAGTTTGAATTTTTTAAAACCACCAAGAATTTCATTTACACATATATCTTCAATCACTTCATTAGAAGGATTGTATTTATGTTCATTTCGCAAAAGTTTTATTCGTTGATATAGAGCCTCTGCATCATTATCTTTCCAAAATATCACCAATGGTATTTCTTTGTATGATATTCCAGCTCCATTGTATTCATCGTCTGCATTTAATTTCTTGATGACCTCCAATAGTAATATTAATGGTATATTGTCATTTAGTTCTCTGATAAACGGATTACGTCTTTGCTGCTTAACAAAAGCTTGCATAAAAGCAATCTGTTCATTTTGAGGATTTACAATTTCTCTTGATATTACACCATTATCTATGCCTATTGAAACTGTATTTGCGAGATAATGCCCTGTTTGGGATAATTCGATAGGTTTACCCCATTCATAATAAACGAATCCTAATACTTTCATCAACTTAAATTGAGTATCAAATCGACTTGGCCAACCTTTTGGATAGCCTGCTTCTTTGTGTCCTTTGAGAACAGAATTTATATTAGGGTCATTTAGCTTGTATATTGTTTCAGTTTCTGCATCTGTCAATGGCTCATCTGCAAATTCTCCTCTAGTTGTCGATGCCCATTTTCGCTTGACAGAATTAGGTAAAATAATTGGTCTATATAACCCAATCTTAAACAAATCCCTTTCAAATAATTCAACCGTACGTTCATTAAGGATTTCCCCATCAAAACACTTTAGTATATGCATAAAGTCTTTATAACGTTCAGGATTACGAATTGTAGTCGTATAAAGTAACGGTTTATATTCAGGTTTTCTTGGCATATTAATAGTTTTTTATTATTACCTCATTAAATTGTTTAATAGAATTATCGTGGTAACTTATGTAGTTACTTTTTATAGTATGAGTTTGATATTTTCTAGCCCAATCTATAAAAATATTATTCTGCCGATCTTTATAGTGGGTTACATTTGATATTGCAAATCTAATGTTTTGTTCATTAAGACAGTCAAGTAATTGTAATAATTCCATTTCGTCTTGCTCATTCCATAGTTTATTATATTCACTAAATGTAATAAGATATGGAGGATCAAGATAAACAAAATCGTTTTCTTGAAACTGAATATTTCTGAGAAAAACTCGAAAATCCTCATTATGCCACTCAATCTGTTTATGTTGTAATATTGTAAAATAATCTTCTAAAGCATCATATGTATTTTTATTAAAATCCACATCACCAACAGGCAAGTTAAAATCTCCTTTTTTATTGAAACGTAACATTCTGTTGAAACCATATATAAGTAACATATAAAGTTTCACAATATCTTTCTTTCCTTCCTTATTGAATTTTTCTTTCAATAGATTATAAGAACTCTTATTATATTTTGCATAATAAGTTTTTGGAAAAGTCTTTTTCAACTCATCCGGAACTGTATGTCCGCAAAAAGACAAAGACAATCCATACTCTTTTGCCAAATTAAAAAATCGATCATAAAAGTCATTTTTATTATTAATATAACTACTTAACATTCTGTGAATGGCAATAACATAGCTGTTAATATCATTAAGCATAAAACTATTTGCATCGACATTCATCATCACACTTCCACCACCAACAAAAGGCTCTATAAATCTATCAATATTATGTGGAAAATGTGCTTTAATATCACGGATAAGTTTATATTTATCACCTACATAAAATAGAGGAGAACGAGCTATTCCGTTTTTCATTGTCAACTGTTGTTATAAATAAATATTCTTTATGATCGTCAAATTCTGTCTTACCGGCATTGAAAGCCTGGTACTTATGTGTAAACACTTTAGTTGTACCACACCTATTCAAAACGCTCTCAATCTGTTCGAGTTTAATTTTGTTTTCTGATGATGAAGATTTTGATTTATACGTATTATTGTACGACACCACAATATATCTTGCATCTATATTTTCGACAAGGTCTGTAAATGCACTTAAAGCTTTAACTCTACAATAATTACTCATATTTTCTTCAGCAGGTTTACGAGCAACTCCCTTTAATTGGGGTTTATCCCATTTCACAAGCACTTCATATACATGATAAAATCGACTATATTGTCTTGAATTGTATGGAGGATCCATATAAACAATATCTGTATGAATCTTCTTTGCCAATTTATTTGCATCTTCTTGATAAATTGTCACTCCTTCAAACGATTTTGCATCAACCAAACGCATAATAAATTTGCTTGGTTTTATCTCTTTTTTAATATAAGCATCAAAATGTCCAAGAGTATTAGCAATTCTATCCATACTATAAATTAAAGACGCTATAAGAATACAATATTCTTTCTCCGTTAAAGTTGATTTAATATCTTCTATAAAATCACGAATATATCCTATGAGTTTCGCTGATGCCATATCAAAATATTTATTTCCATAATTATCCGAGAAATAATTATCTTTAATAGAATTTACATCTACATCATTAAAGGCATCTAATAGATTAAGAATCTTTTCTTTATTCCAATCACCTGTAGAAAAGAATGCTTTATATAGCACATTATTAGAATAAAGAAAATCATTAATAATGACATTATTATATAAATTAACAGCCCTGTTTGAAACAGATCCTGTACCTGCAAATATATCACAGAATGTTTGAACATTCTGGGTTTCCTTTCCTATCAGGTCAAATATCCAATCTACCAGTTTTGCTTTACATCCAATGTATCTACGATTTTCTAATTTATATGGCTTTGTATAAACCGCTTTTTTCCATAAAGGAAGAATTTCTTGCCCATAGGTTGCTACAGCCTCCCTTAATGTAAAGGTATCTAAATCTTCTATCTCTGTATATTTCATTTTACTTTATAATCTTTTTTATTATTAATTCTGCTATTTAACATTAAAAGTTTTAGATAGTTTTAGCAGCATTTCAAAAGCGGAACACAATTAATCACTTATTATACATATCTGTACAACACATCATGTTCTTTATTGTTATAAGAACATTTAGCTGGCAGGATTTATATTTCCCTCTTTTATCTACAAAAGTACTAAAATATCCTTAATAGATTTCCTAATAGAAATTTATTTTGTATTTTATTTTGTATTTTCTTCTTTTACATAATATTCAGGATCAAGATTCACCTAAATACATTATTGTATCCCTATGAAACTGTATAATCAAAAAAATGCGAACCACAAATGTGATTCGCATCTTTACAAGTGGCGGAGAGAGAGGTTTCTGAACTTGTCAGCCTATTCTCTCTGTATATCAGCGTTATAACATCAAGGTAAAGAACAAATGTAGCAAAATTGTAGCACATTTCTGAAGGCTTTTTGAAACCCTTTTGAATGCCTATGCCATCATTTTATCACGGTTCAAAGATACTAAAAAACGAACACATTGCCAAATGCTTTATAATAAATATTTTCAGCCACTCCACTGCTACACTTTTTAGTGCAAGGTGCGAGCCTATTTATATATATAGGCTTGCACCTTGCACTAACGGAGACTGTGTGTGGCATTGCACCAATGACTACATTCACAAACAACATCTTACTACCAAAAACTTATATCAGTCATTTCCCGGTTATGGCGAATCATTTGAAACCATACAATATCTGTATTATTCGGAAGGCTTTGCCGAAGAAATCATGTAGATGTTTGTGAAAAGGCTTTCTTGAGACATTTATGCTTTTCAAAATATAGTTTATACAGGCCTTACCTATTGACTATCTCCTATTCGGAAATAGTTGAAGGTAAATTAGTGCCATTAGCTCCTATAGTGATGCTAATGGCACTTTTTGACGCCAATTCACTACTGTTCCTGTTGATTTTATGTCTCTTATATTATTTCCCTGAATTTTTTGTTGAACTTGCTTCTACGGAAATATTTTGTGCCCAAGAGACAAGAATTTGCTTGTTTGGGAAAGATAATTGCCGCTTAGAAGCTACTAACTTTATATTTATGGAAAATATAGGAACAATGCTAAGAAAGCAACGTGAATTGAAAGGTTTTTCACAAGAGTATGTAGCTGGTTTAGTGGGCATTAGTGCCTCTGTAATTTCAAAGATTGAGACCGGTAAAACCAAGGCAAGATTTGATGTAATCAACAACATTTGCAAGGCTTTGGACATGAATTGGTACGATTTACTTTCCCCAGAGGAAAGACGCAGTAAAGAAGACTGCCGGATCAACCTCAATATCAACGTTTCCAGCCCGCAACAGCTGAAAGAATACCTTGACATATTGGGAAAAGACAATCTGCAAATCAAGAACCTAAAGAACAAATAGTATGGAAGTGATAACGATAGACAGCATTGCTTTTCAGAAACTGGTTGAACAGCTCAACCGGATTGAAAGCTACGTGGAGCGTACAACAGAGTTGTATCGTGATATAGACGATGCCTTGGAAATAAGCACCAAGGATCTGATGACCATCTTCTGTATCTCAGAATCTACGCTGTACAGATGGCGGAAAGGAGGTTCCATCAGTTTCAGATATACCGAAACCGGTGGCGTACGTTTTTCATACAGTTCCCTGTTCATGGCAATAAAGTGTTTCCGCATAAAGATTCCGGGTATGGCGAAGGAGGAAGCACTCAAACGACTGTCTGATTATAAAGACGGGATTCTTCTGAACAAATGCACAACTGAAACCAAATGATAGACAAGGAAGATATACTGGAACGTACAGGCCGCGGGCTTGCCGTGTTCAAACATTACATCAACTTTCCGGTGAGACCCGGAAAAAATTTCAGGAATCCGCTCTACGAAGACCGGATTGCTTCATGCAATATCTATTATGACCGGCATGCCCAAGTGTTCAAGATGAAGGATTTCGGAAATAACGAATATTCGGGAGACTGCTTCTGGTTCGTCGGCATGCTTTACGGATTGGACGTGAAAAGAGACTTTGTCGCTATCATCAACCGTATTGTATCGGACCTGAACATCACCATAGTCCACACAGGAAGCAACGATATGCCTGCTCGTAAAAAGGCAGTAGAAAAACGTATCATTATGAATGACAATGACAATCCAATAAGGAAGGATTACCATACAGAGGTTAAACCCTTTTCAGTTGCTGAACTTGCATACTGGCAGCAATATGGAATCAAGCCGGATACTTTGGAAAGATACAATGTACATTCCTTAAAGTCATTTGAAGGCTACAACCGTTCCGATAAAATTTATAAAATCAGTTCATCTGCAACAGAACCCATGTTTGCTTACATGGGCATGGGATTTACCAAGGTATACCGGCCTCGAAATCAGAATATGCGGTTCTTTTATGGAGGAGAGATGCCTGAGGTGTACTGTTTCGGTCTGGAACAGCTACCCAACAAGGGGGACATGGTTTTTATCACCGGAGGAGAAAAGGATGTAATGTCACTTGCCTCCAAAGGATTCAATGCCGTTTGTTTCAACAGTGAAACGGCCGCCATACCCACTTCACTGATTGAGATGTTTGACCGTAAGTTCCGTCATATTGTCTTTCTGTACGATATGGACGATACAGGCCGGAAAGAATCTGCTAGACGCATGGATGAATTGTCCTCGTTTCATGTACTCAGAATGGAACTGCCTATATCCGGAGCAAAGGGAGACAAGGATATTTCCGATTACTTTGCTTCCGGAAAAAGTGCAGCGGACTTTCAGGTACTGATTACCTCCATGCTGGAGAAGCTTTACTCACAAACTATGATGCTTTTAAAATCTTGCGAAATGGACTACAACAATCCTCCCGAATCTTCCAAAACAGTGGTTTCCGTCAACGGGGTACCGCTTGGTACCTACGACAACCTTCTATGTATAACAGGTGGTGAAGGTACCGGAAAAAGCAATTTCGTATCAGCCCTGATTGCAGGTACACTTGCTGACGACACACAAAACATCGATACGCTTGGCTTTGAAGTTTCACCAAACTACTCTGATAAGGCCGTGTTGCACTATGATACCGAGCAGTCTGAGTTTCAGTTATTCAAGAATCTGAGCAAGACAATCAAACGTATCGGATTACCTGCACCACCGGATTTTTACCATACGTTCTATCTGGCCCCTATGTCAAGAAAAGAGCGTATCAGCATGATCCGTGACAGCATGGATTTGTATTACCACCGGCACGGAGGAATCCACCTCGTTGTACTGGATGGCATTGCAGACCTTATCCGTTCGGCCAATGATGAAGCGGAAAGCATTGCCATTGTGGATGAAGTGTACCGCCTGGCCGGAATCTACAAAACCTGCATCATCTGTGTGCTGCATTTTGTGCCCAACGGAATAAAACTGCGCGGGCACATCGGCTCGGAGCTGCAGAGAAAAGCGGCAGCCATCCTCTCTATTGAGAAGGATGAGAATCCTGCCTATTCCGTAGTCAAGGCAATCAAAGTCCGTGACGGCAGTCCGTTGGATGTACCCATGCTGCTTTTCACATGGGACAAACAGAAGGACATGCACGTATCTGCCGGTGAAAAGCCGGCCGAAGACAAGGAGAAACGGAAAAAAGAAGAGTTGCAGGGCATCATAAAAGAAATCTTCCGAAGCCGGAAGAAAATCACGTACACTGAACTCGTAACCGAACTGATGCAGGCGATGGACATCAAGGAAAGGACAGCCAAAAGCTACATCAGCTACATGAAAACGAACGGTATGCTGAATCAGGACAGTTCGAACAACTACCAGCCTTGATGCTTCCGCTATTGGGAATAGTCAATCTAACAATTTAATGCTTATGAGAGAAATGAAACCTACATGCGACCCGAACGGGGTCTATTCCGTCAAACGTGTATGCGCCGAGCTGGGCATAAGCTACAAGACACTCCGGAAATACAGGGAAAGCGGCTATATCAAACCGCTGAATCCGGGCAATGTCTATCGGCCTAAGTATTCCGGACAATCCATCATTGATTGCTGGCATGTCCTATGCACCCTCTGAAACAACCGGCAGACTTGGACTCCCACCACACCAGTCCAAGTCTGTTTTCAGAAAAAAGGCACAAAGCGAAATTCTATCTTTGGTTTTCAGATAAGGATTCCGCTTTGTGTCATCTATAAATAACCCGTGAGCAGACTCATGGGTCTTCATCTAAAACAATCCCGTCATGTATGCAGGCAAACAGAAAATATCCTTGTCTTTTCTTACATCTTTTGTGTAGAGAAGATACCTTTGCAGGATTCTTGAAGAAAATTTCTCCTGGAAAACATCAAGCGACTTATGGGACTTGTATCCGGAGGACTTCACTTCAATAGGACATATCTTATCTTTGCGGGAAAGCAGGAAATCCACCTCATAGTTACGGACAGTCTTGTTTCCGTCTTCGTCCTTGACTATTTCTTCCTGGAAAGTATAGTAGAATAATTCATTGCCGGCACTCTTGAGCATCTGGGCTATCGCATTTTCATATACATACCCCAGATCCACAGCAAGCTTATCCGAAAGAAGTTTCTGGTATATCACATTTCCTGTATAATCGCGATCCATAAAAGCGAGTGTAACGAACAGTCCTGTATCGGCAAGGAACAACTTGAAACAATCATAATCGGCATGAAGGGAAAAACCTACACTGGGGTCATTTGCATGATAGGAAAAGTTTACTGTCATCGAATCCGCCATATCCATCAGCAACTCACCCAGTCTGGAGGCAGTTGCATTCTCAATCACGCTTCCCACCTGATAACGCTTCGAATTTCGGGAGAGTTCTGCAGGTATTGAAGTAAACAAGCGTGAAGCACGTCCTGTCGGGTCTATTTTACGGAAATCATCAATATAGAGTTCGAGAATATTACGCTTTACCGCATCTATGGCTGAAAAATCATTCGATTCCAAATAAGCATTTACGGCCTGCGGCATACCACCTATAAGCATGTAAAGACGAAAATTACGCATAAGGTCACGATTGACAGCATCACCCAATGATTTTAAGTTTTGGTATGAGTATCTAATCAAATCGTAGGTTTGGGATTTATTGACAGCCCATAAAAACTCTTCGAAATCCAACGGGTACATAGAGATACGTGTTTCTTCACTCGGAATCACGATTCCTTTCACATTCTTTTTAATGGAAAGAAGTGACCCTGTTTCAATATAGTCATACCTCCGGTCCTTAACCAAGTGCTTGATGGCTTGTCGGGCCGGTGGATACAGTTGCACTTCATCGAAAATGATAACCGATTTTCGTTCATGCAATGAAACATTGAATAGTGACTGAATCCGCAGAAAAAAGTAATCCAAATCTGAAATATGGGAGAACAATTCTTTGACTGCTGCATCAGCTATTGAAAAATCGATGTTGATATAGGAGTCATACTCTCTACGGGCGAACTCCTCAGCAATGGTTGATTTTCCGATTCGACGTGCACCTTTTATCAAAAGTGCAGTCTGTCCATCACTTTCCTGCTTCCATTGGAGCATTCTTTCATAAATTTTGCGTTTGAATATTTTTTCGGACATATACTGAGAGTTTATTTGATTACAAAAATACACAATATATCGAAATCAGCAAAATGTTTTCGGCGGTTTTTGTCGAAATCAGCAAAATGTTTTTAGCAGTTTTTGTCGGAATCAGCAAAATGTTTGGCATTAAAAGAGATTGACGACAGTCATCCCCCTCTTCCGAGCCTCACGGCAAGTATAATAAGTCCCTCCTTTCTGTTTTCCGTCATAATAGGCAATCACATAGTTTGAATGCTGCAGCATGAAGTCATTTCGTCTGAGCAGACATCCTTTATAATAGGTATCACTCAACACAATCACCTTGTCTGCCTTGACAAGTATATGGTCATATCGTTGCTGTTCTGCCAAGTCCCAACGGCTGCTTTGTCCTCTGAACGGCACAACAGCTATCAGTTGCAGATAAGGAAGGCGAGCTTTGAGGGAAAGAACTTCCTCCGCTGCGAGCATGTCGAAACCCAAAGCCATCCCACAGATACATTGGTACTTTCCTTCCTTGTAAGCAAGAGAAACGGCCTTTCTGAGCCGTTCTCTCACCTTATCTTTCTGTTCGGGTGCAATATTCCGATGCCCTGTAAAGGCTATGGAAGCCTCCTTTATCGTAAATCTTTGTTTCATTGTCTGTTGTTTTAGCCAGGAAGATGCCCCCGATAACATGTGCGCCCAAATTCTCCAACTGGTCAGCATAGGTAGCCCATGTGATGCCGCGAGTGATAACATCATCAAATGTCACTACGGATTTTCCACTGAACCAATCTTCATCAAAATCGATGATATGCACTTTGCGGATTTCCTTTTCTATCTTTCGGTTTTCATGAATGGCAAGCCGTACGCCGATTACCCTTACATGCTCATAGCCGTTGATAGCTCCGGTCAGTTCACAAACCCTTTCACAAAAAGCCTTGTAACGAAGTTCGTTCTTTGGACTTGTGGATGCCGGAACTTGAACGAAAACAATATTCCTGCAGGATTCACCGTATTGTTCCTGCATGTTTGCTGCGGTCATTTGCGCTACCGCTTCAAAGCTTCTTCCGTCTTTGAAATCGTACACCATCTGTCTGTCGGCAATTTCCTTTTCACCGACGTTGCGAATACGCTTGGGAAAATACTTGCAGAACCATGTCTGAGGTTTTGCCAACTGCTTCTTGAGGTTATTGTCAATCTGTGCCATACGCTCTGATTTTTTCCCTTCTGTTTTGCTGTTTTTCAGCTTGTCCGAAGGGATATTTTTTGCTTTTATCAGAGTGCTGGCAGCCCAATAAGGCAAATTCAGGGCAGAAAATACGCTCAACTTGTTTGAGGAAGATTTTCTGCAAGGGATTTGACGTTTGGTGATGACAGCAATACCTTTGCAAAAAAATATCCTCGCAGGCAGAGATGATAAAATAGAACTGTCACCGTCTATACCAATCCTGTTTCTGAACTTATACATCCCATAAACAGAAATCGCAAGTCATTCCCATATAAATCATTCAGGAAAGACCGAACTCACCTTGGCAACAAGTAATGAGTAATACAAAGTCTTTCAAAACATCACAATATCCCTCATTATCAAAGATTTTACCTATTGCAAGAATGGACCTGCATGAGTAACTTTACACCCAAAAGAATACTTATGAACTATATACAGCAAATACAAACGATTGTGATACTCCCGGAAAAAAGATATTCTGTGAAGGAAGCCTGTATCTTCCTCGGCATCCACCGGTGTACCATCTATGACTACATCAGACATGAGGAACGTCCGCTTCCTTTTATCCGGATCCATACCGATAAAAGAGGCATCGTATTTCAGGGAAGCGACTTGCTTGCCTATAAAGCGGCAGGTCTCCCCAAGAAAGGGCGCAAATTCAAAGACAGTACATCTCGGTAGAAGGCTGTCTTTGAATAGTAGCAGGATGTGGGGGTCAGTTCCATTGGTTCCAGGGCAAGCCTATCAGCAATGACTTTCCGTCAGCTTCCCTCAGTTCGCAAGCCAGCAGCCACGCATCAGTCCGGATGGCATCCATGTCGTTTACCGCCTGCTGATACCGGGAAGGAGCCATAGCACCTGACTGAATCATCCATTCCCCGGCACAAGTCTCAGGATCAATGGCATCCACAAAGGATTCAATCTCCTTGATAAGGTTCTCCAACTTTCTATCTTTCATTTCAGCGGTGAAGGAAAACGGAACACCGCTCAAGGTTTTCCGATGGAAGTCAAAGAAAAGACTGCCATCTACATACTTTACAGAAACAGTCCAGCCAAGCAAGGCTGCAATGCTGAATACATTTTTATTTCTCATAAGACATAAAGCTACATACAGACCTGCCAAGTCCGTGATGGATATGGCAGGTCACTTTCTTGTTACAAATCATACGTTCAATAACCCATTCTTGCAAGGAACTCCTGCAAACGGCTGTCACGCAACTTTTTCAGTGGCACCGGATGGAAGTTTTCCTGCTGCCTTACTTGCAGCTTGCCGAAGCCTTGTTTGGTCAAATCCAACTCAATGTCCGAAAGTTCATTCAAGGAAATGTAGCCGTACTCGTCCTCCATCAGTCCGATGACGATACCGAAGAGGATAGTGTCGTTTCCTTCTTTTTCACCTTCAAGAATGAACCACCGCACACCACCGAGCGCAAAGATGGCACGGCAAATAGCGTCCTTTCCCTTGCCGTCCTGAGAATAGAGAGGAAAGCCTTTCAAGGCTTCCTCCAACTGCGTTGTCATAAGTCTGCACATATCAATCCAAAATTATTTCGTCTTTATAAACATCTATTTCTGCACCACTGCTGAACTGAACCACAAAACCATGTTCAGAGAGGGCTACGATAGTTCCTCGGTGGTAGCCTCGCCAAGGGGTTATCAACTCGCATTGTCTGCCATATTCGGGAAAATCATATTCATCCATAGTCCTGTCATTTAGAGGTTGGAAATTCGGGGTCAAAAATCAAGTCACACTCAATGAGCCGTTGATAGGCTTCTGCAGAAAGCCGTGATGCCCACTCATTGCGGTCATCGTATCTTCCCTGCTGATAGTTGTGTGCCAGCTGCTTCATGAAGCCGAGGAACACCTTGAACATCTGCTGTTGCAGGTAGCGGTGAGCTTTGGTCAGTTCCCTGCCAGTCTGGTCAGGTGAACACATACTGCCATTTACAAAGTTGGCGAACTCTTGTGCAAAAGCCTTGTCACGTTCGGAGATGGTAGCTCCGGATAATTCGGGATAATCCATAGTTAAAACAATTTAGATGGTTGCGATTCCGATTCTTCTCCCTCTTGTGAAGCCCTTTAGAGCTTCTTGGTCGGGAAAACCGTTTTTTCGTGCAGTTCCTCACTGCGGACAACAGGGAGAAAAAGGCAAGTGTGAGGTCCGAGGACTTTACGGAATACCCAATTTGGCACAAATTGCGGAAGGCTGCCGGAAAGTCCTCAGTCCGAAAGCGTCAGCGGCACTTGACGTTTCTCCCGTCCGCAGTACCTTTGCACGTATAAAACGAGTTGGACCAAGAAGCTCCAACGGTTTTCAAGACTTTCCCGACTAGGATTCCAAGGGAAAGAATTAGTTCTAACAGGTCATCTCAAATATATTCCTCAGAAAGTCCGCGTAACCCAGTATTCTGACCATCTTGAAGATGAGCTACCCGAAAACCGTTGCCGTTGTGAGAACCTACAAAGTGAAGCGAAGTGGAGCCTTGCAGGTTCTCTCTATGGCAACGGATTGGAGTTCCATTCGCAGCCAAAGCCACTCAGCCGAGCTTTGCTTGGTGTTGAAGACACGGAGCAAACCAGATGGCACATTCATTCCCAAAAAGGTCGTCACTTCCGGCATCGCATGAAATACGAATAGTCGGAAGTGGTGACCAACATCTGTGAGCTAACTGCATAAACCATTCGATGGCTCTACTTCCGCAAGCGTCAGCCTGCGTTCGGTAGAGCCATCGAGCAAGTCATCATTGGTAGATATGTTTTCCAACCTCATTGACACTGTGAGAAACAGCAGAGTGGAGCGAAGTGAAACCCTGCTGCTTCTCTCTGTGGCAATGGACTGAAACTTCCATTTGTAGCAAAAGCCTATCAGCCGGGCTTTGCTTGATGTCGAAGACACGGAGCAAACCGGATGGCACATCTCCCAAAAGGTCGTCACTTCCGGCATCGCATGAAATACGAAAAGTCGAAGTGGTGACCAACATCTGTGAGCTAACTGTATAAACCATTCGATGGCTCTACTTCTGCAAGCGTCAGCCTGCGTTCGGTAGAACCATCGAGCAAGTTATCATTTATAGATATGTTTTCCAACCTCATTGACACTGTGAGAAACAACTGAGTGGAGCGAAGTGAAACCCTGTTGCTTCTCTCTGTGGCAATGGAATGAAACATGCAAAAAAACGACAAACCTACCATGCTATGCTCCAGCCTGCATCAGGTAAGATTTCCGTTTAATAATCAATAGATTTCTGTAATTTCAAAAATATGTTTTTACAGCAAACAGGAACTGATCAATGAAAATCTGTTTGAATGCTGCAATATTGTTCTGTTCATAGAACATCAGCATTGCTTTTTTATAGTCAATTGAATCTACACTGCGGAATGAGATAGGACAATAGCCGTAGGCAATCAAAATTCCATTGCTTATGATGCGTGCCGTGCGTTTGTTGCCGTCAGAAAATGCCTGTATATAGGAAAGGAGCACAAGAGCCAACAAAGCCTTTTCAAACACTTCATTCTTGCCGTTAATAAGCTGACAACTGTCTTCAAGGGCTTCCCTGATTTGAAATTCATTATCAAGCGGTTGATAATTTGTTCCGGTTATACCGACACGCCTAAGACGGATATGGCGTTCGACACCCAGCTCCTTAACAAGCAGCGCATGGATTTCCTCTATACGAGTTAACGATATTTCTTTCAGATAATCCGGTACATCAAGGATAAAGTCAAGAGCATCCTTATGGTTAAGCAGCATCACAGCTTCCTCTTTGGTCTTTCCGTTAGCGGTCTGTTTCTCTTTCAACAGACGTTCCGTTTCAAGTAATGAATAAGTATTACCTTCGATTTGTGAGGATTTCCATGACAGGTCTATACCCAACCTTTCCATCTCCTTACGATATTCAATATCCGTCATTTCCGAAAGGTGCAAACGAAATTTTGACTGTGCTTCATGCAACAACGCCAGCTCATCGTCTGTAAACAAACGTACATTCGGCAATATGTCACGTATCAGGTCAAAGTTAAAACTTTCCTGGACCGTGCGTTCATCAATATCCTTGTCAAAATAAGTATCAAGACTGAGTGGCATGGTCACATGAGCTTGAGGAGTGAGTTTGTATTTGGTAGCCGGTCCTTTACCGACCACCTCGATATACCCTTTTTCCACACAGTCTGCAATGACACGCTTTAAGGTACGTTCGCTTATCTCTGTAGTGACAGCATGTCCTATCTCCATACGTTTTGAAAGCGGATGATAGTGCAAATATTGTAATATTTCAGTTTCTGTTGTCATATCTAAAATTCTTAATCGGGACAAATATACTGCTTTCTCGTAGAAAATCGGGTCAAATTGGCCTGTTTTATGTCTTTAAAATCATAGTTTTGTCCCGATTCAAATTTAAATTAAAATCATCAGCACAAGAATGCAAATGAACAAACGATAGAAAAATATCAGCTTGAATGAGATGCTGCAGATGGAATATTTATAGACCTCAATTCCCAAATAACGTAGCAGTCCTGTTATTGCTGTCTGGCGCTTGCAATGACAGAACTACAGCAGAAGTTTCTACTTCCTCTTTGGCAGGGG
>UMIO01026682.1_pt1 | contig 39305 bp, 28 predicted proteins | sample 1965821 | NCBI WGS metagenome assembly UMIO01 (sample SAMEA4836127, study PRJEB28245) | human gut metagenome | biome: gut microbiome; material: fecal sample | place: Denmark | collected 2008
CACATTGGCACCGCCGTCGATGAGCATGAAAAATCCCTGGCTCTTGGGCATGATGGGGGCAAAAGCCACCCGTTTTACCCCCCGGACCCGTTTTACAATGGTGGTGGCGCCCACCACCAGGGCCCCGCTGTTGCCGGCGCTGGCAAAGGCATCTCCTTTCCCCTCGGCCAGGGCCCGTAAGCCCACGGCCATGGAACTGTCCGTTTTCTCTCGAATTACGCTGGTGGGCTCGTCTTCCATGGTCAAAGCTTCCCCGCAGGGCAGGATCTCCATGGCCTCTAAGTCCTGGGAAATCCCCAGTTCCTTGGCGCAGGCCTCCAGTCTGGCCCGATCTCCGGTCAGGAGGATGTCCACCCCCAGCTCCTGTTTTGCCTGGGCACAACCCAAAAGGATCTCACCCGGGGCATTGTCCCCGCCGAAAGCGTCCACAATGATTTTCATTCGTTCTCCCTCTCTTCTGCGCCCAATGCGCTGGGTTCTAAAGGCTCTCCCATTTCTTGACAGCAGCATTCCAGATCCGCCAGTCCCCGGAGGGCCAGAGCCATATACCGCTGCCGTTTGTCCCGGATCTTCTCCGGCAAGGGGGGCAATACACCAAAATTGGCCCCCATAGGCTGAAAATCTTTTCCCTGATATCCGGAAATATACCGGCTGAGAGCCCCCATCATGGTGGTCTCCGGCAGCACCAGGGTTTCCTGTCCCTGGAGCCTGCGGGCCGCGTTGATGCCCGCCAGAATCCCCGAGGACGCCGATTCCATATATCCTTCCACGCCGGTGATCTGACCGGCAAAGAACAGCTCCGGCCTTTCCCGGAAGGAGTAATCTCCGTTTAGAAGCCGGGGTGACTCCAAAAAGGTGTTCCGGTGCATTACTCCGTACCGGACAAATTCCGCCTGGGAAAGCCCTGGAATCATGCCAAATACCCGCTTCTGCTCCCCAAATTTCAAGTTGGTCTGGAAACCCACCAGGTTAAACAAAGTGCCCTCCCGGTTTTCCGCTCGGAGCTGCAGCACCGCCCAAGGCCGATGGCCGGTTCGGGGATCCCGCAGGCCCACCGGTTTCATGGGGCCAAACCGGATGGCATCGTGACCCCGAGAGGCCAACACCTCGATGGGCATGCACCCTTCATACACCTTGGGATCCCGGGCGTCAAAACTGTGAACCGGGGCCCGCTCCGCCCCCACCAGTTCCTCCACAAACCGGTCGTACTCTTCCTTGTTCATGGGGCAGTTGAGATAGTCGTCCCCCTCCCCTTTGTCATACCGGGAGGCGGCGAAACACCGGTCCATCTCCAGGCTTTCCCGGGTTACAATGGGAGCTGCCGCGTCAAAAAAGCTCAGGCTGCCCCCGCACAGGGCCTGGATCTTTTCCGAAAGGGCCTGGGAGGTCAGGGGGCCGGTGGCCACAATCACCGGGCCTTGGGGAAGCTCTGTCACTTCCTCCCGGCGCACCTGGATGAGCGGCTCGCTCTCAATGGCCTGGGTGGCCAGCCGGGAAAACTCTTCCCGGTCCACCGCCAGGGCCCCTCCTGCAGGCACCCGGCTTTTCTGGGCGCAGGATACCAACAGGGAACCAAACCGGCGCATCTCTTCCTTGAGCAGTCCGGCGGCACTGTCCAACCGGGCTGCCTTCAGAGAATTGGAGCAGATCAGCTCCGCAAAGTCCTCTCTGTGATGGGCCGGGGAAAAGCGCACGGGCTTCATCTCATACAGGATCACCGGGATTCCCCGGCGGGCCAGCTGCCAGGCGGCCTCGCAGCCTGCCAGGCCGGCCCCCAGTACGGTTACGCTCTGGTCTGCCATGGTGCCTCCTTATTCTTCCTCTTCCGAAGGACGTTTTCCCTCAAAGGTGCACCCGGGGGTGACACAATAGAGAGTTTTATCCTTGCTCTTTTTCTGCATCAGGGTCTTGCCGCAAACGGGGCATTTTTCCTTGCTGGGGGGATCCCAGGACACAAAGTCGCAGTTGGGATACTCGCTGCATCCGTAGAAGATTCTGCCCCGCTTGGATTTGCGCTCGATGATCTTGCCCCCGCATTTGGGACACTCAGCGCCGGTCTCGTTGACCAGCTTCTTCACATTTTTGCACTCGGGGTACCCGGGACAGGCCAGGAATTTTCCATACCGTCCCACTTTCACCACCATGTGCCGGCCGCACTTCTCGCAGATAACGTCGGTTTCGTCCTCTTTCAATTTGATCTTGACCCCGTCCATTTCCTTCTTGGCTTTCTGGACCGTCTTGTCAAAATCCTCATAGAATTTCCGCAGGGTGTCCACCCAATCCTCGTCCCCTCGCTGGACCGCGTCCAACTCGTTTTCCACCTGGGCGGTAAACTTTACATTGACGATCTTGGGGAACCGCTCCTTCATCAGCTTGGTGATCACTTCCCCCAGTTCTGTGGGCTTGAAAGCCTTTCCCTCCCGGGTCACATACTCCCGGGTGGTGATGGTGGAAATGGTGGCGGCATAAGTGGAAGGACGGCCAATGCCGTTTTCCTCCAGGGTCTTGATCAGGGAGGCTTCCGTGTAGCGCGGTGGGGGCTGGGTGAAGTGCTGATTGCCTTTCAGGTCCTTCACCTTCAGCTTCATGCCCTCTTCCAGAGGCGGCAGGTCCTTGCCCGCCTTTTCCTCTTCATCCTTGCTCTCTTCGTACAGGGCGGTGAAGCCCTCGAAGGCCACGTTGAATCCGGAGGCCTTGAAAATATACTTTCCGGCGCTGATGGTGGCCTGAGTGGTGTTCAGCACACAGTTTGCCATCTGGCAGGCGATGAACCGCTCCCAGATCAGCTTGTAGAGCTTGTACTGGTCGGAGGTGAGAGAGCTCTTTACCTGGTCCGGGGTCAAGCTGATGGTAGAGGGGCGGATGGCCTCGTGACCGTCCTGGGCATTGGCCCGGGATTTGAAATGACGGGGTTTGTTGGGCAGATACTTGGAGCCCCACCGGTCCTCAATGTAGGCCGTGGCGTCCTTGATGGCGTCTTCGGAAATCCGCAGAGAGTCAGTACGCATGTAGGTGATCAAACCGATGGATCCCTGTCCCTCGATTTCCACGCCTTCATACAGCTCCTGGGCTGCCTTCATGGTACGGCGTGCCTGGAACCCCAGTTTCCGGCTGGCCTCCTGCTGGAGGGTGGAGGTGATGAAGGGCGGCGCAGGGGAACGGTTCTTTTTTCCCTTTTTCACCGCGCTGACATAGAACTCCTCCTGTTCCAGCTGGGCGAACAACTTGTCCGATTCCTCTTTGGAAGAGATCTTGATCTCCCCGTTTTCGTCCCCGTAGAAAGCAGCTGCAAACACCGCCTTGCTGGGCGGCGCAGTGAGCTTGGCGTCAATGGTCCAGTATTCCTGGGGCACAAAGGCTTTGATCTCCTCTTCCCGGTCCACAATCATCCGTACGGCCACGGACTGCACCCGGCCTGCGGAAAGTCCCCGGCGAATGGTCTTGGCCAGGAAGGGACTCAAGGTATAGCCCACCAGCCGGTCCAGAATCCGCCGGGCCTGCTGGGCGTTGACCAGGTCCAGATCGATGGCCCGGGGATGGTTCATCCCCTCTTCCACACCGGTGCGTGTGATTTCGTTAAAGGTTACCCGGTCTTGGGCGTCCTCGTCCAAGCCCAGAATGTACGCCAAATGCCAGGAGATCGCTTCTCCCTCCCGGTCCGGGTCGGTGGCCAGCAAAACGCCGTCCGACTTGGCTGCGGCTTCCTTCAGCTCTTTGACCAGCTTTTCCTTTCCTTTGATGATGCTGTATTTGGGCTTGAAGTTATCCTTCACGTCCACGCTCAGCCGCGCTTTGGGCAAATCCCGCACATGGCCCATGGAGGCCACCACTTCGTAGTCCTTGCCCAGATATTTTTGAATGGTTTTCGCCTTGGAAGGCGACTCCACAATCACAAGTTTCGACATTCGTCATCTTCCTTTCTCCCGCCCCAACCGTTGGGACGGAGGGTTGCCCTGAAGCGGCCCAGGAGCCTTTCTCTGTGCCGCCAGCCGTCTCACCCCGACGGCCTATCCAAGTTATTTTACCATACTCTTCCGGGGAATCAATGAAAATTATGAAAAACTAATCTTTTCTCCCAGACGATACCGTTTTCCCGGCAGGGATTTGGCAAGTCCCTGCAGCTCCAACTCTGTCAGGATCCCCAAAAGCGCTCCCGGAGCGAGGCCTGTTTCCTCCTCCAGCTGGGACAGGGATTGGGGTTCTTCTCCCAAAACAGACAGCACCGCCGCCTCTTCGCCCCTCAAGGACAGGGGCAGCGATTCCGGAGTTTTCTCCCTCTCTTCCTTTCTGGGACGGGACTGGGACCCTTTGCCGGAAACCGTTTTTCCCCCTAGACTGTACCGTTTCCCCGGATGGGATTTGGCAACTCCCCCCAGCTCCAACTCCGTCAGGATCCCCAAAAGCGCCCCCGGAGCAAGGCCTGTTTCCTCCTCCAGCTGGGACAGGGATTGGGGTTCTTCTCTCAAAACGGACAGCACCGCCGCCTCTTCGCCCCTCAGGGGAAGGGGCAATGATTCCGGAGCTTTCTCTCTCTCTTCCTTCCTTGGACGGGACTGGGATCCTTTGCTCGGAACACGTTTTCCCGCCAGACTGTACCGTTTTCCCGGATGGGATTTTACAAGTCCCCGCAGCTCCAGCTCCGCCAACAGGGCCAGCAGATTTCCCGTAGGAAGTCCCGTTTGCTCTGCCAGGGTTCCCACGGAAACCGCTTCCTTTTCCAGAACAGCCAGTACGGCAGCCTGATCCCCGTTGATCCGGGTCCCAGGATCTGCCAAGGCCAGATTCCGTTCCACCTCCGGCAAAGGGTCCAAGGGGATCACTCGGCCTTGGGTGTGAAACCGGCGGTCATATTCCTCCAGAATTTCTTCCCCGCAGGTAACAGGTTTTGCCCCGTCGGCAATCAAATCCCAGCCCCCTGCGAAGGCGGGATCTCCCTGTTTTCCGGGATAGACAAATACGTCCCGATCCTGATCCTTGGCGTAGCTGGCATAAATGATGGTCCCGCTTTTCCGGGCCGCCTGGATCAGCAGTACCCCGCAGGCAAAACCGGTGATCAATCGGTTGCGCATGTGAAAAGCTCCATATCCGGGAGACTGTTGGGAGAAGAATTCGCTGACCAGAGCCCCACCCTTTTCCACAATGGTCTCCCGCAAAAAGGCGTTCTCCACCAAATAAGGGCTGTTCAGTGCCACAGGCAGCACACTGATCAGGGGACCTTCCCCGCTCATGGCCCCCAAAGTGGCGGCGGTGTCAATCCCCCCCGCGCCTCCGGTGACTACAACCGCCCCTCCAATGGCCAACTGGTAGCCGAATTCCTTTCCTTTTTCCTCCGATTCCTTCAAGGCCTTCCGGGCGCCCACCACGGAAATGGTAGGTCTGCGGTCCACATCGGGAAGCTGGCCTCGTACATACAGTACCGCGGGAGGGTCAAAAATATTCCTCAGGGCTGCGGGATATTTTTCACACTCCGGGGTCAAAACCTGCCATCCCACTTTGTCCGCGTATTCCAGCTGGGCCTGGGCTTCCGAAAGGGAAAAGGCGTACAGGGCAGCGGCTTCCCGCTCTTTGATCCCTGCCATGGAGTTCCACACCCGGGAACCGTCCCGGAAAAAGCCTTCCACTCCGCCCGGATATCCCAGACTGATCCGCCAGGGCATGGGGCTCCCTGGGCCGAAGGCATGCTGCAGCCAAATCCAGTAGACTCGGTTATCCATGGGCCTCCCCCTTTCCGCCTCGGCGGACCATCTCCCACAACAGAATGGTGGCCGCCGCCGAAGCATTCAGGGATTCCGCGCGGCCTCCCATGGGGATGGTGACCCGCTCCCCACACAAAGCAATGGTCTCCTCACTGAGCCCGTTGCCCTCATTGCCGATAAACACCCCATATTTTCCGGTGGAAAAATCGATCTCCGTCACCTGGCGGGCGGTGCTGTCCGGTACCGAGGCCAGCAAAGTGAATCCCTGATCCCTCAACCGGCGGCACAGTTTTTCCGGCGAGGATTCCAGAGTGATTCTCACCCGGAAAACCGCTCCCATGGAGGCCCGAAGAGCTTTGGGAGAAAGAGGGTCACAGCAGTCTCCCAGCAGGAATACTTGGGGAATTCCCAGGGCTTCCGCAGTCCGGAGTACCGTTCCCAGATTTCCCGGATCCTGCAGGTTTTCCAACACCGCGCAGGAACTGTCCTGGAGAGATCCGGCCTCCCCAGCCCGAAGAGATGCCGGCCAACGGCACTGACAGAAAATCCCCTGGGAATGTTTGGTGGAGGAAAGCAGCTGGGCCACATGGTCCTCTACCCAATAGGCCTCTTCACACACCTGGAGAACAGGTTCCAGGTAACGGGCGTACTTTTCCCGAGCCTGCCCGGTAAAGAAACACCGGTGGATCTCCACCCCGGACCGGACGGCATCCTGGCACAGACGGGCTCCTTCGCACAGGAATTCCTCCCGGGACCGCCGCTCCTCCGCAGAGGACAACAAGGCCGCCCCTTCCCGCACCATCTTATTTTGCCGGCTGGTGATCTTTTCCATCCCGTTCCCCTCCTGTTTCTAAAAAGGCGCCCTGTGACGGCGCCGTGGAGCGGGTTTCCCCGCCAGAATTAGGAACGCCCAAGGCAATCCCTTGCCTCGGGCGCACTCTTAGCTTTTTTATAAGGCAGCCTTTGCCTTCTCCACCAGGGCGGTGAACCCGGCTGCATCGGCGATGGCGATTTCGGAAAGCATCTTCCGGTTCAGGGTAACGCCAGCCTTCTTCAGACCGTTCATAAAGGTGGAATAGTTGATGCCGTTTGCCCGGCAAGCTGCGGAAATACGGGTGATCCACAGACGGCGGAAATCACGCTTGCGCTGCTTGCGGCCGATGAAAGCGTAGTTGCCAGACTTCATCACGGCCTGTTTGGCCATTTTAAAGTGACGGCTCTTGGCGCCCCAATAGCCCTTGGCGAGCTTCAAAACCTTTTTTCTTCTCTTGCGCGTCATCATCGCGCCCTTGACTCTAGCCATTCCAATACCATCCTTTCTTATGGTGCAACAAACTTGTAATCATTTTTATGTGGGACGGAGTTTTTTCGGATCCCCCTGGGGGATCCTCCCGCCCAAATGCCCAGGCTCTCGCTTATTTGTAGGGCAGCATCCGCTTGACGGCGGCCACGTTGGTCTTGTCGGCCACGGTGGTGCCGCGCATGGCGCGCTTGCTCTTGGGAGTCTTGCCATGGCCATTGAGCAGATGGCTGGTGTTGGCATGGCCGCGGATGACCTTTCCGTTCTTGGAAAGTTTAAAGCGCTTCTTGGCGCCGCTGTGAGTTTTCAGTTTCGGCATTTTGCAGTCCTCCTTAAATGTTCGATCAAAGCGTTACTTGACAGGCTTGGGAGCAAGGAACATCAACATGGTCCGGCCCTCCAACTTGGCGGGCTTTTCCACGTTGGCCACTTCGCTCATGGCATCTGCGAAACGGCGCATGATCTCCAGTCCCAGCTCGGGATGTCCCATCTCTCTGCCGCGAAACCGGATGGAAGCCTTTACCTTGTTGCCCTCGGAAATAAATCGCAGGGCATGATTCTTCTTGGTCTCAAAATCGTGGGTATCGATGTTGAGAGAAAGACGAACCTCTTTGATCTCAACGACCCGCTGGTTCTTTCTCGCTTCCTTTTCCCGCTTGGCCTGCTCGAAACGGAATTTGCCGTAGTCGATAATCTTGCACACCGGGGGATTCGCCTGGGGAGCGATCTTTACCAGATCCAGATTCTTCTTCTCCGCAATTTCCATGGCCTGCCGCAGAGACATGATGCCCAGCTGGGTGCCATCGGAGTCGATGACGCGAAGTTCTTTATCTCGGATTTGCTCGTTGATCTGCAGTTCCTTGTTGCTAATGGGTAGCACCTCCATCACAATGTTCTCAAGCTGTTTCGCGAAGGGCGGCATTCTTGTAATAAGAAAGCGGGCAGAACGCTCTCTGCCCGCAAATCAATGCCCACTTAACCCCGTTTCCGGGATCCAGGATCGGACCCGAGCCTTCGGCTCACGCCCCGTCCTTGGGATATTGACCTGTGACAGACTGCGCTGCACGGGTGGGAGCCGCCGGCTCCGCTTTGTTTTACCGAGAAATTATTATACTCTCTCTGGTTCCCTCTGTCAAGAGGAAACCCTGGTTTTTCCCACACAAAAAATTTCATAGCCTTCCATCACGAGTCCAAGGTCACGCTCAGCAAAAGACGGAACCGGGAGCCTTGTCCCCACCGCGGGCAGAAAGTTCCCCCACCCTGCCAGGGCAAGCGCCTTTAGGCGCGCTTCGCGACTTGGGTCCAGCGTTACGCTGGCTTGGGTACAACGTCACGCTGGCTGCTCAGCGGATGTCGTAGACGCTGCGCAGACGCAGCCCCTCGGGCTTGCCAGAAAGGATCTTCACCCGGGTTTCTCCGGCGTTCATGTCAAAATAGTTGTCGGACAGGAGCAGATCCTGGTTCTCATTCTGGATCTCCACCCCTTTGGCGTAGGCCTTGGCGGACACCACAATCTGGTCTCCCTCCACCCGGCAGGAAAGCTCCGGATCCGCATAGTGGTAATACTTGGGCAGCGTGAAAATCACCGTGCCTCCCGACACGTAGCGGCCCTGCTCATACAGGTCAAAGCTCACATAGTCTTCCAGTTCGTCGATCTTGGGCAGGTCTACCTTGTCCATCCACACACTGGTCAGGGCGGGTACCGTCAGAGAAATGGTCTCCTCCCGCTGAATATTGCCCAGGTTGTCCCTAAGGGCCCATTTCACCGTAAACGCCCGGTCCTGCCGGGTCTCGTTGGAGACGGAAAGCTGAATGCTCTTTTCCATGGGATAGGGCTCTGCATTCACGTTGGTCTTTTGGGAAAGCATTCCCTCCTCCTTGCAGGAGAGCAAAACAGGGGCAAAGAATCGCTTTGCCATGTAGTGGAGCGCTTTCCAACGGCCCGTGTAGTCGATGGAGGCCCAGGAGGCCACGGGCCAGCAGTCATTGAGCTGCCAGTAAACCGCTCCCATGCAGATCCCCCGGATCCGACGGAAATGTTCCACCCCATACCGAATGGCCTCTCCCTGAAGCATCTGGGAAGCGTACAGGGCCGTTTCAAAGTCCGAAGGATACAAGTACATCTGCTGGAGATAGGCCATGGTCAGCATGTTGCCCCGGGCGCACCGCTGATGCTTTTCCATCACATAGGAAAACAAGTTTCGGTCCTGGGGCTCCGTATAAGTTTCCACGGTCTTCAAACAGGGGAAGGATTCAAATCCAAATTCCGACAGATACCGGAACTGGTGCTTCCGATAATCGGCAAAAGGCCGCATTCCGTGCCACACCGCCCAGTAGTGAACATCTCCCCGGGTGGGATCGTTGGGGTTGTCAAATCCGCCTCCGGAAGAGGGGCTGGCCGGCCAGTAGAAGGTGTCGGGATCCAGGCGCTTCAGGGTCTCAGGGATCAGATATTCGTACATGCGAATATAGTCCGCCTTCTGCCGGGGGCTGCTCACCCACTGCCCCTGGTCCACAAACATCTCCATCTCGTTGTTGCCGCACCACAGGCCCAGAGAGGCGTGATGGCGGAGACGGCGCACATTGTCGGTCACCTCCGCCCGGATATTCTCCGCAAATTCCGGAGTCAGGTTGTACACAGCGCAGGCAAACATGAAGTCCTGCCACACCAGCAGGCCCAATTCGTCACAGGCATCATAGAAGGCGTCGTCGGGATAATAGCCGCCACCCCACACACGGATACAATTGTAATTGGCGGCCACGCACTGCTCCAACAGCTTCCTGGTCCGTTCCGGGGTAATCCGGGAAAGGATGTTGTCCTCGGGAATGTAGTCGGCGCCCATGGCAAAGATCTGCACGCCGTTGACCTCATGGGCAAAGCTTTCCCCGTGGGCATCCTTTTCGATGTGCATGGTCACCTGGCGCAAACCGATCCGCCGCTGCCATGTATCCAACACCTTGCCCTGAGCATAGGCGGTAACCTTGATCCCATACAGAGGCTGTTCTCCATACCCGTGAGGCCACCACAGCTGGGGATGCTCCACCAGGATCTCCTTGGGGGAATCCTCGTACAGGGTCACCTGACCCTGGGGATCTTCCAGCTCCACGGTGTAGGTGATGTTCTCCGCCGTCACATATTCCAGTTCCGGTTCCACAGTCAGCTTCACCTTGCCTTGGCCGTGTTCCTGCCGGATGTGCACCGAACTCAGCCGGGCGCCGTCCACCCCTTCCAAAAGGACAGGACGCCAAAGACCCGCGTCGGGCAGATGGGGACCCCAGTCCCAGCCGAACATGCAGTGGGCCTTCCGCAGATTGGCAAATCCCCGCATGGCGTCGTCGCTGCCGTCAGCCCGGCTCTGGGCATAGTGTTCCCGGATCCACCGGGTGGGAGAGGTAATTTTCACTTCCAGCCAGTTCTCTCCCGGATGCAGAATTCCCCCTACCTCAAAGGCAAAGGTCCGGTGCATGTTTTCCACATGGGACAGCAGCACTCCGTTAAGCCGCAAATCTGCCACCGTATCCACCCCTTCGAAACGCAGCACCTGGGTGGGACAACGGAGGATCTCCTCCTCCGGGGTAAAGGTGGTCTGAAAAACAAAGTCGTTTTCCATCAAGGCCAAGGCCTTGCCTTCATTGTCTCGCCAATAGGGATCTTCCAGCTTGCCGGCCTGGATCAGGCAGCTATAAACGGAACCGGGCACCGTGGTGGGATAAATTTCCTTTTGGCCCATGATTTGCAGGTTCCAATTTTGTTCCAGGTTTTGAACGATCATTCTGTCTCCTCCCGTCAAATGGTAATCACTTGTTTTCTTTTTTCACATGGAATACTTTTATCTTAATCTGTTTTCGCCGGGAAAGTCAATGACCTTCGGTCATTTTCTTACTGCTGGCCCGGTTCAAGTAGGTAGAATAGAGTATCAGCTCCCCTACCCGGTAGCCGGACACCTCTTCCATAGCCGCGCCGTAAAGCCGCAGCTGTGTTTCATACCGGTCCCAAAGCTCCTCCATGGAGCTCACCCGGTCCGTTTTAAAGTCCACCACATGGAGCAGGTCCCCTTCCAGGAAGGTGCAGTCCACCGCCCCTTGGAGGATCACCTCTTCCCGGCTTTGAGACTGTTCCGGAGCTGCCAAGGCAGCGGGAATCATGGCGGTAAAACGGCGTTCCTTCTGAACCTGGGGAGAGCAGAGAATCCGCTGACCCAAATCACTGTGGAGAAATTTTGCCACCCGACCCAGATCCACCACAGCCCCTTGTTCGGGAGTGATCAGGGCCAAATCCGTCAGCCGCCGGAGCTCCTTTTGAGAATCCTCCAAGGCCGCGGAAAAATCCGCAAACTGCATAAAGGCGTGGAGAGCGGTTCCCCGTTCCGCCGGGGTCATCCCCTGTTCTCCCAGCCAGGCAGGCCGGGACAGGAGAATCTCCCTGGTCCCTCCCTGCTCCGCCGCAAGCTTGGAGGCCGCCACTTTAGCGGGGATGGTGGTTTCTCCCTCATAGGGATATGTAAATTGGATCCGTTCCCGCAGCCGGCGGACCAGTGCCTCATCCGGAGGCTGCGGTGCAGGGCAAACCCTCTGCTGGGACCGGGTTTCCGGCTCATAGCGGCTGAATCCAATGCTCCAGGGGGTGTAATCCTCCCGGACCACACAGCCTGCCGGCGCTCCCGTTTCCCGACGCAGTTCTTCCCCATCCGGATGGCACAAAGCACACAACAGCAGCCACTGGGCCGCGTTTTTCCCTCGCCGGACCGTGTAGGGAGCCGGTCCCCCTTCCGTCAGCTCCAGAGCAAGCTTTTCCGCCGTGCGGATAGGGTCTTCCCAGGATCCTACCAGGATCAGTTTTTCTTTGGCTCGGGTCAAAGCCACATACAGCACCCGCAGCTCCTCCGACGCGGAGGCCCGGGCCGTTTCCAACCCGATGGCGTCCCGGGCGGTGGTGGTAAAGCGGGCAGACCGTTTCCGATCCCGGAGCTTGAGTCCCAGCCCCAATTCCGGGTGCAGCAGCACCTCGGCCCGCTGGTCGGACACGAAATTTCTCCCGCAACCCGCCACAATGCACACGGGGAACTCCAATCCCTTGGACTTGTGAATGCTCATCACCGTCACCCGGTTCCGGTCCTCCGGAGGCAGTTCCGCCGCCTGCAAGTCCGAGTCGTTTTGCCGCAGCCGGTCCAGAAACCGCACAAACCCGGAGATTCCATGATACCCGGAGCTCTCATACTCCCGGGCGTATTGCTCCAGCAAATGCAGGTTTTCCAACCTTTCTTCCCCATCCTCCATGGCCAGCACCATGTGAGGATAGTCCGTTTTTCGGTACAGATAATTTAAAAAGCTGTCTGAGGGCATGGTGGCCGCCACCGCCCTGTATTGGCCGATTTCCCGGACTACCTGCTCCAAACGGGGATCCTCCTGGGCCTGATTCAGCAGGGAAACATACACAGATACCTCCCGGTTTTCCAGGCGCATCCGGGCCACATCGTCGGCGGAAAAACCGTAGAGAGGACTCATGAGTACCGAAAGCAGGGGGATATCTTGATCCGGGTTGTCGATGACCCGCAGCAGGGACAGCATAACGCCGATTTCCGCCGCTTGAAAAAATCCACCAGCCACCGACGCCCTGGCAGGGATTCCCTGGGCTTGAAGTTCCTGGGCATACCCGTGGGCGTATTGATTGGCGCTCCGAAGCAGAATGCAGAAATCCCCGTACTGGACAGGGCGTTCCCCCTCTTTATCCGTTACGGTAAAGCCCCCTTCTACCAGCTGCCGGATCCGGTCCGCAATCCAGACCCCTTCCGCCTCCTCGGGCGTCACCCCTCCCCGACGGTCAATCCACTGGAACTCTGTTTCACAGCCTGCCTTGGGAGCATACTCCGCTCCGCACACCAAACGTTCCTCTCCGGTGTAATCCATGTCCCCGGCTCCTTGGGTCATCAACCGGGAAAACACAAAGTTCACCGTATCGGTCACTTCCCGCCGGGAACGAAAATTTCGGTCCAGCACCAAATAGGCAGGGTATTGATCCCGCTTCCGGTCGTACCTGGCAAAGGAACGGCGGCACCGGAGAAAAATTTCCGGCATGGCCCGCCGGAATCCGTAAATGCTCTGCTTCACGTCTCCCACCATAAAGAGGTTGTTTCCATCCTGGGATACGGCCCGGAACAGGGAATCCTGTACCTCGTTGATGTCTTGGTACTCGTCGATCATGATCTCGTCAAACCGGGCAGCCACTTCCCGGGCCGCAGGAGTGGGGGCACCTTCCTCTGTGAGAAACAACCGGATAGCCTGGTGTTCCAAGTCGCTGTAATCCAGAAAATTCCGCTCCCGCTTCTTTTCCGTGTACCGCCGGGAAAAGGCCAAAGTCAGATCCCGCAGGCTTCTCACCAAAGGCGCCATGGCCGCCGTCTCCCGAGATACGGCCTCCCGGTCTGCGGAAAGGTACTTGCCCAATTCCTCCGAAGCCCGCTTTACCTCCTTACGAAAGGCCTCCAACCTCTGCTTCAGCGGATCTCCATCGTATCCCCGGAGCGTTCCCCGGCGGGCAGGGGCGTAGGCTCCCACCGCCTGAGACAGGCCATCCCAGTCTTGGGCTTTGGCCAGGGAAATCATCTGCCGGAACCCTTCCCGGTCCTTTTCCAGGGCGCCGGTGTATGCGGAAGCCACCTTCTCGTCTTCCCAGCATTCCTCCAGAGCACGGGTCAGCAACCCTTCACAGTGGGCGGCGGTTTCCCCGGCGTAGGCCAAAATCACCTGTTCCCAAGGGGATACCTCCTGCCCAGGAGCATACATGTCCACCTTCTCCTCCAGCCACCGTTCCGGAAAGGGGTGACTTTGCATGAACCGGTACAAGGTCAGAACCATGTCCATGAGCCGCCGGTCATCCCGTTCCCCGGAAAAGGCATCTGCCAAAGAGCCCACCGTTCCTGCCTCGAAGGCCTCCTGAAGCACCTCGTTCAAAGCGGCATGGGTCAGTTCCTCCTCCTGCTTGTCGGAGACGATCTTGAAATCCGGGGACAGGTCCAGCAAGTGGAAAAATTCCCGGACCATTTCCGCGCAGAAGCTGTCCACCGTGCCGATATGAGCCTGAGACAACAGGATGCTCTGCCGCCGCAGTCTGGGATCGGCAGGGTGTTCCCGCAGCAGATCGTGCAGCCGCTTCTCCAGCCGGGCCCGCATCTCTGCCGCCGCGGCCTTGGTAAAGGTGACAATGAGCATTCTGTCCGCAGAGGTGGGGGAGTCCGGGTCTGTCAGCCGGTCAATGGCCCGCTGTACCAGCACCGCCGTCTTTCCCGATCCCGCCGCTGCAGCCACCAGCACCGTGCCCCGGCGGGCATCGATAGCATCCCGCTGGCTTTCCGTCCAACGCATTTCACCCATGGGGATGTTCCTCCTTTCCCAATTCCGCTTCCATCTGACGCAGGGCTTCCTGAGCGGTGGTTTTATCCTGCTGAACGTCCTTTTCTCCGTATTCCTTTCCGCACACCGGACCGTAGGGGCAGAACCGGCAGGCGCTCTTGTTTTTCAGGTTGGGCACCGCGTCCACTCTGCCTTCCCGAAGCTCTGTAGCCATGGCCGCAATGAGCCGCTTGGAGTACCGGAGCACGGTTTCCAGCTGTTCTAGATCCAGGACGGAGCTGAACCGCCCCAACGTGCCGTCTTTATTGAGCGAAGCGGGGATAAACCTGCCTTTTGCCCCTGCTTCCATGGCCTGGATGATCTCCCCATCGCTGAGGACCACACCGCTCATGCGCAGCTGTTTGTCGGCTTCCGCTTTGATTTTCTCCTCCCCCGCGCCTCGGTCCACGGACACAGAAGGCTCCGCCGCAGGCATGTAAAGGACACCGGCTGGAAATTCCTGGCCTCCTTCCACCAAGGCTGCCAGATACACCAGCATCTGCATATTGAGCCCCTGGAGCACATCCGCCAGACGGAAATCCTTCCGGCCTGTTTTAAAGTCCACCACCCGCACATACCGGCGGCCGTCGCTGCCCTGATACACGTCCACCCGGTCGATGGTGCCTCCTACGGTGACCACCCCGTCTCCGGTGTCGATCCGCAGGGGAGGCTGATCTTTTCCAAATCCCAATCCCCATTCCAGATGTTCCGGCACAAACTGGCTCTGGGCCAGCTCTTCCTCCACATGGCGGATCAGCTTGCAGGCGGACTGGGCCAAACGCTCCAGCCGGTACCGCTCCCGGCCGCTGAGCAGCTCCATTCCCCCCAGGTTCTCCTGGGCATAGGCGCGGATCAGTTCTCGAATCCGCCGTTCCAGCTCTTCTTCATCCCACTGGCACCGCACCTGACGAGGCTCCCGAAATATTTTTTCAAACAGGTAGTGCATCAAGGTGCCGTACTGGAGCACGTCCACCTCTGCGGGACGGCGTTCCCTGGCCCGGAGCCCATACCGGCAGAAATATTGAAACCGGCACTGGTGAAACACTTCAATCTGGGTAGGGGACAAAAAGGGCGTTTCCCCCAGCAGTTTCCGGGCCAGCGCCTTGTCCTCCAGCACCTGAGGACGGCCTCCTGCCGCCCGTTCCAGGGCCTCCATCCGGCCCCGGTATTGGGGGTCCTCTTCAAAGAGTTTTCGGAAGGCTGCCGCTTCCCCATCGGTATCCGTAAAACGGGCGGCCATCTGGGAAAAAGCCGATTCCCGGGAATTGGCAAAATACTCTCCCGGCAAATCTTTCCAAGGCTTCAAGGTGGGGAAGATCCCCAGCAGGGCAGAAACCAGCTCGCTGGGCTCTTTGTCCTCTCCCTCGGCGGTTCTGGGCCAGGTGACGTACAGCCGCTCCGAAGGGGCGCATGCCACGGAATAGGCCAGATACCGCTCCTCCATGGTCTTCTGCTCCAGGGGATCTCCCAGGGGCAGTTCCAGGGCAATCAGCTCCCGGCGTTCCGCGTCGGAAAACACTCCGGAGGATTTGGGCACCAGGGGAAATTCTCCTTGGGTGACCCCCAGCAAAAACACTGCCCGAGGGGCCGATTGGCGCACCTGTTCCGCCGTCCCAAACAGCACTTGATCCACAGTCTGGGGAATTTCCGAAACGTCCTCCCCGGCAATCACTTCCTGGAGCAGCTGAAAATACCGCTCCCGGGAAATGGGTTTCTCCCCCAAAATGGCCCGCATCTGATCCAGAATCTCCATGAGCAGGTCCCAGATTCTGATCTGTTTCTGGGCAAGGGCATCCTCCCCCGCCTCCTCCAGAGAAAGGCAATAGGCGGGCAAAGTTTCCTCCAGCCCATAGGCCGTAAGCAGCAGGTACACTGCTTGGGAAATTTCCGCTCCTGTGGCGTCCTTGGTCCGGGCGGCAAACCGTTCTAACGGCCCCATGAGACGTTTTCGCAGCTGGTTGAGAGAAGCCAGGGTTTCCCGGTCCTCTTCCGTCATCTCCTGGCCAAACCCGCGGGGATGCCGGACAAACTCCTGCCGCCAGTCACTTCCTGTAATCTTCCAAAGGTACGCATAATTTTCCAACGCGGAAATCTCCTCCGCTGTAAACCCAGAAACGCCGGTCTTGAGCATTTCCAACAAAGATTCGGTCTGATAACCGGAAAGCACCGCCTGGAACGCTCCCAGGGCAAACCGGGTGACAGGCTCCGCGTCCACCCGGGCAGGCTGAGACACAAAACAGGGGATTTCCCGTTTTTTCAAGGCTGCGTCCAGACATCCGTAATACCGGGCGGGATCCCGGCAAATGATGGAGACTTCCCGATACCGGTATCCCTCCTCCATCACTAGCTGCCGGATGGTGGCCGCCACAAACTCCGCTTCCTCATAGGGATCTCTGGCTTCAAAGAGGGTCACGCCTTCCGGATCCTGGCAGGTCATAGGCTTTTCGGCGCAGAAGAGCTGGGCTTCCACCAGCTTCAGCGTTTCATTTTGAAACCGGGGCGCCCCTGTAAGGACTATGGGAGGCTGAACCTTCACCCCGTTTTCCTGAGCACACCGGGTCAATCTCCGGCGGGTTCTGTCCACCAGGGCAAAGAGCCCGGTCCCCGTCCGATCCAACCCGTCGGTACACAGGGCCACCACCACCTGATCCGCCCGCCGGAGAATTTGAGCCAATACGCCCATCTCCTGAGCGGTAAAGCCCTCGAAGGAATCCACCGCCACTGTGGTGCCGGAAAAGAAATCGCTGGTTTCTAACGCCTGGGCCATCCGGGTCAGATCGTCCCGGGAATCCAGATAGGAAGCTTCCACCAAAGCTTCATATGTACCGTACAGCAGGGAAAGCTCTGAAAGCTTTTTTCCCAATCCCCGCTCCCCCAAGGTATGGGCGGTAGCCAGGAGCTGTTCCGGGGAGATGCCGCACATTTTCATTTCGTTGACTGCGGTGAGCATCACGTCGTTGATTTTTCCGCTTTTGGCGGCAGTACTGTACACGTCCAGCTGTTCTTGGCAGGCGTCTACCGCAGAGGCCATCAGAATTCTTCTTCCTCCGTCGCTGAGCCTTCTTCCCACGGCACCCCCTTCTTTTCGGAACACCGCTTCCGCCAATCGGGTGAAGCTGTACACGGGGATAGCGTTGCCCCGCACGGGACCCGCCAAGTGCAGCATGGCTTTTTCCGTTTCAAAGGTATACTGCTCCGGAACGATCATCACCGTTCCTCCCTGACCGGACAAACTCCGATCCGCCAACAGCCGGCGCAAATATTCTGTTTTCCCGCTTCCCGCTCTGCCCAACACAAACTGCAGCATATCTTTCCTCCCCCCTACTTTCTTGAAAGAAAGTAGACAAAGAACTTTTACTTCGCGATGTTTCCCTTTTTGTGGCTGGTCCCTTTTCCCCCCGGGGGGTTCCTCAGAGGGGGTTCTCTTTTTCCTCCGGTTCTTTGTCAAAATTGGTCAATGAACTTTTACGCCCCGATGTTTCCCTCTTGTGACTGTTCCCTTTTCCCCGCAGGGGGTTCCTCAGAGGGGACTCTCTTTTTTCTCCGGTTCTTTGCCGAAACTGGCCAAAGAACTTTTATGCCCCGATGTTTCCCTCTTGTGGCTGTTCCCTTTTCCCCAGGGGGGATTCCTCAGAGGGGAACTTTTGCTTTTTGTCCTCAATTGCTATCTGCCATTATACCACAAGGGGATGGGGCGGAAAAGACCCGTCACCCTCGGAGCCATTCCCGCAATTCTTCCCAAAGTTCCACCGCTTTAAACCGGATTTGAAACTGCTCTGGATTTTCCACAATCTCCCGTTCGGACTGGGGGAAACTTAAAAGCGCGTCTTCCTCATCCTGGCTGGCGGCAGGCAAACACAAAGTGGGAAAAACCACACACCACCAATTTTTTCCTTCTCCTTGACCCAAGGTAACTCGCAGAGTTCGATACCGTCCGGCGGGCAACTGAAAAGTTTCATAGGTTCTGGTGGAAAAATACATTTCCGTCACCTGGGCGGTTGCCCCGTAGGATACTCCCTGTTCTTTCAAGGAATCCCGGGCGGCCTGGGCAATGGATTCCAGGTGGGTGCACAGAAGTGCGCTGGCTTCCTCCATGGTGTTGGCTTCCCCGTACCACCGGGCAGCCTCTTGGAGTACCGCGTCCCGGACTTGCAATTTTACCGCCTGATCCTCCGGAGAATCGGAATTTGCCACCACATGAAGCCGCACCACATTTTCAGGCAGTTCACCGCAGGCGGCCGCGAAGGGGAAAAAACTGGCCAACACGGTCAAGACAAATCCGGTCACAAGGGCTTTTGCCAAAAGCTTTCTCGAGAGATATCCGTTATGTTTCATGGAAAAATCTTCCTTTCTGGAATTTCCCTGAAAGTATGGGTGGGTTTGGGAAAGCTTATTCGCCTATGGAAAGAGGGATTTGACAAGGATGCTATAATAGAGAATACACGTCAGGATTTCCAAGGAGATTGCCTGACATGAAAGAACAGTCACCTTTTTGAAAGGCGGTTTGCTATGATTGACGTTTTTCTGGACGCCCTTCTGGACACCGTAAAAACTCTGCCCTTTCTGCTGGGCGCATACCTGCTCATTGAGTTCTTGGAGCACAAAGCCAGCGGAAAACTTACCGGTGCCCTTTCCCGACTGGGGCCACTGGGACCCTTGGGCGGGGCAGCGTTGGGACTGGTGCCCCAATGCGGATTTTCCGTGGCGGCGGCCAATTTCTACGCGGGACGGTTGATCACCCCGGGCACTCTTCTGGCGGTCTTTCTGGCCACCAGCGACGAAGCCCTTCCCATTTTGATTTCCCAACCCGGCGCTCTGCCGGATCTGTTGCTGCTGTTGGGAGTCAAGTTGGTTTCCGGTACTGTGTTTGGTGTGTTAGCGGATATTCTGTGGAAACGGCTGCGCCACACGGAAAACCAGGAACCTTTTTCCGACCTGTGCCGGGATTGCGACTGTGAGCACCAGGGAATTTTCAAGTCCGCCCTGATCCACACCTTGCGCATTGCCCTGTTTCTGTTTATCATCAACCTGCTCTTGGGCGGGGCCATTCATATGGTGGGGGAGGACGCCATTTCCCGGCTACTTTTGTCCGGCAGCGTTTTCCAGCCCCTGTTGGCGGCGCTGATCGGTTTTATTCCCAACTGCGCTGCCTCGGTCATTTTGACAGAGCTGTACTTGTCCGGCTCCCTTTCCTTTGGAGCCGCGGCGGCAGGGCTGTGCACGGGAGCCGGGGTGGGCCTGGCGGTATTGTTCAAGGCAAACCGTCATCCCAAAGAAAATTTCCTGCTGGCCGCCATGCTCTATGTAGCTGCCGTCGTGACAGGTGTCCTTTGCGGTTTGATCTTTCCCGGATAATCCCCATTTTTCAAACAGGAAAACCGGCGCCTTTTGAGAGCTTACGCCACTCCCAAAGGCGCCGGTTTTTTATAGGTTTTTTCGGATCATTCTTTTCTCGCTGCCCGGCGGGAATAGAGAACGGATCCCACTCCCGCTGCCAGAACCGCCGCCACGGTTACCAAAACCATGGCCAGCTGGGGCAACAGCAAGGAAAGCAAAGTCACAATGCCCGCGGCCATAAACAGCTTTCCTCCAAACCGCTGGCTCTCTTTCCAGGCCGTTTCGCTTTGGAAACTCCATTTCGTTCTGATTCCGAACCAGGCGTTCCGCTTGGCCAGGGGCATCATGGCACCCAAAGCCAGAAACAGGATCCCCAGGATCAGGAACACAATCCGAAGCCCCACGGAGGGAATCTCACCCAAATGCTCCACCCGGGCCCAGGAAGTGTACAGGAAAAAGTAGTCCATCACGTTGAACACCACCAGACCCAGAATCCCGGTGAGAATCACCACCCGGCGGCCCGTTCCGTTTCCCTGCCACGCTTCCATGGAGGCTGCCTTGGCGGTTCCCAGCATCAACCCTCCAAAAGGCAATGTCACCGCCGGCAAAATAAAGCATTCATATTTGCTGCCCCATCGATCCACCTCTCCGGAAATGCCATAGTGAGCGGGAATCTGTTCTGGCAGAAACCACAGCACCCCAATGGTGGTCACCACCAGGGGAAGCAGCGTAAGAATTCCATATACCAGCCACACTTTCCAGCCCAATTTTGTTCCTTTCATTTGTTCTCCCCCTTTCCCGGATCTCCCTGTCTTCCGCCCCATGGAGAACACACCAGGGAATTCCACAAAAAATACTGTCCGTTTTTTCTCTCACTCTCTTTTGAAAAAAGGCCGGGAGAAAGTTCACCCGGCCTTCTGTGAAATTCCGATCTAGATCTAAGTTTATTTATCCTCCAAAGGATCCCAGCCTCTGGTCAAAGGACGGGCCAGGAACAGCCGGCCCTTTCCCTCCAGACGCTGCATACAGGCTCGGGCCTCCTCCTCCGAAGAAAAAATGCCAAACACCGCGGATCCGCTGCCGGTCATGCTGGCACCAAAAGCCCCTGCGGCAAGCATCTCCCGTTTGATCTCCCGCACCTGGGGCAGCTTCATGGTCTCGTCAAACCGATTGGCAAGGCCCTCCCCGATGCGGCGCAGGTCTGCCCCTTCCAAAAGAGGCAGCATTTTCTCCGTGGCCCGTTCCCGAGACAGGGGAAACTGGTCGATGAGAGCGTAAGCCCGGGGGGTACTCATCCCCGCCGGAGGCTTGCACACCACCAGCCAACAGGAGGGCATAGGAGACACCGGCTCCACCTGTTCCCCGATTCCCTGGCAGCGGCAGGTTCCGCCCACCACGCAGAAGGGCACGTCGGCTCCCACCTTGGCCCCCAACTCCACCAAAGTGGACAGGGGCAGATTTGTCTTGAACATCTGGTTCAGACCGTAGAGCACTGCGGCGGCGTCCGCACTGCCTCCGCCCATGCCTGCCCGGCTGGGAATGTACTTCCGGATGGAAATGGACAGTCCGTATCCCTCCAGGCCACAGTGCTGGAAAAAGTACTGGGCCGCACGAAAAGCCGTGTTTTTGGTGTCTACCGGCAAATATTCCCGGTTGCAGAACAGCCGGATTCCCGGCTTGCCGATCCGCTTGATCTCCACCTCATCCCACACGGAAACACTTTGCATCACTGTGTCCAAGGTGTGATAGCCGTCTTCCCGGCGGCCGGTCACGTCTAAGGTCAAATTGATTTTGGCGTATGCTTTCAGTTTCATGGTTCTCTCCATCCTCACAAAACCGGGATTTTGTTCCCGGTCTTTTCCTCCTGACCGATAGGCTGCCTTGGTTCAAAAACGCAGCAGGCTCCACCGGCGAATGTCCACCACATGCTTGGGACACATTTCATGGCAGCAGAAACACCGGATACAGTTCCGGTAATCAATCACCGCTTTTCCGCCCCGAATGGTGATGGTGTGTTGGGGACAACTTTCCGCGCATTTGCCGCATCCCACACATTCCCCCTTGCGAATTTTGGGGGTGGGGGTCACCAGCCGTTTGGCCGCCGGCCGTAAAAATCCGGGCAGGCGGTCCACAAAATCCGTACTGGAAGCCTTCGCCTTCAGGAAATCCGGCTGGGCCAGGGACTCCATGGAATCTCCCAGCAAGTCGCATTCCTCCGGCCCAATGGGCCCCAATCCCCGCCGGTGGGCTTCCCGAAGCATCAAAACACTCTCCGGCTCCAGGCCGATCAGGGAAGCGGCGCAAACGTCCAGGGCGTAAGGACTTTTGGAGGCTCCCAACACCTCCATCTTCCGGGGCTTTCCTCCTGTGGGACCATTGCCCTCCATGGCCAGGATTCCGTCTAGAAAACACAAATCCGGCTTCAAAAAGGCGCAAAGATCCACCAGCATTTCCGAAAAAGGCTGCTTTTCCGGAAATCGGCAGTGGAGTTCCGGCTTTTGCAGGCCGGGCACTGTCCCAAACAGATTCTTTACCGCCCCGGAAAACCCCACCATGGAGTGGGTTTTCAGCTTGGCCAGGTCAATCAGGTAATCCCGGGTGAGAAAGGGCTCCGCCACGGAAAGCTGACGGCACCGCACCGCGCCAGGCAGAGAAACCTCTCTGCTTTTGCAGTCGGTATACAGGGCAAAACCACAGCTCTGAGCCATGTCCGTGTAACCGCAGCCCCGGAAAATGGCCTTCATGGCTGCCGGAGTATAGGGCCCTCCGGGACTCTCCGCAATGACCACCTTTCCTCCGGCCTTCTGGACGCACTTTCCCACGGCGGCCACCACAGCCGGATGGGTGGCAATGGCTGCTTCCGGTTTGGAGTTCATCACCAGATTGGGCTTGAGCACCACAGTCATGCCGGGGCGGATCTCCTGATCTGCCCCCAGCAGGGTGAAGGCCTCTTCCACCTGACGGTTCAGTTCCTCCTGCCCGTATCCAGCGCACCGGGAAAACCATACCTGGTCCCGGACCCCGGGCCTGCTCATAAGTCCTTCAGGAACGCTTCCATGCGCTCCAGGGCTTCCGTAATATGTTTGATGGAATAGCAATAGGAAATCCGCACAAATCCTTCCCCACAGGCGCCGAAAGCGTCCCCGGGCACTACGGCCACCCGCTTGGAGTAGATCAGCCGTTCACTGAACTCCATGGAAGTCAAGCCCGTGGACCGGACCGAGGGGAACACATAAAAAGCCCCTTCCGGTTCGAAACACCGCAAGCCCATGGAGTTGAGGCCGTCCACAATCAGCCGGCGGCGCATGTCGTATTGGCTCTTCATGTACTCGATGTCGTCATCCCCGTTTTTCATGGCCTCGATGGCGGCATACTGGCTCATGGTAGGGGCACTCATGATGGCAAACTGGTGGAGCTTTGTCATCAGGGAGATGATCTCCTTGGGCCCCATGGCGTATCCCAGCCGCCAACCGGTCATGGAGTGGGACTTGGAAAACCCGTTGACCAGAATGGTCCGCTCCTGCATGCCGGGAATGGCGGAAAAGGCCACATGGGGGGTGTCCCCGTAGGTGAGGGCACTGTAAATCTCATCGGAAAGCACCAACAGGTTGTGTCGCTCCACCACCCGTGCCACAGCCTCAAGGTCCTCCCGGCGCATCACTGCTCCGGTGGGGTTGTTGGGGTAGGGCAGAATCAGCAGTTTCGTCTTGTCGGTGATCTTCTCCTCCAATTCCTCTTCCGTCAGGCGGAACTTATCTTCCGCCTTGGTCTCGATGATCACCGGCACGCCCCCGGCCATTTCGGTGATGGGCACATAGCATACAAAGCTGGGCTGGGGAATCAGCACCTCGTCCCCGGGATTGACCAGGGAACGAATGCACAGGTCAATGGCCTCGCTGCCCCCTACGGTGACCAGCACTTCGCTTTCGGGATCGTATTTGACCCCGTAGTGGCGTTCGATAAAATTGGAGATCTCCGCCCGCAGCTTCAGAAACCCACGGTTGGGGGTGTAACTGGTGCGGCCTTTTTCCAGGCTGGCAATGCCCGCCTCCCGGATGTGCCAGGGGGTGTGGAAATCGGGTTCGCCTACGGACAAGGAGATCACATCGTCCATCTCATTGGCAATGTCAAAAAATTTCCGGATGCCCGAGGGCTTGATCCGTTTCACATTGCGGTTGACTAAATTCTCGTAATCAATCACACAGATTGCTCCCTCTCTCGTCAATTTCTTCGTAATCCGTGGCGAAGACCACGCCGCCGTCCTTGTACTTGGTCAGCACAAAATGAGTGGCGGTGGACAGGACCCCGCCGATGGGGGCCAACCGCTTTGCCACAAACATGGCAATATCCGACATGGTTTTCCCGGTAACGGTCACCGCCAGGTCAAAGCCGCCGGACATCAGATAGACGCTTTCCACCTCCGGGAAATTCATCACCCGGCCGGCGATTTCATCGAAGCCCGTGTCCTTCTGAGGGGAAACCCGCAGCTCGATCAAGGCCGTGGCCCTGGGAATCTCCGTGCGCTCCCAGTTGATCAGGCTCTGATATCCCTTGATAACCCCTTCTTTTTCATACTTCTTAATGGCTTTTACCACATCCTCTTCCTTTTCCCCCAACATCACTGCCAGCTGGGCGGTGCTCAGCTTTGCCTCGTGCTGCAAAAGCTCCAAAAGCTGTTCCATTGCCATGGCTCGTTCCTCCTTTGTTTCGATGGTTCGTATGGTAAAAAGATCTTTCTGTCAAGTGTTTCACTGGGTCCCCATGGGAACCCCTATCACCGCAAAGGCAACAGGATGGGCGCATGCTGCTCGTACACGGCGAAATAGCGGAATCCCGCCTCTTCCAGCAGCTCCATGCCCTCGTCGATGCCCTTGCCCAGATCCCCGGTGGAATGAGCGTCGGAACCCAAGGTCACAAGTTCCCCTCCCAGCTCCCGGTACCGGCGCAGCAAAGGCAGGTCCGGCAGGGTGCGGCCGATTTTCTGCCGCAGTCCCGAGGTGTTCACCTCCAGGGCCTTCCCCTTCTGGATCAGGGCCCGGAAAATACCGTCGATGGCCTCCCGGTGCTTGGATAAATCCACAGGAATCCCGTGGTCCCCTTCAATATACCGGAGAGGGTAGGTCAGGTGGCCCAGGGAATCAAAATTCCCCCAGGCGATCACTTCCTGCTCCTCTTCCCAATAGGTGGTGAGAAGCTGGTCGATAAATCCTGGTTCCACCTTGGAATAGTCCAGGAAAAAGAAGTCCTCGTAGCCCCGGATATTGTGGATGGACCCGATGACAAAGTCGTAATTCCGACCGGACAGGGCCTCCTGGGCGGACGCGGGATCCTGGTTGGGCTGACCCAGCTCGATCCCCCGGTAAAACCGGCATCCCCCTCCCTGGGGAACCTGCTCCATGGCTTTCCAGGCCTGTTCCACCCGAGGGCGGTAACGGTCCGGAAAATTCTGGCACTCGCAGTGGTCCGTGAGGGTGTGGGCCCACAGTCCCAGCTCCTGGGCCCGCTGGCGCATTTCCCCAACAGAGTCCGATCCGTCAGGGGAGCAATTTGAATGGTTGTGGCAATCGCTGGCAAAATGATAACGCAAAACCAGACACTCCTTTCCCATGTTCCCAGCAGAGGGTAAACATGAACGTATTTTACCACAGATCCCCGGAAAAGGGAAGGAAAGAAAGCAAATTTGCGCCCCCAGCCCTTTCCATGCTTGACAGGGGGATGGGAAATGGCTCATAATGAACGGAAAGAAGCCCGTGAAAGGAAGGAATTGAGCCATGAAGAAAACAGAAAAAGCAGTGATCACGGTAATCGGAAAGGACATGGTGGGCATTCTGGCAAAGGTGTCCCAGATCTGCGCGGAAAAAGGCGTCAACGTGTTGGAGGTCACCCAGTCCATTTTGCAGGATATGTTCGTCATGGTCATGATGGTGGACATCACCCAGGCCACAGCCACTGTGGCTGACCTGTCCGATCAGTTCAACGCCCTGGGAGAAAGTCTGAACCTGAAAATCCATGTGATGCACGAGGATATTTTCAATTCCATGCACCGCATCTAAAGTCTCCCGGAAAAGCCGGGCCCAGGGGCTTTCAAAGCCCGGCAGAGTGGAGCCTCCGGGAAAACGCCATGGGCGAAGCCTTTGCCCGGGGGACCAGCATCTTGATAAGGAAAGGATGATCCTTGTTTGAATACCAATGAGATTTTGGAAACCATCAATATGATCGACAACGAAGACCTGGACGTGCGCACCATCACCATGGGCATTTCCCTGCTGGACTGCATCCACCCGGATGTGGAAATCGCCGCCCAGAAGGTCTACGATAAAATCTGCCGCTATGCCGAGCATCTGGTAAAAACCGGGGAAGACATCAGCAAGCAGTACGGGATTCCCATCATCAACAAGCGGATTTCCGTCACCCCCATTGCCATGATTGCGGGTGCCTGCCCCACCGCTTCCCCCGTCCGCTTCGCCAAGGCTCTGGACCGAGCTGCCCACACCGTGGGAGTCAACTTTATCGGCGGTTACTCTGCTCTGGTCCACAAGGGCTTCGGTCCTGGGGATTACGCTTTGATCGAGAGCATCCCCCAAGCGTTGGACGAAACGGAACTGGTGTGCTCCTCTGTCAACGTGGGCACTACCAAAGCGGGCATCAACATGGATGCCGTGGAAAAGATGGGCAGGATCGTTCTGGAAACCGCTCAGCGCACCGCCGATCGGGAATGCATCGGCGCTGCCAAGCTGGTGGTGTTCTGCAACGCTCCCGAGGACAACCCTTTTATGGCCGGCGCCTTTCACGGTCCCGGGGAACCGGACTGCGTGATCAATGTAGGTGTTTCCGGTCCCGGCGTGGTCCGGGCCGCCATCAAAAAGCACGGGGATGGCTGCAGCCTGACGGAAATTGCCGAGCTCATCAAGCGCACCGCCTTTAAGATCACCCGGATGGGCCAGCTGGTGGCCCAAGAGGCGTCCCGGCGGCTGTGCGTGCCCTTCGGCATTGTGGACCTGTCCCTGGCCCCCACCCCCGCCATCGGGGACAGCGTGGCCTATATTTTGGAAGGCATGGGCCTGGAACAGTGCGGCGCCCACGGCACCACCGCCGCTCTGGCCCTCTTAAACGATGCGGTGAAAAAAGGCGGCGTCATGGCTTCCTCCAGCGTTGGCGGTCTTTCCGGCGCCTTTATTCCAGTCACCGAGGACGCAGGTATGATTGAGGCCGCCCGTTCCGGCTGCCTGACCCTCACCAAGCTGGAAGCCATGACCGCCGTGTGTTCCGTAGGCCTGGACATGATCGCCATTCCCGGGGACACCTCTCCCGAAATCATCTCCGGCATCATCGCCGACGAAATGGCCATCGGCATGGTCAACTCCAAAACCACCGCCGTGCGGGTGATCCCCGCCGTGGGCAAAAAGGCCGGGGAAGAGCTGGACTTCGGCGGACTCTTGGGCAGCGGCCCCATCATGGCTGTCAATCCCGCCTCCCCCTATGAGTTCATCCACCGGGGCGGCAAAATCCCCGCTCCCCTTCAGAGCTTGAAAAACTGACCCTTTCCCTTGACAGGGAAAGGCCAAACCGGTATACTGTAAAAAAATCCATAGGATCTTCAGGAAAGGAGTAGGCGCAGTGGGCTGGAAATGGAATGTCCTTTTGCAGCAAAAAGGGCAGATTTAAACCATTCCTGCTAGAAGTGCGCCTATTTTTCCGGAAGATCCATGACAATGTCCTTTTGCCATGGAATATTTCCATGGCTTTTTTTCTGCCATTCCGGAAAGAAAGCGCCCAATTTTATGAATATTTATAGAAACGGAATGGTTTACTATGCAAATTCGGCGACAGCTTTTCTTTCTTCACCTGTACAACTTTCTCTTCTCCCTGCGCATTGCCGACGGGGTATGGGTGGTATTTCTCCTCTCCCAGGGCTACTCTCTGGCACAGGTAGGGCTGGCGGAGGGCGTATTTCATGTGGTCAGCTTTTTCTTTGAAGTGCCCAGTGGCATGATTGCCGACCTGTTGGGCCGCAAACGCACCCTGGTGGTGTCGGGACTGTTCGGGGTCTTCTCCGCTTTATTGATGGCCTTCAGCCACAATTTTTGGGAAGTCTGCCTTTCCATGGCCTTTCAGGCGCTGATGTACAATTTTTGCTCCGGCACCCAGGAGGCTCTCACCTACGACAGTTTAAAGGCCGTGGGCCGAGAAAATTCCTACTTAAAACACAATGCCTGGCTCCAGGGATTGTCCCAGGCTTCCTCTTCCCTCAGCAGCTTGCTGGGAGGCGTAGCGGCCCTGTTGGGATTGTTCCCCGCCTACGCCATCACCGCCCTTTGCTCCGGGGTTTGCGGAGTGGCCGCTTTGGCGCTGGCGGAACCTCAGGTTACGGAGATGCAACGCCAACGGACCCAACATCCCTTTGCCCAGCTGGGTCCCCGGCTTAAAAATCACATTTTTGAAAGCGCTTCCTTCCTTTGGAAGAATCCCCGCTCCACCTGGAAGATCCTGGCAGGCGGATTTGCCGGGGTACCTATTTACCTGACCTTCATGTATTCCCAGCAGCATCTTCTGGACGGGGGACTTCCACCCCTGTTTCTGGGGGCGGCCTTGATGGCCCTGCGATTGGGAGGAGTTGGAGGCATGGCTCTGGGAGCCCGGGTGAAGATTCGTCTCTTCCCCTGCGTCTTATGGTGCGCTCTGTGCTGCGCGGGAGGCACCCTCTTGGCGGGAAGTCTCTCCTGGCCCATAGCCCTGTTGGGTGGCATACTGGCTCAGGGTTTTGACAGTCTGCTGGACATTCGTCTGGACGCCTCTCTCAACGAGGATTTTCCCAGCGACCAGCGGGCCACTCTGGTCAGCGTGAGCAGCATGGTGTACAGCCTTTTGATGATTGCTTTCAGCCCTCTCTCGGGAGCCATGGGCGACACTTTCGGCTCCCAGTGGTCCTTCTGGATTCTCGGTCTGGGCCTTTTGGCAGCCACTCTGGTGGGGGCAGTCCTGTACCGGCTCCGTTTTCCTTCCTCTGAAAAGAAGCATTTACCCGCCGCCAACTCTGAAAAGGGGAAAAAATAACCGTCACAAAGAACCAGGGGTTACCCCCAGAGAAAAAGATGGCTTTCCCAAGGCCATCTTTTTTTCTTTGAGAAACGGAAAAAATGTGCTATGATGATGGCAAGTGATGAAAAAGGAGGAACGTTGAATGGCTGGATTGGATCTGGAAGCCATGCTGAACATGCAGCGGGAGCTCCAGGAAAAATACAAGGGAATCTGGGAACCCAGAGAACCGGAATACGCGCCCCTGCACATGCTGTGGCTGGTTGAGGAAGTGGGCGAGGTGATCGCCATTTTCAAAAAACGGAGGCCCGCCGGCATCATGGAGGACCCGGCGGTGCGAGCCCATTTTTTGGAAGAAATGAGCGATATCCTCATGTACTTCACCGATGTGCTGGACCTGTTACAGGTGACCCCGGAGGAAATCTCCCAGGCGTTCTTGGCCAAGCACCGGCGGAACATGGAACGGGATTTCGTAGGGGAACACCGTCACTATCTGGAAGAAAAAGGAGAATCCGATCCAGAGCGGATGTCTGGAGAAAGGGGGAATCAGATTGGAGAAGAAAACCCGAACCCGTAAACTGACCAAGGATGAGAGAAAACAACGGGGCCAGGAAAATCGGGCCAAAATGCGCCAGGACATCAAAGACCATCCCATTCTGTTTTCCACCTATGTGATCCTCCGGGCCCTGGTGATCATGGTCATGATCCTGGAAATCTTCAACGGGCAATATTACAATGTGTTCCTGTGCGGGCTGACCTTGGTGCTGTTCCTGATCCCCAGCTTTGTGGAACGGCGGCTGCACATCGATGTGCCCAACACTTTGGAAATCATCATTTTGCTATTCATCTTCTCCGCGGAGATTCTGGGGGAAATTCAGGAGTACTATCTGATTTTTCCCTTCTGGGACACTATGCTTCACACCCTGAACGGCTTCCTGATGGCGGCCATCGGCATCGCCATGGTGGACATTCTCAACCGTTCCCGGAAGTTTAAAGTCCGCCTGTCCCCGGCCTTTGTGGCGTTGGTGGCCTTCTGCTTTTCTATGACCGTGGGAGTAGTGTGGGAGTTTTTCGAGTATGGCATGGACTGCTTCTTCCACACGGATATGCAGAAGGACACCTGGATCACCACCCTGTCCTCTGTGTCCCTCAACTCCCAGGGCCACAATGTACCTGTGGAGGTGGACATCGAAAGTGTAGTGGTCAACGGTCAAACCTGGCCCGGCTACCTGGACATCGGCCTGCACGACACCATGAAGGATCTGCTGGTGAACTTTATCGGCGCAGTGACCTTTTCCATCATCGGCGCCCTGTACATCATGGGACGGGGTAAGGGAAATTTTGCCCGCCGGTTTATTCCCCGGCTCAAGGAGCACGAGCTTCCTCCTCCCACGGAAGACGCAGGCCTTCTGGAACCTATTTTCCTGGGAACTCCCCAGGAACAGGAAGAGACTCCCTCGGAGGATTGTCCCTTCTGCCGCATCGTTCAGGGAAAATCCCCCTGCTATAAAATCTATGAGGATGAATACACCCTGGCCTTTCTGGACACTGCCGGGGATGTGGAAGGCCACACCTTGGTGATCCCCAAACGCCATGTGGAACACCTTACCGACTACGAGGATGAAGTGGCTTTCCAGACCATCACCACCGCCCGGCTCATTGCCAAGCACTATGTGGAGGACTGCGGCTACGACGGAGTAAACCTCCTCAGCGCCAGCGGCAAAAGCGCCCAACAGTCGGTGCCCCACCTGCACTTTCACATCATCCCCCGGAAAGAGGGGGACGGGATCAACGCTTGGCCCTCCCTGGGAAAGAATCACACCAATCTGGCCCAGGTTTGCGAAAAGTTGAAACTTCCTAAACCCGAAGATCGATAAACCCCATTCTCAAAAGGAGGAACCTGTCATGGAACTCACTGTCTCTACCCAACAAGGCCCCATCCAGGGGGCTTTGAGTCAGGATGGACAAACCGCCATTTTCCGGGGCGTCCCCTATGCCCAGCCCCCTGTGGGAGAACTTCGTTTCCGCCGTCCTCAGGAACATTCCCATTGGGAGGAAGTCCGGGACTGCACCGTTTTTTCCCCCCGCTGCCCTCAGGCAGATCTTGCCTCCATGGATTTCTACGGCAAAGAATTTTACGACCAACTGGTGCCCCCGGAAAGCGAAGACTGCCTGTATCTGAATATCTGGACTCCCGCCTCCGCTTCTCCCGACGCCAAGCTGCCGGTGCTTTTCTGGATTCACGGAGGGGCCTTCATGCACGGATGCGGCACGGAAAAAGAGTTTGACGGAGAGGGCTTTGCCAAGAAAGGTGTCATTCTGGTGACCATCAATTACCGGGTCAACGCCTTTGGCTTCTTTGCCCATCCCGATCTGGAAAACGAAACCAAGGAGGAGGTCTCCGGCAACTACGGAATTCTGGACCAGATTTTCGCCCTCCAGTGGGTTCGGGACAACATTGCTGCCTTCGGGGGAGATCCGGAAAAGGTCACCATCGCGGGCCAGTCCGCCGGCTGCATGAGTGTGCAGACCATCGTCTCCTCTCCCCTGGCCCAAGGGCTCTTCCGGGGAGCTATCCTCCAAAGCGGCGGGGGCATTCGGGCCCTGCGGAAAAACCCCTCCAAGGAGGAAGTGTGGAACACCTCCAGGAAACTGATGGCCTGGCTTCGGGTTACCACCGTGGAACAGCTGCGCCAGGTGCCCGCCGAAAAACTCCGGGACGCAGCTTACGCTGTTCAGGGGGAGAACCTGAGCTGGCGGCCCCACATTGATGGGTGGCTTCTGCCGGACCATTTGGATCCTCTGGCGGAACAGGGCAAAATTCACGACGTGGCCTACCTGATCGGCTCCACAGGAAACGACGTGGGCAACGGCCTCATTCTGCAGGAGAGCGGCGCCCGCTGGTGCGAAAACCTGCTGAAACTGGGGCGCAAGCCCGGCTACTTCTATTTCTTCGACCGGAAACTTCCCGGAGACGACGCGGGAGCGTTTCATTCCAGTGAACTCTGGTACGAATTTGAAACCCTGGGTCGCTGCTGGCGGCCTTGGGAGGATTGGGATTGGGAACTTTCCCGGATTCTCTCCGGCTACTGGGCAAACTTTGTAAAAACAGGAGACCCCAATGGGGAAGGCCTGCCCCATTGGGAACCCTTCACCAAGGAAAATCACGTTCCCCAGCTTTTGGGAGACCGGGTGGGTCCCGCCTAAAGGGATTCCTCCACCACGCAAAAAGGGCGCAGCCAAATTGGCTGCGCCCTTTTCCCTTTCTCAGAAAGGGATTATTTGATTTCTTTGCTGGCCACTTCTGCCTGAGCCTTCTGGATGAAGTCTTCCAGAGTCATGGCGCCCAAATCGCCGTCCTTGCGATGACGCACGGACACCGTGCCGGATTCCGCTTCCTTGTCGCCTACCACCAGCATGTAAGGGGTCTGCTGGAGCTGGGCTTCCCGGATCTTGTAACCGATCTTTTCATTGCGGGTATCGCATTCCACCCGCAGGCCGGCAGCGTCCAATTCCTTCTGGAGCTTCAGGGCAAATTCGTGATGGCGCTCTGCGATGGGCAGGATCACCGCCTGGACAGGGGACAGCCACAGGGGGAATTTGCCGGCGAAGTGCTCGGTGATCACGCCGATAAACCGCTCGATGGAGCCCAACACCACCCGGTGCAGCATCACGGGACGATGCTTCTGGCCGTCGGCGCCCACATATTCCAGCTCAAAGCGCTCGGGCAGCTGAGAGTCTAGCTGAACCGTGCCGCACTGCCAAGTCCGTCCCAGGGAGTCCGCCAGATGGAAGTCCAGCTTGGGACCGTAGAAGGCGCCGTCGCCCTCGTTGACCTCGTACTCCTTGCCCATTTCAGTGATGGCCTCTTTCAGGATGTCCTGGTTGTGCTCCCACTGCTCCACCGTACCGATATGGTCCTCAGGCATGGTGGACAGCTCGATCTTATAGGGCAGGCCAAAGACGGAGTACACCTCGTCAAAGAGCCGCACCACACCCTTGATCTCGTCTTTAAGCTGTTCGGGAGTCATAAACAGGTGGGCGTCGTCCTGGGTGAAACACCGTACCCGGAACAGGCCGTGGAGGGCGCCGGAAAGCTCGTGGCGGTGAACCAGGCCCAGCTCCCCTACCCGCAGGGGCAGATCCCGATAAGAATGGGGCTCACTCTGGTACACCAGCATGCCGCCGGGGCAGTTCATGGGCTTGATGGCGTAATCTTCCCCGTCGATGACGGTGGTGTACATGTTGTCCTTATAATGATCCCAGTGGCCGCTGCGCTCCCAGAGAGCACGGTTCAGGATCATGGGAGTGGAGATTTCCACATAGCCGTATTTCTTGTGGACCTGCCGCCAGTAGTCGATGAGCAGGTTTCTGAGTACCATGCCCTTGGGCAGGAAGAAGGGGAACCCGGGGCCTTCCTCAGTGAGCATAAACAGCCCCAGCTCTTTGCCCAGCTTCCGGTGGTCCCGCTTCTTGGCCTCCTCCAGCATGTGCATGTGCTCGTCCAGCAGGGACTGCTTGGGGAAGGAGATGCCATACACACGGGTGAGCATCTTCTTGGTGGCGTCGCCACGCCAATAGGCGCCGGTGATGGCGGTAAGCTTCACAGCCTTTACCAGACCGGTGCTCATCAGGTGGGGACCGGCGCACAGATCCGTAAAGTCCCCTTGCCGGTAAAAGCTGATGTTTTCGCCCTGGCCTGCGTGCTCGTCAATGAGCTCTTCCTTGTACTCCTGGCCTTCCATCAGCGCTTTGGCCTGGTCGGCGGGAAGCTCAAACCGCTCGATGGCGATGTTTTCCTTGATGATCTTCTTGATCTCCTCCTCGATCTTGGGCAGGTCGTCGGTGGAGAGGGGATTCTCCAAATCGAAGTCGTAGTAGAACCCGTTTTCAATGGCGGGGCCAATGGAGAACTTGGTGCCCGGATACAGCCGCTGCACGGCCTGGGCCAAAATGTGGGAAGTGGTGTGCCAATAGGCGTGCTTGCCTTCCTCGCTGTCGAAGGTGAGAATTTCCAGAGAGCAATCCTGGTCGATGGGGGTGCGCAGGTCGCAGACCTTACCGTCGATGCGGGCGGCGCAAGCGGACTTGTACAATCCCATGCCAATGGACTTTGCCACTTCGGCAGCGGTGATGCCGCTTTCAAACTCTTTTACTTGGCCTTTCAGATCGATCTTTACCATTTTGAGACTCCTTTCCGCCGGGGAAGCAAAAACGCCTGCCCCAGCAAGCGCTCTGGGGCAGGCGTACGGCTTCTGAACCATTTCCATTTTTTGCCGACAACCCGCGGTTCCACCCGGATTCAAAGCGCGATACGCCGCGCTTCCTCGTTTTGGCCGATAACGGTGCCCGCCGTCGTTCCTTAAGCGGAGGGGCGAGGTCCTGTTTTCCCAAGGGAAACCGGACTGTCTGCCGGAGGAAAATTCCTCCCTGCCTCAGCGTTCGGACGATGCTCAGAGGTGGTGGCTTGCTTCCCTGCCTGGATGGGGCCGCTTTCAGCCAGCGGCGGCCTCTCTCTGTCCCCCGGGACCGGTGGGAAGGGCTTCCTCTTCGACGCATCTATCAGTTTGTGCCCATGATAGCATTCCCGCCCCGGGCTGTCAAGAGCTGGAGGCAGAAAAACTCCTCCATTTGTGACTAAGCTTTGAATAAATCGTTACAAATTTCTTGACAATTACCCGGCGGTAGAGATACAATATCATCAAAGTGCACTTGGCGCTTTTCATATATGATTTTCCCTGTTTTTCATTTTTACTTATTCTTTATTGAGTAATTTTCCATAAAAATCGCCGGTTTCGGCCATTTTTCCCGCCCCCACTCTCGGTCTATCAGGGGATGGCGGGACAATAAACTGTAAGAGAATGAAACCTAGAAGAAAAAATATTATAGCGAGAAGCAGCCATACTGCATTTTTCCGGGACAGGAACGTCCCGGCCTTCGATCCTAAATTTTATCTATTTTTTTAGAAATTTGGAACTTCTAAAACAAATTTGTAAAGGAAAAGGAGGTGCCTGATTGGGCCAAATTGCTGTATGGCTGTGTGTCGTCATTGCGGTGCTTGCTGCTGCGGTTGCCGGCGCGGCCGCCTTTTTCCTGGGGGTCAATTACCGGAAAAATAAGGCGGAAGCGGAAATCGGATCCGCCGAGCAGGAGGCCAAGCGGATTGTGGGAGACGCCATCAAAACCGCCGAAGCCAAAAAGAAAGAGATCATACTGGAAGGCAAGGACGAGTTACACCGCCTGAGAAACGAATCGGAAAAAGAATTGGCAGACCGGCGCAAAGAGATCCAGCATCAGGAACGGCGCATCCTCCAGAAAGAGGAAAGCCTGGAGAAAAAGCTGGAAACCATGGAGCGCAAGGAAAACCAAATCGACCAGAAAAACAAAAAAGCGGAAGAACGCCTGCAGGAAGCCGAGGCCGTCAAGAAGAGCCAGTTCGACATGCTGGAAAAAATCTCTTCCTTCACGGTGGACCAGGCGAAAGAATACCTGCTGAACAATCTGGAAAATGAGCTGGTCCACGAAAAGGCCGTCAAAATCCGGGAGTTCGAGCAGCAGACCAAGGAAGAAGCCGACCGGACCGCCCGGGAGATCATTGCCTTGGCCATTCAGCGCTGCGCGGCGGACCATGTGTCCGAGGCGGCTATCAGCGTGGTTCCCCTGCCCAATGACGAAATGAAGGGCCGGATCATCGGCCGGGAAGGCCGGAATATCCGGGCTATCGAAACCCTCACGGGCGTGGACTTGATCATCGACGACACACCGGAAGCCATCACCCTCTCCAGCTTCGAGCCGGTCCGCCGAGAGGTGGCCCGCATCGCCTTGGAAAAGCTGATTGCTGACGGCCGGATTCATCCCACCCGCATCGAGGAAACGGTGGAGAAGGCCCGCCGGGAAGTGGAATCCACCATCAAGGCGGAAGGCGAACGTGCCGTGCTGGAGGTGGGCGTCAACGGCGTCCACCACGAACTGGTCAAACTTTTGGGCCGCCTGCGTTACCGCACCAGTTACGGCCAGAATGTGCTCAACCACTCCCTGGAAGTGGCTTACCTCTCCGGGATGATGGCCTCCGAATTGGGGCTGGATCCCACCGTGGCCAAACGGGCCGGCCTGCTCCACGACATCGGCAAGGCTCTGGATCACGAGATGGAAGGCTCTCATGTGCAGATCGGTGTGGAAGTGGCCCGGAAGTACCGGGAGAGCGAAGCGGTGATTCACGCCATTGCTGCCCACCACGGAGATGTGGAAGCCAAGACGGTGATCGCCTGCATTGTTCAGGCGGCCGACGCCATTTCTGCCGCAAGGCCTGGCGCCCGTCGGGAGAATTTGGAAAACTACATCAAACGGCTGGAAAAATTGGAAGAAGTGGCCTCCTCCTTCGACGGAGTGGAAAGCTGCTATGCCATTCAGGCTGGCCGGGAGATTCGGATTATGGTGAAGCCCGAAAAGGTCAACGACGAGAAAATGACCCTTCTGGCACGGGAAATCTGCAAGAAGATCGAATCGGATCTGGATTACCCCGGTCAGATCAAGGTGAACATGATCCGGGAAAGCAGGGCTGTGGATTACGCCAAGTAAATGGCTCTCCGCAAACCTACAGGATAGAACCATTGACAGGGACGTGCTTTTGGGTGCGTCCCTGTTCTGGACTTTGGAAGCCGAAACAAGCCATGGCCCCGGAATCACGGTCACCGGGGGGAAAGGAGAAACCGCTTTGAATATTTTGTGCATTGGAGACGTGGTGGGCAGCATTGGGTGCCAGTTCCTCCGGAACCATCTGCCCGCCTTGAAACGGACCAAGGGCATCGACCTGGTGATCGCCAACGGGGAAAACTCCGCCGACGGAAACGGCATCACTCCCGCCTCGGCAGAGCATCTGTTTGACAGCGGGGTGGACGTGATCACCACCGGGAACCACAGCTTCCGCCGGCGGGAATCCTACGATCTCTACGACTCCTGCGAAACCCTCCTGCGCCCTGCCAACTTTCCGTCCAGTGCCCCCGGCCACGGCATGTGCGTGGCGGACTTGGGAAGGGTCCGAGTAGCGGTGATCAACCTGATGGGCACCGTGTATCTGGAAAGCCTTCGGTGCCCCTTTGAAACCCTGGATGAGCTGCTGAAAACTCCGGATTTGCCCAAAATCTGCATCGTGGATTTTCACGCAGAGGCCACCGGAGAAAAAAGAGCTCTGGGATTTTTCGCCGACGGACGGATATCCGCCCTGTTCGGCACCCACACCCATGTGCAGACAGCCGACGAAACCATCCTTCCCCACGGCACCGGTTATCTCACCGACGCGGGCATGACCGGGGTCATTGACTCTGTGCTGGGTGTAAAGCCTGAGATTATCATCGGCAAACTGCGCACCAAAATGCCTGCCCGGTTTGATCTGGCCAAGGGCCCCTGCAAAATGGACTGCGTCCTTTTTGCCGTCGATGAACGCACCGGCTTGTGCACCGGCGTAGAGCGGCTGAGCCTTTCCTGAACTGCCTGGACTTCCCGGTTCTGTTGCCTTTGTTTTTTGGCAGTTTTTTCAGAAAACAACAGGTTGCGATTGTATTTTTGAAAATTCTGTGATAAACTAATAAAAAGATATGCCATTTATCGTGCGAAGGATGTGTTAACCGTGATTTTGGGTTCTCAATTGAAAAATGCCATTATCTCCGGCTCCAACAATATTGCCAAGTATAAAAAGCAGATCAACGAACTGAATATTTTCCCTGTGCCCGACGGTGACACCGGCACCAATATGTCCATGACCATTGGCGCCGCCGCTGAGGAAATGAAAAAAATTGAGGACAGTTCCACTGCCGCCCAGGTGGCCAAGAAAGCCGCCTCCTCTATGCTGCGGGGCGCCCGGGGCAACTCCGGCGTCATCTTGTCCCTGCTGTTCCGGGGCATTTCCAAAGGCCTGGAGGGCAAAGAGGAAATCTCCGGGGAGGATCTTGTTACCGCTTTGGAGCTGGGCGTGGAAGAGGCCTATAAAGCCGTCATGAAGCCCACGGAAGGCACCATCCTCACCGTAGCCCGTGTGGCTTCCGAACGGGCTCGGGAAGCCCTGGAACTGGGCAGCGACCCCGTACAGATTTGGGACGCAGCCTGCATGGGCGCCGACGAAGCCCTGGAAGAAACTCCTGAACTGCTGCCTGTGCTGAAAAAAGCCGGTGTGGTAGATGCCGGCGGTCAGGGTCTGTGCCTGATCTTTGAGGGCATGCTCAGCGTGTTCCGCAGCGGGATTGTGCTGGAATGCGGCCTTTCCGAAGAGGAAAGAGCCCAGGATACGGCAGAGTTCTTCCGCAATGTAGCAGCGGAATTTGACAGCGAAATTAACTTCACCTATTGTACTGAGTTCATTGTGGGCCGGGATCCGGAGATTCAAAAGGATCCTCTGGAGCTTCGCCTGTTCCTGGAAACCATCGGTGACTGTGTGGTGGTAGTGGACGATGAGGAAATCATCAAAACCCACGTGCACACGGAAAATCCCGGCGACGCCCTCCAGTACGCCCTCCAATACGGCCAGCTGCTCACCGTGAAAATTGAGAACATGAAGGAACAGCATCGGAAAGCCGCTGAGGAGAATGAAGCCCAGAAGGCCGCTTTCCAGGAGAAGGCTCCGGAAGAGCGCAAAGCCCTGGAACCCCAGGAACCCACGGAAGAAGTGGGCTTTATCTCCGTGGCTGCCGGCGATGGCCTCAAGAGCCTCTTTGTGGATCTGGGCTGCGCCAACGTGGTCAGCGGTGGACAAACCATGAACCCCTCCACCGAAGACCTTTTGGAGGCCATCCTAGCCACTCCCGCCAAAAAGGTTTTCGTTCTGCCCAACAATAAGAACATCATCATGGCCGCGGAGCAGACCATTCCTCTGGCAACGGACCGGGAAGTGATTGTTATCCCCACCCGGACCATTCCTCAGGGACTTTCCGCCATGTTGGCCTTTGATCCCGATGCGGACGCAGATACCAACAAGGAAGCCATGCTGGAAGCCGCTTCCAATGTGGATACGGGTCTTGTCACCTTTGCAGCTCGGGATTCCGAGTACGGCGGACACACCATTCACCATGGCGACATTTTGGGCCTGAAAAACGGCAAATTGGAATACATCGAGAAGGATCCCGTTTCCGCCTGCGTGCGGGTAACCCGCTCCTTCGCCTCTAAGCGGACTTCCTTTGTAACCCTGATTTACGGCGAGGGCATCACCCAGGAGCAGGCCGAAGAGGCAAAGCGGATTTTGGAAAACAAGCTCCACTCCGATGTGGAGATCACCTTGGTCAACGGCGGCCAGCCCGTCTACTACTTCATCATTTCGGTGGAATAATCAGCGTGACGCTGGACCCAATTCGCGGGTTGGAGAGCTTGCTTCGCTGGGGTTGCAGAAGACCTTCCCTCATGTTCGCGAAGGGGAAGTGCCCCACAATAGAAAGATATTGCCTTACCCAGGAACCTTTCTTTCGGGAAAGGTTCCTTTTTCCATCCGCAGCGATAGTATCTCTGGCCTGGCCCCTTCCTGGCAAATCCCCGATCAAAAAACACCCGCGGGCAGCAGAACT
>UMIO01018234.1_pt1 | contig 36511 bp, 28 predicted proteins | sample 1965821 | NCBI WGS metagenome assembly UMIO01 (sample SAMEA4836127, study PRJEB28245) | human gut metagenome | biome: gut microbiome; material: fecal sample | place: Denmark | collected 2008
GACAATCTATCGAGATTGTCTAAAATGAGAGGCCAAGCCTTTCCAGCTGTCTTTCATGTTCCGTGCCAGTAGAGATGAGATAAATACGGGTAGTTTCGATGTTGGAGTGGCCTAGCACATCCGCCAGCTTTGCTATATCCCGAGTAGCGCTGTAGAAAACACGGGCGAAAAGGTGGCGCAGATTATGGGGAAAGACTTTGGAAGCTGCTACTCCTGCCTTTTGGCAGAGGGATTTCATTTCCGCCCAGATTTGTTTACGGGAGAGAGGGTTGCCGTTTCTGGTCCGAAAAATGGGACCGGAGGCGGTTTTGTTTTTTCTGGCAAAGGCAAGCAGTTTCTTTCGAAGTTTGCTGGGAATCAAAATGACCCGGATTTTTCCCTTTAAACTGATTTCCGCCTTTCCATGCTCTACGGTTTCTACCGTCAAATATTGTGCCTCGCTGACTCGAATCCCCGTGGCGCAAATGGCTTCCATTAACAGGGCCAGCCGTTCCCGCCGCTGGGAAAGGGCCGTGGTCAGCAGACGCTGATACTCGGATTTGGTCAGTTCTCTCTTATTATCCCGGAAAGTCTGCCTCTGGATGCGCAGGGTTTTCACCTTGCAGGAATGCCACCCCAGAAAGAGAAAGAATCGGTTTAAGGGTACCAGCATCGCGTTGATTGTACCGGGAGTGTACCCTGATTCCAGTAAATGGGACCGCCACTGAGTAGTCAGTTTAGGTGTGATGGAAACGTTGCCGGCCCACGCGTTAAAGGCCCGAATATGGCGGAGATAGTTTTCTATAGTGCCTGGAGCTTTGTCATTTTTGCAGAGTGCATTCAGAAACATGTGAATGGATTGTTCTGTGATCTGGCGCATAAAAGGTCCTCCTTCAAGGTTTGAGTTTATTTTACCGTGAAGGGGGAAAATGTATACATAAAAATGGAAAATGTTATAAATAGAGAAGCCCATCGTAGATGTTTTCACGCTTGCCGAAGTGGATGGCATGGGCAAAACCAACTGGCAAAGAGCAGCAGTTTCCGGTGAGTAGCATCTGCTAAGTCGTTTCCATCGCATTGACTTATTTTTCAGTTTGTTGTATCCTACCACTAGAAAGCTGTTTGACAGCTTGTAGCAATACTTTCTTGCAATACCTGCTTTTCTGTTATTATATTGGATGCAAGTCGCTGCTCACTGTGCCGGTGTCAGAAAAGATGGTATTGAACATACAATTCGGAAAGGGTCTGTACGATGAAAAAGCGTATTTTATCCATGGCACTTGCTCTGGCTATGATGGTAAGTGCTTTGCTGTTCTCTGCACATGCGGCCGCAGTTGTTTTTCTGATGTCCCTGATAACGTTTGGTACAAGAACGCTGTGGATTATGTAGCAGAAAACGAACTATTTGCTGGAAACGGCGACGGAACTTTCTCCCCAAATGGAAGTATGACCCGGGCCATGTTCGTTACGGTTCTTTCGAGAATTGCAGATGCCGGATTTGACGATGTTCCCAACACGTGGTATACAGACTGCGTGAACTGGCCAGAGATAAGGACGAAAATGGGGTCGGCATTTATATGTGCGTTCGGTGTTATGAGTACTTTGGCAGGCACGAAGAACTGATGTTGGAGCGGTATTGGAATCCTATCAGTCAAGACGGGCCGTGCTTGGGAGTAGGATCCTGCGCACATCATGTATATGCAGTTCAGGAATGTAAGAGCGGGTCGTCTTATATCGTATCTTACAATTAGTGATGACATGGTTGGCTATGGTAGATCTATGGATGTTGCTGTCACAAAAAACTCTAAATATTGGGAAGTGCATTTCTAAATTGGAGGCAAAGCCCTATGTGCAAGAAAAAACGAATTTTTTTATCTGTGGGAATAGGAATAGCGTCTATCTTGGTTATCGTTTTTCTGTTACTCGTCTTAAACGGTGGGACTCAGTTGTTTCACCTAAATCCAGGTGAGGTAGAGTATGTTAGGATCGTTAGTTCCCTTAGAAATGGGCAAGCGAGGACATTCCAAAGTTCGGAGGATATAGATCTTCTAGTGGAGTATCTAAACGGGTTCTCTTACTACGAGATCTTCCCAGCTGAACTTCCTGGAAGCGTCTCCCACTGCCCTGTCACGGTAGTGTGCAAGGATGGTTCGGAGATCCCGTTTACCGTATTTCCCGAGGGAGTGGTGCTGGGAGGAAAAACCTACTTATGCCACAGTTCCTATGTAGACCATGGTCCCTATTTCCAGCCATTGATAAATCTGATAGCAGCAGGCTGAAAGGCTGGGCTCTGAAAGCAGTCCTTCTTCCAAAAACCATATTGGGTGGTTTTACTGGCTTATTGCATCAATACGAAAAATACCAGCCCCGCATTTGCGGCGCTGGTATTTTTGGCAGGGGCAGAAGGACTTGGTCTCATCTACTGGCTCGGATCTTGATCCTCTGTGGGGACCAAGACAGACGGACCGATGAAGCATTAGAGCCCGGTGCCGTAACTTTTGTGCCATCGGCACTTACCCCTTGCTATGGGGTTTGAAGTGGATGTGGAGATACGCCACAAGAAGAGAGGAAAGGGTGGTGGTGTCCTCAAGGCTTTGCAACCTTCCTTTTTAGAAGCAACAATCCAATTACAAGCACGGCAGGAAATACCGTTGCAACAAGCAGGCCTGTTTTCAGATTGCCACCTGCCATTTCAGCAAGGCTGCCAACCATAGTCGGGCTTACCGTAGCGCCCAAATCTCCGGCCAAGGCTAAGAATGCGAACATGGCCGTGCCACCTCTTGGACATTTCTGGGAAGAGATACTGATAGAACCCGGCCACATGATACCCACAGCTAAACCGCAAAGTGCACAACCCGTAAGTCCCAGAATCGGAGACGCAGACAGGGAAGCCAACAGATAACAGCCGGCGCACATGACACCGCAGATCAGCATAACCTTGGACAAATCCAGTTTCTCGCTGAATTTGCCGTACAGCATACGGGATATTCCCATAAACATCGCAAACAGACCAGGTCCTGCTAAGTCGCCCACGGTTTTGGAAACGCCGATGGCAGCCTCGGTAAAAGCGGAGGCCCATTGGGCCATGGTTGCTTCGGAGGCACCGGAGCATATCATGAGAATTATAATAAGCCAAAACAACGGCCGCCGGAGTAGTTGACCGATGTTCATACTTTTTCCCTCGTCAACCAACCGTTCTATGGGGCAGGATAGAAAGTTAAAGGTGTTGTACAGGGGAACCAACGCCCAAATGATCGTCAGGATCTTCCAGTTTTCCACGCCAAAGACGGCGAAAAAGAGGGTGGATCCTAAGATGACTCCCAATGCTCCCCAACAGTAAAAAGAGTGGAGAAGACTCATCATTCCGTCCTTATTTTCGAAGGGACAGGCTTCCACAATAGGGCTCACTAAAACCTCAATCAGGCCGCTGCCTATGGCATAAAGCACTACCGAAATCAGGATGCCTACAAAAGGATTTGATAAGCGGTCCGGCAGAAATGCCATGGATAGGAGGCCGACTGCGGACAATACTTGGGATACCACCACACAGGTGCGATATCCGATTTTGTCGGCAAATTTGGTAGCCGCAAGGTCGATGAGCAACTGCGCGAAATAAAAGACCATGGGAATCATGGCAATTTTTTCCAAGGTGATTCCGTAGGTGCTCTTGAATGTTAAAAATAAAAGTGGGGCAAAGTTTGCTGCGATAGCCTGTGTTACAAAGCCAAGATAGCAGGCTACCAATGTTTTTCTGTAATTCTTTTGTTGCGTCATGATGATTCCCCTTCCAGGTGAAACCGGTTTTTTTCGACTGGTATTATATCATCATGTAATAGGGAAACAAAGGGATAAAAAAGTCAAGATTAAGCACTATTTACCCAACTTTCCGCTTTGACTGGGTGCATATCCATAGATTTGCTTAAATTTGCGGCTGAAATAATTTGCAGAATTGAACCCGCAAGCAGAGCTGATTTCCTGGAGGGTAAGTGTTTTTTCACTCAGCAATCTGTGAGCGGTTTGGAGCCGGTATTGGATCAATGCATCCACAGGGGAACATCCCATATAGGTATGGAAACATCGCCCGGCTTCACTGCGGCTGATGTGAGCGGCATTGGCAATCTCTTCCAGGGTAACTGTTTCCGCATAATGTTCATAGATGTATGTGAGCATCTTTTGAAGTCGGATCTGACTTTTCAGCTGGACGCGAGAAGCTTCATATTTTGGAAAACTTTCAAGATTGCAGAATAGATACTCCAATATCCGGCTGATGTTGCGCTGTACCGCCATTTCATAACAGTGGGGTTCTTGGCTTAAACAACGGTAGGTATCTCGAATCAAACGGTTTACTTCACTATGAGAACGGTTCTCATGCCGAAATACAATAAAAGGCAATGCATCGCACTGCGCAATGGGCTGAATATATTTTTGATAAATTGTGCTGTGTTCAGGGGCTATGGCAACGCCGGAAAAGATGATAATGGGTATGGGATCGGGACAGTCGCCGGTCAACTGCCGGACCCTGTGCAGCATATTTCCGTTGACAAATATGCTGTCCCCTGCCTCCAGCGTAATGTGCTGCCGCCCAACCTGGTAATCCAAAACACTTCTTGCAGCAGTGGCTATTTCAAAGTCAGGATGCCAATGAAAAGGCCCTGCCCAATTTGGCAATTCAACCAACTCATCGTGATAGTAGGTGACGGGGAATTCGGTGGCTTTGTGGGGGATTTGTTCCCGCAATTGATGGTCAAGTATGATAGGCATACATGTATCGCTCCTATAGAACTCTAAAAAGTATTATATCACTTATTGGCACTGTCTTTCTACTGCGATGACTTACAAAAAGGGGCAGAGAAAATCTTTTTCTCAACCGTTGCTGTGGTCACGCAAAAACCATGTCTGCGATTGCAATTTTAGTTGCTCTGCTTTTGAATGTGAATTTCCCGATATAGCTGCTGGACTTGGCTTTTCACAGGTGTTTGTCCCGAAGAACTGGATGTCCTTGTCTATCTTTTTTACAAGTGCAGGGAAAGGCGTCAGTGCTGGTCCAATATGGGGTGGATTTTCCAGTACACCGGCATGAGCATCAACACGGTGCCCATCCGTTTCGAGTGTTACGACACTGCAGTCTCCATCATGAAGTTGAGTGACGGCTTTGTCCCGGTAGACAGCTTCCCCCGGTCGTTGACGTCTCCCGTAAAATCTGAAAAAACCTAGCCGGGGAAAATGTGACCCTCTGTGTCTAAGTCAACAACAATTTTGCCTGGAAGATCCAGGAAAAGGACCTGAAAGAAAACACGAACTTTTCCGATCTGGATTTTAATGTGATTTGATAATTCCAGGACATGACGGTAGTCTCGTTGCCCCACTGAAGAGGAGAGAGACTTAGCTGCGCTATCTGAGCATAAGCACTCAAGGAAAAAGGGATGAGCCCAACTTGACCCTGTGGGGCTGACGTGGGTCTATTTTATTAATTGACAAACCAGACTCTTTGCTATAGAGTAAAAGGAAAACGTCATGTCATAAGGAAAGAAAAATATGAAACAGGAACTAAAACATTTTATCATTGGAGATTCCTTTGGAGGAAATCAAACTTGGATCTCCGAGACCATCCCCAGGGGAGGGTGTGCTGTCATTACGGCAAGCGACTGCTGTATGTACTTCGATTTATACAAAGGTACGAAGCTGTGCCCTCGCTGTTCCCCCCAGCCCTCCCGGGAGAAGTATGTCCAGCTTTGTAAAGAAATAGTTTCCTATCTATGCGTTGGGCCTACTGGCATCGATAGCCTGGAACCATTTATGGATGGGCTGGCAAATTATATGAAAGATCAGGGCGGCCCGGTCATGAGTATGAGACCTTTTTCTGGCAGTAAATCTCTCAAAGAAGCGCAAGAGATCATCTCTCACCAGATTGCCAATGGTTTCCCCATACCGTGTTTGACCCTGCACCACAAGCAGCCAGCTTTCCAAATATACGATTGGCACTGGTATTTGCTGATGGGCTATGAACAGGTGGACAGAAAGTACCTGGTGAAAGCTGTTACATATGGTAGAGGGAACTGGTTGGATCTGTCACAGTTGTGGGAAACCGGCTACGATCAAAAAGGCGGATTGGTTCTGTTTTCCCAACAGTAAAAATAGCCCCCTACCATTTCAGCTTCCATAAAGCAAAGAATGGAAACAGATGGGCTGAAAGGCGGAAAAAGACATGTTCGCGCGACATGCACTGCACGGGCGCAGCCCCACCTCGTTGCCACAACATTTCGCCCGCTAACGAAAAAAGTCAGGTATCGCATTTGCGATACCTGACTTTTTTAACAGAGACAGAAGGACTTGGTCTTCGCTCCTGCTTCAGTCGGTTCGCGGTTTTGGAGTGGATGTTGGAACAGCCCACCGAGAACAAGAAAGGGCAGTGTTGGACAATTCTCCCGGGTAAGCTAAAAAAAGGAGGTGCAGGTTTGATGCTGTGGGGAAATTTCGATCGCTCAAGAGTGGTCCAATCACTTCTCTTAAGGAATATTCCACCACAGGGTAGGACTCGTATAGCGCGCAAGAATCTCTGGATCAATACAGGAGGCAGGGTCGCGAGTACCATTCACATCGGCAGGCTCCTTTCTTACCCCAGTGGGGCTATGTGATTGAGGAAATTAGTGTCTTTGGCCAGCTCCCAGTTCTGCATGAACTCATCCTGGTGAAGCTGGCACCAGGCAAGGGTGAGCTTTAACTGGCTGCTTACTCCGCATGATAATAGGGCGGATTGTGGTCGCTGTAAAACATAGTGATTTGGATTCCGTAAAACAAGCTCCAATGTGTTTTCCCGTCGTCCTCCCTATGCAGATTTAAAGAATGAGGCTCGAAAAACTAAATTTGGGAAATACTTACAACAATATATCTGTATTTGAAGCAAAGACGTGGAGGAACTCAACTTGAAAATTTGCGGCATGTTTCATTCCTCTTTCCAGGGAGATTTTCAAAATCAGATGGGCAGTGGGTTCAATCACTTTCTGGTAGCGGTGAATCTCTGTCTGGGTAAAGCTCTCAATGTCCTCCCAGGTGTAGCTATGCAGGTTACAGGAGGCATAGTGAAAGCCCAGCTTGGGGTCAGGCCATTCTAGATAAACCTTCCCTATTGAGGATGGCAAGCTCCGACACCTTCACCAGCAACTGAAAGAAAAAATGAGGTATGCAGACCCATTGCAGTACTTTTCCTTGGATAACGGTGCCTATGGTGTGCTACTGAACAGAGATGGTCAGGCGGCGGTGGTCCTCATCTGCACCGTGTTTTTGAACACCAACGATGGCACCCTTCCAAGTGAAGTTGAAACTCCGTATTCTTCTGTGAAATAAGCAGCCTTGCCCACTCCCGCTAAGGGAAGTAGCACTATGGAGTTCCCTCGGAGTATCGGCCAAACCAAGCTGGACAAAGAGGTGTTGTCAGGCTGGGACGTGTCGCTGGTTCTTCATCTGGGCGACGAGGTGGACTGGATGATCTATGGGAAGAACATTGCGTAGGACGGCAATGTGGTATCCGAAGTACTTGGAAGAGGGCACCCGATGGAACTGTATTTTCCCACTGCAAAGGCCGTATGGGACGCATTGGGGCTAAAAAACTGCTGGAAAGGTTTCATTTGCTGTTTGGGGCAGTCACCTTCGCTTCGGGAAGGTTGGGGCCAGAACTAATCTCCTCGAAGCTAGGGGCACGTCCATGCAGTTTCACCGGTTTCCGTGACTGTATGAAATATGGAGCGGCAGGGCCATTGTGTATGCGCAGGAATACGACTAAAATCTTCCGGGACGCTGCTTTGCTGTGGAAACTGGCCCCGGGGAAGTGGCCTTGGTCTCGCCGGGTGTACCATCAGCATGAACAATTCCCAGCCGTTGGCCTTTGAAACATAATGCGTATGAGGATATGGCTGTGCATATGAGGGCGTGCGTTCCCACGGGGGATTGGCCTATTTTACCATTTGAAGGGAAGATCAATTGGAGTTTGTAATAAAACGCTATGGGGAAAGCCAGTTGATCCACAAATCCCCGCGAAAGTACAAGGAATTTCAAATCCAAGAAGGGGTGCCCATTTATACTCAGTTTGAGCAGTCCCCTCAGAACTTCCGATTTATTGTGCACCCAGAGGAATATGAATCCCTGTGGCAGCAATTCATCCCCTAAGGGTGGGAAACTGCCACGGGGGAAAGTTTCCGTACTGTTAAACCGTGTCCCAAAAGGCTGCTTGAGGTATTTGGTTGATCTGGCGCTCGTTCATGGCGCTGCCATGGCATAAAAAAGGCTCCTGCTTAGGGGAAATATCAGCAGGAACCCTTTTCTTTTTTTGCGCCCCGATGGTTACGGAGCGATGGAAGCCAACGAGCCCACCCGGTCGCATCGCACACAGACTCGGGCAGAGCCGTCATAAGTGCAAGTGAATAATGTCAAGCTATGCTCGCTAGTGACCATCTCTTCCACTGCAGTGGAATCCAACGTTTCCAGAAAGGCCACTTCATAGGAAAATACAAAGCCATTTACGTCCGTGAAATACAGCTCATCCCCAGGGCTTAAATTGGAAATTCGCCCAAAGTGGTTGGAGTAGTTGTGGGCCGCAATGACAAGATTATCTCCCCATGGGGAGCCGGCATAGCGGCAAGGGGCAGTTTGAAGCAGTTCGTACGTCCAATCGCTCATCACGGGAAGTTCCAGTCCTAACGAAGGCAGGGTCAAATATCCAATATAGCCGTTTTCATCTATGGAGATCGTGTCTATTTCCATGGAAAGGCCGCCTGTAGAGGTTCCTTCCTGCGGGAAATAATCAGACTTGTATATTTCAGAAGAGATCTCTTCTGAGGCCAACTGAGAGGCTTGTTCTTCCACATCCTCTTTCAATTCCAACAAGACTTTTTCAGACGTTCGGCCAGCTCGGGTGTCATCTACACAGTTGTAAGCAAACAGGGATAGAGCTGCCGCTACCAGCGCCACTCCTGCCACCATAAGAAAGATCCCTAGTTTACGGCCCATGATGCTTCTTCCTCCTCAAAAATGCCAGATCCCATCCCACCAGGAACAGAAGAACCCCTGCACCGGCCAAAAGGGGGATAGGCCAGTTGAGCTGCCCAGTTTGGGGTAACTTGGGAGGGTGGTGGGGAGTGGTTGTAGGCGTGGGAGTGGGTTCTACGGTTATTGGCTGGATCTCCATTTTGGGGAATGCATCCACCTGATATACCCACTCTCCCGATTCCTCTTGGAAGGGGACAGACACCACAAAGGGCTTGATGGCGTAATATCCCTCGGCGGCCACGGGCTGGACAATCAAGTAAAGCCCCGCAGACAGGTCGTTGAACACCACGGTACCGGAGGAGGGAATGGCTGCTTGTGTCCCCGTCAGCCCCTTTGTGGCAATATATTTGTGCAGGGATGCTGCAAAGGAGTCGGTGTCAAACTCTTTTAGGGACAGGCCACAAAATTGATAATCTTCGGTATAGGCCCAGGAGTAATTCCCATTTTTTTTAGTGAGCTCCGCAAAGGGGAAGAGGGTCAGGCTGCCGTCGCCAATGGGTTTTTGCTCGTCGTCTTTCATGGCAACGGTTATGGAGCCAAGGGCATCAGGGTCCGGATAGGACGGAGTGGCCCCATATGCAGTTTGGCACAAGAAAACCAGGACCGTGGCCCATAAAACGGCCAAGGAAAGAAATGGGGGTATTTTTCTTTTCTGCATATGTTTCACCTCTCTTTGGGTTTTCGCCAGAATTTTAGCAAAAGGATGAGCGCAGCCAGAAGGCAGGGGAGAGATACTACAACTCCAACGCCAATCACAGGGATCCGCCGTGCCTCGTCCAAAATCACCCGTGTCGCTTCCTCTGGAGTCGGGTTAGGGATCCGCACCCCTCTGACTAAAAGCCGTTGGGTGTTCACCCCATATGGGGTGCAGGTCATCAGGGTGCAGAGATCCTTCCCTTCTTCAATTTGAAGCGCGTCCACTTGGTTCGGGTCTACCACCAGCACCTGGTCCACTTGATACGTCATCAGTTGGTCTAGAACCGTTATTGTAAAGGTGTCCCCCACTTCCATTTTATCCAAATCGCTGAACAATATGGCGCTTGGCAACCCACGGTGGGCAGAAATAACACAGTGGGTGCCTTCACCGCCTGTAGGTAAACTGGTTCCCTCCAGATGTCCGGCTGCAATTTGAAGGACATCGGGGGAGGTGCTGTGGTAAATGGGCAGTTCTAGGTCCAACTTTTCTATGGTGATGTATCCCATAATACCGGTGCCGGTCACATCCAGTGCCTCTTCATAGCCCGGTATCAAAGACGGGTCGTAAAAACCCTGGATCCCATACTGCCGCAGCAGTGTGTTGTATGTTTGTGCCGTTTCAAAAAGCGCCGTAGTATCCTGTTGGGTCAAATTCCCAGTTGCCTCTTTATAGGAGGCAACTGCCCGGGATTGTATCTGCATATTCCAATAGTTGCTCACAGTTGGATACAGTAGCAGGGAGATTCCCGTTATGAGAACCGTGACAAACAGGATGGTAGATAAATGTTTTTTCATGGGATCCCTTTAGAAAAACGATCATGTATTTTTCTTGTGATACAATTTTACGACCAGGCAAGAGGCAGCGCCCAATATCAGCACAATGCCGGCAATGTAGAAAATGGTGGTGCCGATGCCGCCGGTGCTGGGAAGCTCCAGCCCTTGTTCATTGACCACGTCCGTTGACAGCGAACCATCCGAAAGAGTGGGGGTAAACGTAATTTGGATTGCCCCATCCGGGGTGCCGGTTAAAGCTGTGAGCTTAGGATCATCGCTTTCTGTGTCGTGGGTTGCAGCCACAGTAAATTCAATGGGATCGATGCTGTTATACCCAGCGGGGGTCACAGTTTCTGTCAAGCGATATTTGCCATCGTCCAGGCCTTCGAAGGAGAAGGTGGTTCCAGTGCTTGTTTCTGCCTGGGCAATCGGATTCCACGTGCCCTCTCCTTCGTCATACTGGAATTTCTCCAGCGTGAATGTGGCACCTTCCAAAGGCTCCGAATCGGGATCCACCTTGTTGACCTCTACTTTGTAGGTGAACACAATCACTTTATCCTCAGCCGTTTGGCCACGGTCCGTGGTGGAATAGGGGTTGTTGGAATAGGTCAGGTGCATCTCGTTGGGGTTGCCTTGCGACCCGATCACTGGGTTTGTATTTAGTTTAGAAGTGTATTCCACATAAATGGTGTCGCCTGCTTTGATGGTATAGCTGGCAACTAGTTTTAGATTGGCGAACACAATGTCAAAGGTATGCCCATCGCCCGGCGAGGTATTTACAGTATAATCTGTATTTTTTGTAAGGGTATTTCCCTCACTATTGACGTATACCTTTACAGTGTCCGCGTTGAAGGTCAATCCTGCAGACTGTGTGTCGTGGAAGGTGATGGCAAACTCCTCATAAGCGTCGTAGTTGTCCGGCAGGGTGGCGGAGAGCTGGAAGGGCACATCGTCACCAATGTCGTGATCCGCAGAGTCCTGCCATTGGCTGTAAGTAGTAGTTTCGCTGTCATTGATGTCCTGGACTTTTTTCTTAGAAATGGTCGTACCGGACTTGGGTGTAACGGTAACATCGTCTACCACTTTCAAGATGTACTCTGTGAAGGCGGAAATCTGGCTTCCATCTTGATCTTTCACCAGGTAGTAGCCAGCGCTCAGGCCGGAAATGGTGTAGGAACCATCTCCTGAAGTGCTGGAAGCCGTGACACTTCCTAAATGCTTCCCGGCCAATTCCGCAAAGGCTTCCGCGTCGGCTGGAGTATCACCCAGTACTTTAGCCACATCCGCTGCGGTTTCGCACTGGGAGTAGTCGCCGGTAAGGCCGGCGCTTCCTCCTTTTAAGGCGGTTAGAAAGCTCCCGCTGTTGATCCCGCTGCCCCACTGGACGTTGGAAAGAACAGCCTTTCCCTCCACTTGGGCGAGATCGCCGGAGAAGATCTGATAGGCATCATAAGTGTGGCCCGTTTCACTGTTGGAAATGGTGATCGTATACGTGTCTGCAGCCAGAGAAAATGTGGTAAGGCTCATGGATAGGACGAATGCCAATAGCATAGCACAAAGCTTCTTTACCTGTTTCATATTTTTCCCCTTTCAGTGTCCGTTGCTCAGGACACATAGATTGGATTGGTTCAACTGCTTAAAAGCTCCTCCTGTTTTTCCCTCCTTTCTTTTTCTTTAAAACAGAAATTCCCAAACCAGCGCTGACAATCAGGAATACGCTGCCGCAAATACTCCATAGAACAGGGCCAACACCTCCTGTTTCGGGCAGAAGGTAGGTGCTTTCCTTCTTGTTGGTAATGGTAATTGTGCCTTCGTTAATGGTACTTGCCTCGTCGTTATTCTCGGAGTAGGTAACTACATACCCCTCGGGATTGGAGGTTTCCTGTACGTAATAGTAGACCTCGATCCCCTGGTCATTTTCCGTGGGCAGTGCCTTCCAAGTATGGCTCCACTCGTTGTCAGCGTTAAGCGTGACACTTGTACCATAGGGTTGGGCGTTCTCTCGGTTGTCCTTGGCGTACTGGTACAGGGTAACCTCAACAGAAATCGGGAGATCGGTTTCCAAGTCATTTCCCTGGAAATCTTTCCATTCCTTTTGCACCGACAGCTCTTTTGCCGTGTTTGGTACATAGTGGGAGCTGTTGGTAGAGAAGGCGATGAATTCCACTTGGTCTGGATTAACCTGCCCTTCTTCAGTGCCGAAAATACCCTGGGGGGCCATTGCCGCAATAGCCTGCTCCTTAGACTGGCCATCTTTAAGCCACACGAAGTAAAAATAATCGTTGCTCTTTTCATAGCCGGAAGGTGCTTTGATTTCCCACATCCTGTATAGGGTGTCATAGAGGGAGCCCCTTCCATCCTCGTGTTCCAAGAAGTCCAGTTTGATGAAGCCGTCTTCTCCCACCTCAAAGATTCCGTCAGCGCCGGTCGCCGTGAGGGAGGATGTGGTCCAGGCATAATTCCCATTGCCTTCTAGATCTTCGTACCGTTCCATTTTGAACTGGGCTCCTGGGAGGGTTTCAAGCGTGTCGCTATCCACCTTGTAGATGGTCATGGTTGCCTTGTTCACCGAGGCGGAAGAATCCACGTGATCGAACACCACATCCTCCACGGAGGTTTCATAGGCAGTGCCGTTGAGAGTGGCAGTGTTTCGGATGGTAACGGATTGCGAAGACTGGCTGTGGTCAATGGTGTATTCATAGACAACGATTAAAGGTGTGGCATCCGGCAGAGAGAAAGTGATTAGGTAAGAGTCAGGATCGTATGTAATCTCATATCCGCTTGTCAACTTTTCTCCTATACCATCTGGTTTTGTTTTGTCATACCGATATACACCGATCGTTTGGGCAAGGAGTTCAGCGCTAAGGTAATCTGCCATAGTCAACTGATCTGTCAGTTCAATCGTATTGTTTCCAGGAACCAAGTCCTGCCCATGGGGGTTTACCACCACCGTGTATTTGACAGTATCTGTGGGGTTGTTCTCTTCGTCCACAAGCAGTTCGCCGCTTTTTTCCACTTTGTTTACTGCCCGGGTCACCTCGGTGGAGAGGGAAACCTCATCTTGCCAAGAAGCTGTATTGGTATAGGTCACGGATTCGGTGGTAGGGTCCTCCCAGCGGGAGTCGTTGACCACGGAAACTTGATAGTACAGGGCAAGCTGTGTGTACCCCAGATTTTGGGCTTCTGTGTACGCCGCTGTCGGAATAGTAAAAGTTACTTTGTTGTTTTCTCCCACCACTGCTTGCGCGGGAGTAGTAAGAGGAGTGGCAACATAATCTTGCTTGTATCCATACAAGGCCACGGAATCGTTTACAAAGGCAGCCCCCTCTGGCAGGGTGTCTTTTACAACGATATCCCCTGTGATCTGCCCTGGACTGATGCGCAGCCTGTAGTACAGGATACCATTGTTTTGCTCAAAAGAAACTGACAAGGGGCTGCTGGTATAGGAGTCGGTATTGCCGTTCTCGGCAATGCCTGTTGGGCTGGCCTCTTTCACCAGGTCGTTGGAAACTTTCCAGGTGAGATCCGCGGAGGAGGTGTGCGCTGGGATTATGCCCGTGTTGCCCACCGAGTACGTGCCATTTGCCTTGTAGGAGCCGTCATCGTTGAGCAAGTTATCCATAATAAGTGCGGTGGAATACGATATGGTAATTGTATGGATTTGGTAATCTTGGAACATCTGCGTCGTAGCTTCGGGGAAGAAAATTCCAAAATTGGTAATGGTAATTCCCCAGACAGTGGGATCACTCCAATCAAATGGTTCACCATTAATGAGAGGAGTATAGTAGTCCGAGGCTAAAAGCGTAGGTTCTGTGTAGAGTCCGCTGATTTCAACTTTCAAGGTGGTGGCTAATACATCTAAGGTTGTCACATGGTAATTTTCGTGAGAAATCCCCTCATGGTTGAATGCAGTCAACTGGTCGGTGTAGGTAAAAGGCTCCACGTTGGAGGGAATGGTGATGGTAGACTTCCATTTGATCTCTCGGGCCCAATCAGGCTCTGGAACGACCTCTGGCTCTCCTTGGGTGACCACCTCTTTAATGATTCCATACCCTTCGCCAATAATGTCGACGGTGTGGGTATCTTGATACATTCCCACATTGACTTTATTGGAAATGGAAGAAATGGATTGGTCCCCTATAAGCTGCGAAACATTTTCAATCGTGTAGTGTAAGGTAATGGGTCCATTAAAAGAATCAATGATCCTAAAAGGCAATGATATATTTTCAAATGATTCGCCATAGGCTGTTAGAGTGACCTGGTCAACGTGGATGGTTTTATTCCCCACAGTCAATGTGTCGTCAATTGTCCACCCACCTATATTTTGATAGGCTTCGTTGATGTGGACGTCGTAGGTGAGTGTGTCGGTTTCGGCGTCGTAGGCGCCTGTCTTATTTACCATGGTCCCAGAACGATCCACTTGTTCTGCCGCCCGGACCGCATCCTCACCTGCTTTGGCTTCAGCCACATTGCCCAGAGAGAGGTCATAGCCCGATTTGCCCGCAACCGGTGTGCAAGCCACTGTATATACCACCTCGTAGGATTCCCCGGGGGATAAAGCCGGCAGGTTGGGGATCGAAAGGATGGGGGAAGTGGTTTCACTCCCAGTGACTGTTGGTGACAGGGTGCTAGTAATATCCGTTTTCTCACCAGAGCTTGTCACCTTGTATACGGTTCCACTTGTATAATCCAGCGCAGAAGCGCCTTCAGCCTTGTAGAACCAGTCGGTCAATTGAATGTCTTGATTGCTCGTTCCCAGCTGGGAAGAGATGGTGATTTTATATTGTAGATTGTCAATATGGTCTTGATTCACCACCTCTTTGGTGATGGCCAAGGCAGCTATGTCTGGGTTGGGTTCTACATGGATGATACCCCCACTGTTCCCAAAATTGATATCATAAGATTCGTTATTTTCCCCGGCGGCCACCATACCTTGGAACTGAATATTCCCGGAAAAAGCGGTGCCGTCAAGGAAATCTGGGGAAAAGGCGATTTCAATGTATCCGTCTTGGGTGATAGAATAGGTGCCCACAACGGTAGAGGCGTCGCTGTACACATTGCCCTGCGTCTGATCGGACAGGTTGATCCCATCGGGCATTTGATAGAAAATAACAGGGTTATCAGAAGTTACTTGGCTACCATCGGGGATGGTGTAATGGATAGTCACTTGCACATAGTCCCCAACCTGGACGGTGTTTTCCCCAACTTCGACCCATTGCCCTCCTTGGGATTTTTTTACATCTATCGAAGTGATGTAACCCCCAAAGTCCGTCCCACCTTCATTAGCCCTAGATGCCGCAAAGGGTGCTGCTCGCCGGACTGTACTGTTAGAGCTGGCCAGATGGTAAGCAAAGGCACTGCTATCTGGGGACTGGGGGATAGGTGTCAGCTCTGTGATCTCAGAATCGTCCGGTGTAGGCGTCTCATCCGGAGCGGGTGTACCATCCGGAGCGGGCGTACCATCCGGAGCGGGTGAGCCATCCGGAGCGGGCGTCTCATCCGAAGCGGGCGTGCCGTCCATACTGTCTGCTTCAGTTTCTGGATTTGCATAGCATTCAGTTGTATGGCTGTGTTCGGTTTTTTCGCAGGTCAGTTGGGATTCGTAGCACTCATCCGTATGGGTGTGGCCAGGAATGACCTGGTCCTCTGTTTCCTCGAGGCCGCACACCAGCTCTTCCTCACTGGTAAAGCAACTCACGCAGTGGCTGTGCTCTGGCAGAGTGCAAATCAAATTCCCGTTTTCATCGTAGCAATCCTCCGTGTGGGAATGTTCCTGGAGGTTGCAGGTCAAATTCCCATCTTCGTCATAACATCCCATGGAGTGGATGTGTTCTTGATGAGTACACACTAAGGTGCCTGTTTCATCAAAGCATTCATCTCCGTGGATGTGCTCTTCTATCGCACAGGTGCAAACCAGGTGGGTTTCGTAGCATTCCTCGGTGTGTTTGTGCCCCGAGATCACCTGGTCGTCGGATTCCTCCAACCCGCATACCAACACTTGCGTATAGCATTCGTCAGTATGTTGATGTTCTTCCAGGGGGCAGACCAGTGTTTCCGACAAGGAGATGCCGGGCTGCTTCATCTGCCAGATGACCCCTCCAATTACCAAAACGGCTACGGCAATGAACGCACAGCGGCAGCGCCGGCGGAGGAGCCAGTTATGGCGATAGGTTTCTAGGAACTCTTGAATGATTTGATTCATAGACCTCTTTCCTCCTTTTTACCGTTGTTTAGGAAGAGATAGGCCCGAAAGGCCAAATTTTAAAGATGACTTTTCCCTCCATTTGATTGCTGCTCACGCAGCCAATGGCGCTGTTTCGAGAATCCACAGATTGGAGCCGGTTATCTCCCAAGACGAAATAGCTGTCATCTGGCACTTGGAAAGGAAATGAAATATTGCAATCCCCAAAGGACTTTTGGTTTACATAAGTTTCCGTCAGTGCCTCCCCGTTTACGCTCACAGTCCCATCTTGGGCGATGTCGATAATATCTCCCGGCAGACCGATCACCCGTTTCAACAGTAGTTTGTTTTGGTGGTAGAAAAAGCAGATGTCGCCTCGTTCATAGGATTCGGGCTTCCATCCTAAAACGATGGAACCTTCGGATAGGGAAGGCTGCATACTGATGCCGGTCACTTGCAAAACAGGGAAAAACAGGGAAATTGATAGGGTGACAAGGGCGGTGAGCACCACAAGGGAAGAGGTAAGGCTGACAAGAAGGCGTCGATGCTGGTTGTGCTTTGACAGACGTTCTTTTTCTGCAAGGACGCTCTCTATGTCGGGAATATGTACCGTGGAGAATGTAATCCGTTGGCTCATAGGGTGTGGCGCTCCAAACTGCTTCTTCCTAAGAAGACGCTCAGCTCGTTGTGGCTTTCCAGCAGCGACTGCACACGCCTGTCAAATGCAGCCCATTTTTCTTTAATGCTTTCCTCTGTTTGGGAAATCAAAAGTTTGCATTCCCTTTGCACCGAAGAGCGGTATTGATTGGCCTCTTGAACAATGCTGTCGGCTTGTTCTTGAGCCTGCGAAAGCAGGAGGGCTTGTTCCTGTTTGGTGTTTTCCACCAAATGGGAGATCTGTGTTTCAGCCTGAGAGTTTTCCTTCCGTAAGTGGTCCAGATATTGGTTAGCTGCTGTTTGGGCTGCTTCAAAAACTCCGTTGATCTTTATAGCCGCTTCTGCAATGGAACCCGCTTCCTCTATTTGAATGGTCCAATTGGCAATGGTGTCCTCCAGTTTTTTCTTTTCTTCTTCCAAAAGCTTTTCCTCTTGCTGCAATGCATAAATGATCTCTATCAGTTCAAGACGGCTCATTTTTTGCAACTCAGTTTTTTTCATCTGCGCTTCTCCTTCTCCTATGGATAAAACTTCGGTATGGTCAAGTGCGGCATTCTTTATTTATATTGTAAAAGCCCAAGTATGACAAAAGACTGACAAAAATAGAAGATTTCGGAAAAAATTTTTGATTTTCTTGATTAAATGTGTATAATGTGATTCATAGAGCTAGGCGCATTATGAATTTATGATCCTCAAAAAGCCTTTCTATATTAGGCGAAAGGAGGGGGAGACCTCCTTGACGACGTTACAAAATATCAATATTGTACTTGACTTATGTGGCGTATTTTTTTGTGTTTTGGCGGCAACGGTAATCGCCGTGGGGTTCCATGTGGACAGTCGGATCCGCAAATACATTCTGATTTTTTATGGATGTCTTTTTGTGGTGCTTTGTTCCGATGTTGCAGAGATCCTTTTGGAAGCTTTTGCGCCTGGGGAAGAGGTAATCCTGCAAAAAATCTTCTATTTCGTTGAAAATCTGTTCCTTTTTATGCTGTCATTCTTCTTCCTGAGATTTTTGTTGTACCTGCTGAAAAAGATGGCTACCGGCAAAATCGCAGGAGTGGAGCGGCTGGCAATGGGAATAGCAAAGCTTCTTTTGCTGCTGAAGGTGGCAACCCTATGCCTCTCCCAGTGGTTCGGATGGCTGTATTATTTCGATAGCGACGGCATATGCCGTCGAGGAAGTATGTACATACTTCCTTTACTGTACCTGGTTGCTTTTTTGGCGCTGGACGCCATCCTGCTCATTCGCTGTTGGAACCAGCTACCCTATAGGGTTGTGGTGCCTTTGTGCTGTTGCATTCTTCTTCCATTGGTTGCGATTATTGTGCAAATATATATCCCCGAGTATCGGTTTCTACTTTTTTCTAGGATCCTGTCTTCCATTACCGTGTTGGTGTTTGCTTTTTATGTGCAGGTGGGGCAGTATATTGCAAATGAGAAACAAGTGGCTGATATGCAGGCAACTGTAATGCTTTCCCAGATCCAGCCACATTTCCTGCACAACGCCTTGGTATCCATTGCCCAGCTTTGCGAGAAAAACCCTAAGGCGGCCAAAAAGGCGATTATCGCGTTTTCAGAATACCTCCGGGAAAACATGGACTCCTTAAAAGAAAGGGAACCGGTTCCCTTTGTAAAGGAATTGGAACATATAAAAAATTACCTGTATTTAGAAAAAATGCGCTTTGGCGACGACCTGGAAACAGAATTGGATATCCAGGCGGTGGATTTCAAAATCCCAGTTTTGTCCTTGCAGCCTCTGGTGGAAAATGCCATTCGGCATGGGGTGGGGATGCGGGAGGAAGGTGGAAAGGTCACCATTTCTTCCCGGGAGCGTGAGGATTGTTTTGAAATCTCGGTCCAAGATGACGGTGTGGGATTTGACACCACCAAGGCATTATTGGACCAGAGGGAGCATGTTGGGTTGAAAAACGTGAGACGGAGGTTGTGGCTGCAGTGTGGGGGAAGGCTCAATATGGTCAGCTCCCCAGGAAAAGGATCCACGGTTACCATTGTAATTCCAAAGAAACCAAAGGAGGGGGTTGGACGTGAAAATTTTAGCGGCAGACGATGAAGCGTTGGCATTGGAGATGATGACGGATGCTATCCGGGAAGCATATCCAGACGCAATCGTTTATGAATTCCGTTCACCTTCTCAGCTGCTTGCGTTTGCAAGGGGGACAGCGTGCGATATCGCTTTTTTGGACATTTGCATGAGGAGAATAAGTGGAGTGGAGCTAGCCCGGGAATTGAAAAAAATGTCCCCCAAGATCAACATCATTTTTGTAACCAGTTACGATCAGTTCACCGGGGAAGCCATGGATATGCACGCCAGCGGCTATATCATGAAACCGGTTACAGTGGAAAAGGTGAAAGCGGAAGTTTCCGATTTGCGGTACCAGCTTCCCAGTGAGCTCAAAGCGGCAAGTCAAGCTCAGATCCTGTTGAAGATCCACTGTTTTGGGAATTTCGATGTATTTTCTTCAGACAACAAGTTAATCCATTTTGAGCGTAGCCGGGCAAAGGAAGTGCTGGCGTATTTGGTATATCTCCGTGGTACCTCTTGCACAGTTCGGGAGATTTCATCGGTCTTGTTTGAAGATGAGAGCTATGACAAGAAAAAGCAGGCCTATGTCCAAAAGATTCTTTCCTCCATGCTCAGCACCTTGAAAAAATATGGGGCGGAAAACGTGGTGGAAAAAAGCTACAACAGCCTGGCGCTGAATACTTCCCTGGTAACCTGCGATTATTACGACTACATCAATGGCATTGATCCGGAACCTGATACTTTTTTCTCTGGAGACTTTATGGCCCAATATTCCTGGGCCGAGTATGTAACTGGGTACCTTAATATGATGCAGGATAGGCCGATGAAGTAACCCACTTGTGTACCGGGAGGCATAAACAGGCAATGGCTATTTCCCTTTGAATGAATCCCATTTTTCATCTGCTTCATCTGCAGAGAAAAAGACTTGGCGTGTAAAGCTTTTTTACATTCCGTTTTTCTGTCTATACACGGGAAAGGTTGTGATACGGACGTTTGGAAAAGGGGATTGATTCCAGACTGCGGTGGAGTATGTGTACCGGTATGGCATCATGAACGGCACCAATGCTACCACTTTTGAGCCCAACGCCGCCCTGAACCGGGTCATGGAAGCCCAGATTCTCTACAATTTAGAGGGCCAGCCCGATGTGATAGGGGAGAGCACCTTCGCCGACGCAAGCGGCCATTGGGCGTCTAATACCATCGCGTGGGCGCATAAAATCGCTGACACCCAGGCAGGTGGCAGACTTGCTAGGCCACAGCACCAGCCAAATTATACTACGTCCAAAAAAGACACTTCTCGTCTACATGGTATCACCAACGACCTTAATCTCTGAACGTTATGTGCCAAAGTGCACAAAAACCAGCTCTGGAATTTTGCGTGTTCAAAAGAACGAAAAAAGAGAAAACGCACCCGGATTGAGCCGAAAAAGGCAAATCTGGGTGCGTTTTGAGTGCTGGAGGGGATAAGAACGATGAAAGAAAGGGGACGGACTCGTCTCGGCTGCCGCCTCAGTCGGCGCTTGAAGGCCGCCACTGACGGTTAGCGTTCCCCGGCGTGCCGTTTTGGAGTAGTGTGTTCCAGGGAGCAAGGAAAGACCAGTGTTGCCAGGTTCCCACGCAAGTCAGAAAACGGGACGGTACTGGTTTGGTGCTGCGGCAGTTGGTGCATAGACCTGGGCGCAGCCATATTAGGAAGAGAGGGATTTATCTTGTTGGGTATAGTATTGCGCTTGTGCAGCCCACAACTCCTGGTACTTGCCCGGTTTCTCTAGGAGTGCATCGTGGCTGCCCTGTTGGACGATCTGACCATGATCGAATACAGCGATTTCGTCGCAGAATTTGCATGAGGAAAGACGGTGGCTGATGTATACCGCAGTTTTGTCCCCAACGATCTTGTCAAAGTTCTGGTAGACCTCCATCTCTGCAACAGGGTCCAGAGCAGCAGTGGGTTCATCCAGCACCACAAAGGGTGCATTTTTGTACAAAGCCCTGGCCAGTGCGATTTTCTGTGCTTCGCCTCCGGATACTTGGACGCCCTTTTCATCAAATTCCTTGTAAAGAGGCGTTTCCAGACCCAGGGGAAGAGTGCGCATTCTGTGGCCAAAACCCGCCATATCCAAACAAGACTCTGCCCGGGAAGTGTTGTATTTTACAGCAGCGGCTACATTTTGCCCCAGAGGGAAGGAAAGCAGCTGGAAATCCTGGAACACCACGGAAAACAGGGCGATGTATTCCTGGTAGTGATACTTTCGAATGTCAATGCCGTTTAAGAGGATTTCCCCCTCGGTTGGATCATAGAGCCGGCACAGCAGCTTGATAAAGGTAGTTTTGCCGGAGCCGTTTTCACCTACCACCGCCAGACGGCTTCCCACGCGGAACTTCATGTTCACATGGCGCAGGGCCCAGATGTCTGTGTTGGGATATTTAAAGGAAACGTCCCGAAACTCGATTTCGTAGTTGCGGTCCGAACGCTTTTCCGTGGTCAGACTACCCTGGTACATTCGGTTGGGGGTGTCCAGAAATTCAAAAGTATCCCGCAGAAAAACAGCGTTGGAGCGAAATTCTCCCCAAGAGCTCACCAGCTGGCTAATGTTCCCGGACAGTGCGGTGATGGCTGCCACATACTGAGCTACACTGCCCACAGCAAAGGCACCCGCCCAGGCTTTCAGGCACACAAAGCCGTAGGCAAGACCAGTGAACACCCCGGAGATTCCGGAAGCTGCTGCAACCAACAGGCCGAGAGATCCTCTGGAACAACGGGCTATAAGGCCGTCCGGCGCAAATGCATTGTCCCCGTCGTTGTAATAATGTATGAGCTTGTCTTGCCGGTACATACGCGCATCCACACTGCGGGAGGGATTCTGCATGGCTCCGTAAATAAAGTTGAAGTACCTGTTGGAGTCTAGCGCGATCTTTGCAATTTTAACTTGAAAAGCCACCGCCTGATTTTCGCAGAGAGGGGAGAGCATAGTCACTCCCAGCAGGATTGCCAGCACAAGCAACGTGAGCAAGGGATTGTTCAACAGGGTCCAGGTTCCGGCAGAGGCAGGCACCTGCTGGGTGAACAAGGTGACTGTCAGAGCGATGGCGCCGAGAATACCGAACACAGGCTTGAGCAATTTTTCACATTGGACAATGACGAATGTGAGACCATTGCCATTCCAGTTATCGCTTTCCCACATATGGGTTAAAAGCTGGTGGGTGTGGGTGTCATCTGCCGCCTGAAAATCCATGGACAAAAGTTTTTTTGTCTCCGCCAATCGATTGGTATGGTATATCTCACGGGTACAGGCCTGACGCCACCGGTTTGCCACGGCGGTGAGCAGCCCCAGTAAGGCCGTCAAGCCGATGGTCATTCCCACTAGAAAAGTCAGTCTGCTCGGCTCCCGATTCCCTGCCAGCTCGTTTAAGATCTGAGAGGAGAAATAGATGGTCACATAGGGGGACACCGCTGCCAAGACGCTGTATAGCATCAGGGAGGGCAGTATCTGCGGGGCGTACTTGTGCCAGATTTTGTAAGCTCGCAGGGTGGAGTGCAACGTCTCCCCAAACCCCGGCAGGGATTCCTTTTTACTCATGAGCATTGCCCTCCTTGTAATATTGGCTTTGGACTTCGAACAGTTCCGCGTATTTTCCACCTAAATCCAAGAGAGATTGGTGTGTGCCTTCCTCCAGGATTTTTCCGTCTCCCAGCAGGAGAATCCTGTCGCAGAACCTGGTGGAGGCCAGCCGGTGAGAGATGTAGAACGAGGTCCGTCCCTGAGTCAGTTGGCTGTATCGCAGATAGAGTTGGTGCTCGGCAATGGGATCCAGAGCGGCTGTGGGCTCGTCCAACACGATGATGGGCCCGTCCTTGTACAAGGCTCTTGCCAGCATCAGCCGCTGCAGTTCTCCTCCAGAAAGCTGGACACCATCCGTATAGATTCCCGTGCCGATGTGGGTTTTCTCACCTTGGGGCAGGGATTGATACTTTTCCCACAGCCCTGCCCGTTTCAACGCGTCCTCCATGCCGGCAAGGTCTGTGCTTTCCGGGTCTTGGAGAACGTTGTCTGCCAAAGTGGTGTCAAATACGGAAAAATCTTGAAACACCGTGGAAAACAGGGTGTAGTAATCCCGGCGATTGAACTGCCGGATGTCCTCTCCATTTAGGAGCACTTGACCATCAGTGGGATCCAGCAATCCGCAGACCAGTTTCATCAAGGTGGTTTTGCCTGCGCCGTTGAGGCCTACAATGGCCAGTTTTTCTCCAGGCTCCACCGTTAGATCAATGTGGGAGAGTGTATCCTTTTGCGATCCCGGGTACCGGAAGGATACATCCCGCAGCTGAAGCCGGTAAGCCTTGCTTTTTTCCGGTGTTATGGGTTTTCCCTCTTCAAAGAGGAAGGGCTCTGGGGCTTCCAGATAATTTCGCACACTGCACAGCTCCAAACTGAACTGATGCAGTTCCCCAAAGCTTTTCAGGATCCCAGTGACCCAGGTGGTGAAGTTTCCCACTGCTGTAAAATACAGCAGAAATTCCGAAGCTGGCAGTCCTTCCTGCAAAGTCAGTGCCAACAGGTAGCCATAGGCGGCCCCATTGCGCAGCAGGGTCAAAATTACTTCGGCCAGATCCCCCAACAAATACACCCGCTGTTTTCGAAACTGAAAATCCCGATAGAGTTGGAGCACAGTGGTGTAGACTTCTTCCAGCCAGTCCTCCATGCCAAAGATGAGAATATCTTTGAGGGCGCCCCGATCTGCTGCCTTATTGCGGATATAGGTCATTTTTTGGCCCAAGGCGCCTTCTTCCTTCCGATGGGCGAAGGCCCATTTGGCGCCTCTGCGGGAACAGAGATAGCTCAAGTCTGCCGTCAGCACAGCGATCAGGATCAACACCGGGTCCAGGCTGAGGAACAGAATCAGGTAGATGCCAAAGCCCGCCAAGTTTTGAACAATTTCCGTCAGCACCCGCCAAATGGCTTCTCCTGAACTATCGTTGGAGCTGAGAGCTTCCATGACTTGCTCTTTTTCCTTTTCCAAGTCTGGTTTTCCCACATTGGGGTAGGAAGTAGTCACAACTTTGAGGACAATTCCCAGTACCAGGTTCATTCGAAGCTGGATTCTGCCAAACATGGTGTTCTGATTCAGATAGGCTTGTGCTCCTCGCAGTACAGCCAGTGTCCCGGCCATAACCGCAATGGTGGTGAACAATTCCCACAAGGGAGCGACGGTTTCCACTTTACCCAGAACAAGGGGGGCCAAGAACAGTTCCGTCAAGCTGATGGCCACATGGAGCAGCGCCAGAACCAGGCACAGCCAAAGCACGCTTTTCCGATTGCGCCAAGCCAAACGGATCATGTATCCAGCATTTTGGAACATGTTATACGTTGGCTTGGGGGTTGATGTATCTTCCATGAGATAAGCTCCTTTCCAATGGCTGAGGAAAGTATACAGCAAAAAAAGATCCCCGGGGGATTCCGGGGACGAAACGTTAAATTCAGGGGATGAATTGTACAGACTCCTGGGGAAGCAGGATCTCCGTGGTAAAGGCGCCTTCTTCGCTGGCCCGCCGGAGATACCCGCCCAAGCGCTTTACCACCGTATCCATCCGGAAGAGCCCGTAACCGTGACCATTTCCTTTGGTAGTGGAAAAGCGTCCGTTTACTTTAGCTTGCTTGCCCCCGGGGGCAAAATTGGTAAAGGAGATGTACAGTTGGTTCCCCTTCATGTCCATGTATACCCGGATCATTCGATGCCCCTGGGGCAGCTGACAGTTGGCTTCGATGGCGTTGTCAAAGAGGTTCCCCAAAATGACGCACAGATCCACGTCGGAGATGGACAGTTTCACCGGAATGTGAGCATCCACCCGCACCGGAATCTCTTGGGACTTTGCCAAAGAGATCTTGCTGTTTATGATGGCATCCGCTAATACATTGCCGGTTTTGATGGCGGGATCCACCTGTTTTAGGTCGTCTTCCAGTTCTGTAAGATAGGAACTCACAGCCTCCAGATCGCCTTTTTGTACGTAGGTCTTCAGCAGTTGGATGTGGTTGCGAAAGTCGTGTCGCCAACCCCGTATTTCCCGATACATATGCTCGATTTCCCGATAGTGGGTCTCTATCAATTGTTGCTGGGTTGCGGCGATGCGCCGGTCCAGTATTCTGGAAAAGAATCCCATAGGCGCCTCCTTACAGCTTTTGAATGATCGCTTGATTCAAGGCCTCATACCCGCCTCGCGCGAGAGGAACCGTAGCCCCGCTGAGCATTACGGCCTCCCGTTTGGTAGCTTTCTGGACTTTGCTCAGATTCAAGATAAAGGAACGGCCCACCCGAAAGAATCGGTCATCCAAATCTCGTTCCATGGCGGTGAGAGTCTTTTTTACGGTGTACGAAGTGTCCGGCGTGTGGACCGTCACATAATTCTGACGGACTTCCAAATACTCCACTTGGAAAAGAGGCACTCGCACCAGCTCTTCGGGAAGCTCCAACAAAAGAAAGCGTCCATCACGTTTCAAACGCTCTATCGCCCGATTTAACACAGAACAGAGCTTTTCCCGGCTGACGGGCTTGAGAAGATAGTGGAGGGCTGACACATCGTATCCTTCCGCAATATAGTCCGAATATCCGGTGACAAAGACGATCTGAGTCAGCTTGTTTTTCAGCCGCACCTGTTTAGCAAGTTCCACGCCGTTGCATCCGGGCATTTCTACATCCAGCAGCAGAATATCCCAGGCCTTGTCCTCAGTATATTGAAAGAGAAAGGCGTCCCCTGAGGAAAATTGACGCACTTCCACGTCAAATTCCCGATCTTGGGCCCATTGGCGTGCCAGCTGACACACCAGGTCTCGATCCTCTTTTCGATCATCGCACACAGCGATTCGGTAGTCCATGTAGGTTCCTCCTGCAAAATGATGACAAAATTATATACCAAAACCATAATAAATAAAAGGAAAAAGACCTAGCGCATCATTCCCCGGGTCGATTGTCCAGTATATCTAAACAACATATACATGGATATAAGGTACCTCTTTGCCTCCAGACTGGTGAACGGCATTCAACAATTAGGCCGAAAAAGCCGAAACCAGGTGCGTCTTTAGTGCTGGAGGGGGGGAGGGGAACGGTTGGAAACGGATAAAAAAAGGAAAACTGGCAGAAACGCAGTGTTTCTGTCGGCTTTTTGGCTGGGGCATTGCTGATGAGATTTTTATACCCAAAGCGCTTGAAATAGAGCAATGCGGGTTTATTTGAAAAAAAGTTTTGAGCAAAGACGCGCCTTGACAACAGGCGGAAAGTATGATAGACTTTTCTCAAAAAATATACCGATATATCGGTATATTAAAATTGATCTCTCTTTTTAGAAGCGGACGGACACAATGAAATCCTGGTAGGGGAGGCCCTGAAGCCCATCCGTCATGAGATATGCCTTCCCACCAAATACAATCAGGAGCTGTGCCCTGTCACCGAATATTGCGAAAATCGGCATCTCTCCTGAAGAAATGAAGGAAATCAACGACAGTATCGACAAGTGCGACCTTTATACCCAGTGGAACGAGGACAGCGTGTTCAAGGCAACGGAAAGTCTGCCGCCTTTCTTGTGTTTCACTCATCCGTGTTGTATAATTTAGAAAAAATTGTTGCAACAAAGGGAGGAGCCTGTCCCATGTCTTTTTTGTTGAAGGACCAGGTCTATGAAAAGTTGTTGGGGCTTCTCAACGAGGGAAAGCTGGAACCAGGGAAAACTTATTCTCTCAACGCTCTGGCGGCAGATTTGAATATGTCTCGCACCCCGGTGCGGGACGCCATTATGAAGCTGGCGGACGAGCGCCGTCTTGATCTGCTGCCGAGCCGGGGAGTGCGGCTCCATCAGATGACGGAAGAAGAGATGCACCAGCACTATCATTTCAGCACAGCCATTGAAGGATACTGCGCGGCCTGCCTTGCCAAGGCCTATGAAGAAAATCCAAACAATATTTACGTCCGTCAGATGGAAAAGGACTTGGAAGGTATGGTGGAATTGGCTGGGGAAGAAGGAGACTTCTCTTCATTTTTCGCCCTGGATCAGGACTTTCACCGAAAGCTGCTGGAATCATTGGAGGACGATTACTTTCGTAGCCTGCAGTATTCTCCTATGGGTTTTTTCGGCCACCCAGAACTGCAGCGTTCTCCGGAAAAGCTTCCCAGAAAATCCGTCTGTCAATGTCATGAGAACATCTTGAATGCTGTCCGAGAGGGAAATCCTGTGGAGGCGTATCAAGCAGTGATGGAGCACGCAAAGCTGATGTACCAGGGGCTTTGACCCCGTAAATCTAAAAAAACAGGTGTACCAGGGGTTATGACCCTGCAAATCTAAGAAACAGGAGGAGAAAGAAAATGAAAATCGTATTGTTAGAGGGCCTTGGGGTTTCCGACCAGGTGTTGGAGCGTCACGCCGAAAAGCTGGCATCTATGGGCCATACCTTTGTGGCCTACCCCAAGGACGCCGACCCCCAGATTCAGGTGGAGAGAAGCCAGGATGCGGATGTGATCATGCTGGCCAATATGCCCCTGGCCCCGGCGGTGCTGGAGGCTGCCCAATCTCTGAAATTCATTGATGTGGCCTTCACCGGCGTGGACCACATCCCTATGGAAGCGGCAAGAAAGCGGGGCATTGCCGTCAGCAACGCCTCTGGCTACGCCACTCAGGCTGTGGCGGAGCTCTGCATCAGTTTTATGATCCAGCTGCTGCGCAACGTGAAACAGACCGAGGACCGCTGCCGGCACGGCGGCACCAAGGACGGCCTGGTAGGCAACCTGCTGTGTGGGAAAACAGTGGGCATTGTTGGTGCCGGGGCCATTGGAAAAAAAGTAGCCTCTCTGTGCAAGGCCTTCGGCTGCACCGTCTTGGCCTACAACCGGAGCACCGTTTCCCACCCGGCCATCGACGCTCAGGTTTCCTTGGAGGAGCTTTTGCAGCGCTCCGACATCGTCTCCCTCCATTGCCCCCTGACAGAGGCCACCAAGGGCATGATCGGCAAAGAGCAGTTGTCCCAGATGAAAAAGACCGCTGTCCTTATCAACACAGCCCGGGGCGGTGTTGTAGATTCCGCAGCCCTGGCCGCCGCATTGGAGGATGGGGAAATCGCTGGCGCTGCCTGCGACGTGTTCGAGATGGAGCCTCCTGTGCCCCAGGACCACCCCCTGCTACACTGCCCCAACACCATTGTCACCCCCCATATCGCCTTTGCCTCCGTGGAGTCCCTAGAGCAGCGGGCGGAAATCGTCTTTAATAACCTCTATTCTTGGTTGGAAGGCAAGCAGCTCAACGCTGTGTAAACTACTTTTCTAGAAGAAAGCTTTGACGCTTTTACCAGTATGCGCAGTACACGGGACACAATCTAAAATCGCTATCTGCGACTTGACTGCTTTCCCAAACGGCGGTACTGTGTGACATCTTGGGCCGAGGTAGCCATGAGCTGGTCAACGGCTTCGAGGATGATACCCTTCGGCCCGGCGTGGATTCCATCCGGGCTCAGGCGGCCACCATCCTGATGGATTTCGATTTGAATTTGATTAAAGAATAAAGATTTATGCAAAGGCTGGGAGAAATCCCGGCCTTTTACTTACCCCCAAATGGGACTTGGGCTGCCTCGAAGGTTGAGGTGGAGAAAACAAAGAAAGAGACGTTGAAAAAATCCCTGTCCAAGGGTGGTGTAAATTTACCAAAAGGCAGGGATTTTTTCTTCGCCCGGATCGGAACGTTGAGCTGGACATAGGCCAGCCCTCTAGAATAGTGTTGGTGGTTGATAAAATAACCCGAAAGGAAGAACCGCCAATCATGCCAAAGAAACGACTTACCACAAATGGCAATGTTTTCAAGTGTTCCGATAGCCGGTGGCAAAGCGATATCGGGATTGCGTACAATTGGAAATTTGGTTGAAATATGCTAAAAATAAATGCAATACTTTCGTTGGGGGTAGGAAGATGCTGTATGCGGTAATCGCTGATATTCATGGAAATTATCCTGCTTTGCAAGCGGTCTTGGAGGACGCGAAAAACGCTGGGGTGGAGCAGTATTTGTTTTTAGGCGATTATTTCACAGATTTGCCCTTTACCCATGAAATTTTGGAAACACTGATAGGTCTAAAAAATGCAGCTTTTGTATCGGGAAACCGGGAGTAGTATATGGAAAGTCTAAACCCAGCGCAACGCCACTGGGAGCAGTACGCGGCATTGTTTTTGACGCGAGAAGCTTTAGGGGAGGAAGGGTTGTCTTGGATAGGCAAGTTGTCGAGATCCCTCCGCCTTTCCACACCGGAGGGATCCGGCACCCTTTTCTTGGAACATGTCCCCCCAGTACACACGGATTTCAGGGGCCAGAAAAGCCCTGCTTCCGGCGAACTGGACGAACAGTTTCCCACCCGGGATGCCACGCGCCAGGAAGTGGCCCAATATGTAAAGGAAAGTTTCTGGAAAAATCCAAATCTTTCGGAGGTTTTAAGCAGGGTAAACGCTCAGGTATATCTTCACGGCCACAACCATCTCCAATATGCCGTAGAGATAGGCGGGACACTGTTTTTAAATCCCGGCTCTTGTGGGCTGCCCCTAGATCAGCAAAGCGGGGCGCCCTACACCTTGTTGCGGGTTGAATCAGGCAGTTTTTGCGTGGAGGAGCGGCGCGTCCCTTATGATGTAGAGGGTGTTGTCAGGAAGGTGATGTGTTTTCCAAAGTACCGGGAAGCGGCAGGGTGGTATCAACTGAACAGTTGGCAGCTTTGCACCGCCAGGGATCACAGCCGGGTGTTATCTCGTTTCTTACAGGAGGAGAAGGAGCATACTTGTCCCCAAACTGACCAGGAGAATAACCAAGTGTTCCACAGGGCCCTTTCTCGTGCATGGGAGTATTATAAAAATCGCACATCCGGGGAGTTAAGTTAGTGGTTGTGTGAATTAATTAGGAGAAAATTTACGATCTACAAAAAACATGGCAAGAATTTTGCGCTCACAGAATAGCAAAAAAGAGAAAACGCACCCGGAAAAGCCCGAAAAAGGCAAAACCGGGTGCGTTTTGGGTGCTGGAACACTTGAAAACAGGTCAGAACAGGTGGTGGCGGATGAGAACACCTGCGAAAAAAGCTATAACATATAGTGCGGACTTGTCTCGCCTGCCGGCTCGGTCGGGCCTGGACGCAGCCCACCGGGCTGCAGGCTCCCACGACACGCACTGCGCGGGGCGCAGCCGCGCCTCGTTGCCAAGACATTCCGCACGCTAACGAAAAAAATCAGGTACCGCAACTGCGATACCTGATTTTTTTGGCAGGGGCAGAAGGACTTGGTCTTTGCTTCCGCTTCGGTCGGTTTGCGGCAGAGCGCCACTGGTGCTTGCGGTCTCGCCTACCGGCTCGGGTGCTGCTCCCCGGTGGGGAGCGTCCAGCACCGACCGACGCGGCAGCGGAGACCGGCGCCGCAGCTTGCGTGCCACTGGCACGCACTCGCCCCTCGGCACGCGGTTTTGGAGTGGATGTGGGGTAGGGCTACACGGAGCGGGGAAGGGGCTGTGTTGCCCAATTCTTCCAGCCAGCCCGCAAAAAAGCGGTGCTGGTTTGATGCTATGGGGATTTTTTGGAGCCGAAATGGGCGAAAAATCCCCAGAAAAGCCTCAACAATAATACCTAGCCTCGCCAAAAAAGCTCTTCCATTTCTGAATGATCTCTTCACTGCGAGCCTCGATGATCTACATAATATTCCGCAGGGTGCGTTCCGGAATGCGGGAGTAGTTTGGGAGAATTCCAAAATCAGATGGGCGGTGGATTCGATCACTTCCTGATAGCGGTCGATTTCCGCTTGGCTGAAGCCCACAATGTCCTCCCAGGTGTAGCTGGGCAGGATGCAGGTGGCATGGCGGAAGCCCAGTTGCGTGTCGGGCTGTTCCAGATAAACCTTTACCGTGCCGTCGGGCCGCATATCCGAATGAACAATCTCCGTGTTGTCATCCAGGGTCAAAAAGGGATATCATAGAGGTCGCCTCTCTCCATAAAGGTTTCTGGCTTTAGTATACCTCAGAATAATGGAAAAAGAAAGCTCATTTCATGTCCCGTCATCCGAAGTTCCTCTTCGGATATCCGCATATTGCCAAAAACCGCATGGCACCGGGAAAAACCGGAGTTTTCAACAGGAAAGCACCAGGAAAAGTGACCCTTTTTGACCCCCAAAAAGGACCATTGCTGCCTCCCGGATGTTCTGCTATACTTATCATAGGAAAAGACTGGAAAACACTCTATTTGGCAAGGAGGCGTTTGTATGAAGAAAAAACTGGTCAGCCTGTTGCTTGCCATTTGCCTTGTTGTGGGATTGCTGCCGACAGCGGCATTTGCAGCAGGAACAGAAACAGGCAAGGTGATCCAGCTTGTAGACAATGGAACTGCCGCAAATATGGACGGCTGGGACAGTACAAACGGTTACAACTATATCTATTACGGCACATGGAAGGATAGTCCAATCAAATGGCGGGTGCTGGACGACCAGACCAACACAGGAGAAAGAGGACTTTTCCTGCTCTCCGAGGAACTGCTTGGAACAGGCACCGATGGCGGCGTGTATTTCAAGCAGGACGGATCAAGCAACGCATGGCAGGGCAGCGACGCGCAGGCGTGGTGCAAGGACTTTGCCGGAATTGATGGGAACAGTGTAACAGACGCTTTTTCCGCTGCTGAACTTGCTGCAATTCTGGAAACAACAAAAGACGACGCAGCATATTCTGATTTTGCAGCGTCTGACAATATCTTAAACGGCGACAGGGTATTTTTTATGTCGGCAGAGGAAGCGGAAAATAGCGAATACGGCTTTATCAATGACGCGGCGCGTGTCGCTAATTATGGCGATAACAGCGGTGTGTGGTGGCTCCGCTCGCCTGCCGCGGACGATACGGACCTTGTTGCGGGCGTGGTCAGTGGTTGTGTAAGCGGAAACCGCGTGTACGATGGCTGTGCTGCTCGACCTGCTTTTAATTTAGATTTGAACTCTGTTCTCTTCACATCTGCCGCTAGAAACGGCAAGCCGGACGGCGGATTGCAAGCTATTCCCTCTCAGCCTCAAACTGTTTGGACTGTGGGGCAATGGGACTTCAACGACACTTCCGACAGCAGCGGCAACGGCAATACTCTCACTACGAACGGACTGGTCTCTTTTAACAATGGCAGAATGGAAACGCAGGAGGGCCAGTTTGGCAATGCCTCGGTCAACCTTAAGCTTAACGGAGGGGTAGGCTTCAGCCTTTCAGTGTCCTTTAGTACCATAAGGGCAGGGGGTACGGGCGTAGGCGCTCAGACGGAGCTTTTTAAGTTTGGCAGTCTCACCGCGGTAGCTTACATCACTGGCGAACTGGAAGTTACCCTCAACGGCGAAAGCGTTGGGAGTGCAGTCGGCGCTGTGAGGGATGGTGACACCAATGTGCTTGAGGTGCGGATCGAGACGGATAACGCCTTGCACGTCATACTCAACGGTAATGATATTGGCTCTATCGCCAACGCCGATGTAGGCGGCGAAGGCCCCCTTGTCATAGGCAGTTGTTCCAAATTTGCCTACGCCACCTCCTTCGACTACGTGAAAATCAAGGATGGCAGCATCAATGAATGTAAATTAACGCTTTTGGACGACAGCCGCAATTTCAATGTTACGGAAATGACCGATATTGGTAAGCCCGGCGGTACGGTTACGCTCAGTTATTCCGGGGCAACCACCGGAGCAAATGAATATATCTCCGCCATCCTCGCGGACAACAGTGGCGCGCAGTATTATGGCAGAATTTTGCAGCCGACTAACACAAGCGGGGAGGTCAGCCTTAAAATCCCCAATACACTTGTAGACGGAACCTATACCCTTTATGTGTTCAGCGAACAATACAACGGCGATTATAAAACCGACTACGCTAGCGCGTTTGAAGAAATTGCCCTTACTGTTTCCTGCGACTCTACCGCGCCGACTTTAAACAATGGCAGCGCGACCCGCGATAGCGAAACTGCCGCCACCGTGACGTTTACCAGCGACGAGGCGGGCAATTATTACTATGAAGTCGTGGAAAGCGGCGCAGCCGTCCCGACTATCGACACCACCAGGATGGGGACTTCCTGCGATACAACCGAACAGACCTTTTCCCTTAATAATCTTTTAGGCAATGGCGCAAAGGATATTTACATTGTGGTAAAGGACGCGGTGGGAAATGTGAGCCAGCCGCTGAAAATTGGGATACCTGCCCATAGTCCGCCTTATGTCCCGCCCACCAAGACTCTCAGCCAACTGGCCATCGAGAAGATCAGGGCAGCCAAGCCCGGGGATACCGTGGAGCTTACCCCCAGCGCCGGTCAGACCAATCAGCTGGACAAAGAGGTCTTTGAGGAGTTGCAGGGCAAGGATATCACCCTGAAGGTGAATCTGTCCGGCGGCGTGAGCTGGACTGTGAATGGCAAAGACATTCCCGAGAACGCCACCCTGACGGACATTGTCCTAGGCGTGAGCATGAACACCAGCACCATCCCGGTGGATCTGATCAATATGGTGACTGGGGAGAAGGGTGCCGTGCAGATAACCCTTGCCCACAATGGGGAGTTTGGCTTCACCATGACTCTCACCGCACCTCTTGGGGTGGAGAACAAGGGCCTGTGGGCGAACCTGTACCACTACGATACCACCCGGAAGCAGATTCTCTTTGAAACCGCTGCCCGGGTGGACGCCAGCGGCAATGTGGCGCTGAAACTCTCTCACGCCAGTGAGTATGCCATCGTCCTGGACACTAAGAGCCATGAGTTGCCCTTTACCGACACCACAAAGGGGGCTTGGTATCAGGGAGCGGTGGAGTATGTGTACCACAACGGCATCATGACCGGTACCAGCGCTACCACCTTTGAGCCCAACACCACTCTGAGCCGGGCCATGGTGGCCCAGATCCTGTACAACCTGGAGGGCCAGCCGGACATCTCCAAGGAGAATCTGGGCTATCCCTATTCGGACGTGGATGCCGAGGCTTGGTACGGTGACGCGGTGTATTGGGCCAGAATCAACGGCGTGGCCACCGGCTACGAGGACAACACCTTCCGGCCTAACCGAGCGGTTACCCGGGAGGAGCTGGCCCAGATGCTCTATAACTACGCAAAGTATAAGGAGATCATCCTGCCCGCTGTGGGGGACCTGAGCAAATTCTCCGACGGGGACAAAGTGAGCTCCTGGGCCCAGACCGCTATGAAGTGGGCTACCGGGCTGCAGGTCATCAACGGCTATGAGGATAACACTCTCCGTCCTGGTGGCAATACCACCCGAGCGGAAGCTGCTTCCATGATCCTGGGTATGGTAACAACCTTGATGAAATAAAATACACAATTCAGGAAAGGCCGGGAGAAATCTCGGCCTTTTGCTTATCCGAAATCAGGGGAGGGGCCACCTCAAAATTTGCGGGACAGTAAGCAAAGAAAAGGACTTCGCAAAAAGGGTTTTGGAGGATGCTTGCAAGAATATACCTGTGAACAAGCTGCAAAACCCAATTTTTCTATGGACATAGGTGCAGAATCTTAAAAAATCACTGAGGGAGGTAACGCCACGGAAATCGGAAACACTTACACCAAGCGAAGCCCACTGGGCCATTATTTTCTTCTGCCCAATGAGATCTTCATGCTGGGATTAAGCCCCGGCGAGCTGTCTGTCTACGCCTACCTGATGTTCTGCGAGGACAGGGAAACCCATCCATGCTGACCCAGCATCGGGAAGATCTGCCAGCATACTGGCATGAGCGCCAACACCACGATGCTTACCTGCTGTAACTCTGCGAATCAGCAGAAAATAGTGCAAAAAATATAAAAAATATATAAATACTATTTGCATATTAGTGAAATTATGTTATAATTAATCTGCAAGGAGGAGTCATAAGCCTATATGTGATGAGATGAAATGAGGGGATACCTATGTACTTAGCAATCGTCCGCTTTTTGTAGAGTACATTTCTCCCATACTTCTGGGGGTATGCATTTCCACATTGTTTAGGAGGCGCTGCTATGTTGTGTATGAACAAGAAAAAATTACTATTTAAAAATTTCTTTCCCTATTAGTTCTTTTGGGACCTCTCATTACCATATGCTTCTTTCCGTTGCTTGTGCAAGCAGAGGCGTCACAACTACGCACTTCTATAACCGATTTTATGAATGGGCGTAGAATTCCAGGCAATACCCGTATTACTTTTATCCCTCATTCAGATTTTGGGACAACTACAATAAGCCATATGAACGAAGCGTTATGGGAATGGAACCATAATCTTCCTAGTGGTATAGAGGGGGTATATCGAGACTCGGTGGTTCGCCATTCGGCGACGGATTATCCCACGAAAGATGGCATTAATCGTATTTATCGGAAGAACATATATAGCACAGATTATGTTGGGCAAGCTACATGGTATACTGTAAATGGAATAACCACAGAAGCAGATATAAATTTAAATATGTATTACAACTGGGCGAATAGTGCGCAGCCAAATGCGTTTGATCTTTGGACTGTTTTTCTCCACGAAGCAGGACACGTGTATGGTTTGTCTGATATTGACCCAGATAACGCAGCAAATGATGTTTATAAAAACCGAGTGATGTATGGCAAAGTGGCAAAAAATACCACAAAACGCTATATTACCTCAGCAGAAGTAAATATTTTACAATTCATCTATAGTTGACATGATAAGTTATATATCTTCTCAAAAGACAAATCGGGGAGGCGACAATGATGAAAAAGAAAATCAGCTGCATTAAAGGAATCGTCGTAGCTTCTGTAACTTGCTGTGTGCTTTTAACGGTGGCAATAGCTGGTAATTTCTTCTTGGCTAACAGAGTTTTGATTCCGGCTGGGGAACCCGCAGATAGTGGTGAGATTGTAACTCAGAGGGTTTCCGGTATCATAGAAGAAATGGACATGGATGAGCTTACAGAAAAATCCAACCTGATTATCCATGGTACAGTGGAGGGTCCTGGCCAGGGGTTGCAAATTCAGGCGGTGGGCGGAGGCATTACCAATTATACGGACTACACGGTCCATGTGGAAGAAACCTTTGCAGGAGATTCCCAGGAGAGTGTGACAGTTCGGGTAAAAGGCGGCATTGCCGGAAATCTGGAAGTGATTTGCGACTATGCACCTGATCTGGAAGAGGGGAA
>UMIO01032745.1_pt1 | contig 35076 bp, 45 predicted proteins | sample 1965821 | NCBI WGS metagenome assembly UMIO01 (sample SAMEA4836127, study PRJEB28245) | human gut metagenome | biome: gut microbiome; material: fecal sample | place: Denmark | collected 2008
AAGTCCTTAAAAAGGCAGATGAATCAGGAAATCCAGAATAATTTTATTGTTGAACCCTTTAAAGCAAGTTTGATTATGGGAAAGATTTTGAATTTTTACAAGAAAATGAGTGTGGAGGATGCTATTTGCGTTTTCTGTCTATTAGGTTTTGGATTGATGATATTTGCCATAGCTGGTATCTTCGGTCGTTTCTTGGCAGAGTGGATTTCGGTATGGCTCTTCTTCTCAGGTGTGGTTGTGTCTGCTGTAGCTGTTATTATTTTGTTCGGCAAAAATGACTGCTTTATACATGATATAGCAACAGACAACAACTAAAAGGTAACGGAACGGCTAACCACCGTTCCATAACTAACATATTATGGAACATACAGATTTTTACATGATGTACAAGGCAATAAGAGACAAGGAAGTTGTTGCGCTTAAAAATGCCTTGCAGAAATTTCCTAATCATCAATATGATTGGGATGAAAACGACGAACCACGTCCACGGATTGTGGCGAGTCCGAAACATAGTGATTATACAAGTGATTATGAGGTGTGTAGAATTACAGAAAATCTTGGCTATGATTGTGGCTCAATAGACCGCCTTCTTGATGAATTGCCAGAGATTACAGAGTAATAAGAAAAAAAGAAGAAGCAGAAGATATGACAGTGTCCTTTATCCTGCTTCTTTCTTTTTATTTTAATATTCAGAGAGGGCTTCTTCTCTTGGTACATTTCTCGCAACAAAACAGAAAGAACATTTAGTCGTTTCTTTGGAACATTTATCACCAACTTTTTCTGCTGCAACACAAAACTCCAATAAGGTTATACTCTTGTTTGGATATTCAGCAGCTAAAGCCTGTAGCTGCTCATAATACCAAAATGCCTTCTTTCCATTGTACACGACAACAAGATTGGCGTTACACTCTAAGGCTGCTCTGCAAACATCCTGTTTGAATATCTCCATTCCATCCATAATGCCGTTTTTAGAGATTGAATACTTTTCCCACATCACCTTTCTTTGGCTTCTTTACCTGTATTGTTCCGTGAAGTTCCTCGTACTTCTTTATGACAATATCCAAACCAAGGTCAATGATAGAATTGATTGTAAGTCCTTCCGTTTTTGCAATAGCACGTATCTTGTTCAAGCTATCAGCATTAACTATTGTGCAGATATGTTGCTTGACTGGCTGATTTCTGTTGCCTTTGCTTTTTTGTGATTGCTTTGGAGGCTCAGAAGTATGGCTTTCCTCATTGGCTTGCTCATGTTCGATGGATATATTCTCTTCATTTCCTGAAAGACCAGAGATGAGTTTATCCATGGCATTCTTATTTATTCCCTTTCCCATTTTTGTTACTGATTTGTATTGTTGTCGCTTATTGCTGAATCAACAAGCCCTTCAACTTCTTCTACATTCCAGTAGCCATCATTGTCGATGTCGGTGTATTCGCTCTTGAAGTCGGCAAGTAATTCACTTAGCGTATTTAATTGTTCTTGTGTCATAACTTAACATTTTAAGGAGAGAACTATTTCATTCTCTCCAAAATCTCGTCTGTAAATGCCTGATAGTCGATAGCTCCATTGCTTTTTGGGTCATACTCAACTATGTTGGTAGCTTCCAATGGTGCTTGGGCGATAGTCACGTTCTTGCGAATTTTGGTCGTGAATATTTTTTCTCCCAAATTATTGCGAAGACGCTCCTCAATACCCTTGCTAAGATTGGTTGATTCCCATCGTGTGATGAGAATACCCAATATTTCAATTTTAGGGTTCAGATACTTCTTCAACTGACCTATAAAGTCTGAAATCATCTTCAATCCGTTGAATGGTAGTATTTCTGCAACCAATGGGATAATCACATAATCAGATGCCGTAATGGCATTGAATGTCATAAGACCAAGGGAAGGTGGACAATCCATAATGATATAATCGTACTTGTCCTTGTAATCTTCTAAAAGATTGGCAAGGATTCTTTCTCTGGCTATTTTTGAAGCCATTTCAAAATCTGCCTGAGCAAGTTCAAGGGATGCAGGAACTAAATCCAACTCTGTCTTCTCATTAACTCTATATATAGGAAGTGCAGTGGATTTTTTCATTGCATCATATATTGATGCAGAAACCTCTCCCTTAATGAGTGAACTTGTCAAGTTTGCCTGTGCATCGAGGTCGATGACAAGAACCTTGTACCCCTTAGTGGCAAGAATTGAACCCACACTTGCCGTTGTGGTTGTTTTACCGACACCACCCTTGTGGTTAGCGATAGAAATAATCTTTGCTTGTTTCATATTACCTTATTTATATATTGTTATATTTCCGTATTGTCATATTGTCATATTGACATATTGTCGTATTTCCTTAAATACGACTGCAAAGATATAAATATTTTCTTAAATAGAGAAATATTTCTATAAAAAACTTGCGTATTTCATTAATTTTTTGTATCTTTGCAGTGTAATTAATTAATAAAACAATATATTAAGGTATGAAACATTTGATATTGACATCAGCATTGTTCTTGACTGCAACATTAGGATTTGCTCAGAACATTACAGAACCAGAGTATAAAGGACAGGTAGCTGTCATTAACGCAGACAGCACCACAACGCTTCTCCAGAAGGAAACTGGAGAACACAAGGCAAAGTCTTCAGCTTTCGCCCTGGTTCCAATTCCAGGAGCTTCCCTTCTTGACAGAACTAAAGCTTACCTCACTGTGAAGGGAGCGGAAAGCCCTAACAAGATTTCCTCCAAGAAGTTCTCCCTCATCATCCGTGTGAAGGACAACAGCGAGGAGCCAAAGAACGCCTTCGGCATCTTCAAGTTCGAAACCAAGAAGAAGGAACGCAGATTCAAGATGGCAGACATCGGCTTCGGCAGCGCATCGGCTACCACCAATTTCACCACCGTTGATTACGAGGCGAAGAAGTATGGATCTTCATCTTACCTCGTAACTCTCCATGACCTGCCAGCAGGAGAATATGGAGTGGTGGCTAACGGTTTTGACAGTATCGCCACATTCTCAGTGAAGTAGAAATCATTTTGTAGAACCAGTTAAAGTTTATAGATATGGGAACAGTATTTTTATGGTTATTCATGGCATGGCTCTTCAAGGGCTTCGGTAAGGCTATGACACATTCAGGCGGCAAGAAACGCAAGGAAAGCTGGGATGGACTCAGCTACGAACAGAAGGCATGGCTGCATGATAAACATAATGGGCGATAAGCCATTGTGTAACTGCGTCAAGGATAAATAGTGAAATTGACATATTGAAAGAAACATCAATCATTAAGCATTTCAGTAGTGCTATTATCCCTCTGTGCGTGAGCATCGAGGGGTTCTTTTAGGGGTGATCAAAAGGCTACTTGGTGATATAATTAAGTGGTTGGTTGAAATGGGGTTCGATACCCTGCACTCCACACAACTATAATCAAATTAAGAAGTTTTAAAGGTGGATTGTCATAAGTTCATCCAAGGAGGGCGGTTGTTGTTCGTGAGAATGATGACCGTTTTTCTTTTGTATTAATCCACCTCGAAGCAGAGCTTCTTCTTGATATTGTAGATTTCTTCATCTGTAAATTTTCCACATAGTCGCTCCAGTAGTGGCACAAGTGTTTGGGAACGAGGAATATACTCTGTATATATCTCTACTGCTATATCACACTTAGCTAAATAGTAAGACATAAGCCCTAAAACATCCTTTTCTTTTGTACCAGTGGGATTGAACAAAGGAAAGGCAACCGATGTGATTCCTTTCTCCTGATATGTGGCAAGAAATTTAGCCAAGCCTAACTCCATATATCTATATCTTTCTTCGCCATGTTGCAGAACAGGAAATATTAATATCTTGCGCTTCGATGGGGAATTGTATATCCAGAGTTTGCCGGGGGCAAGAAGACCTTGTTCACATATCCATTTGTAACGCTCAAACATATAAGGATAGCGTCTTCTGAATATTGACGCTATCCCTTCATCCATCGTTCCTTCACAATTGACAGGAACCACAATAGTTTGGCATGTACTAAACTGAATATCTCCAGTCTCGTAAAAGATATTTGTTTCAGTCATTCCAAGGGTCTTTATCGTAATAAGGAAAATTATTATAAGACCAACGTTCTAAGCAAAAGACGAGAACGAATGAAAATACATATAAAGCACACCATTTCAAACTAAAAACAGGTATAAAGATGAAAGCATAAATTGCAAAACAAATCATGCCTGTCATGGTAACCTTTGCTAAAATGTTTAATGCCTGCACTATTAAAATTACATAATCTCTCATATTTACTTGAATTTAATGATAAAATATTCTTTGTTTAAAAACTCTTTCGGGCAAAGTCCTTTCTTGGGCTTGCCAATTGTTATATCCACAATCTTCTTCTCAACGGACGGCTTATTACCTTTCGGATAGCCTTTAACGAAGAGAACGTGGGTATAAGGACGATACAGCACCTCTCCATAATGTGTTTCTGCTGCCACATCATAGGGAACTTCGCAGTTGGTGGTTAAACGCTTTATCCAATGCGGCTTAATTTCCCTGTATTCTTCCATCTTCTCAGCGGATACAATCATCGAATACCAAGGTTCTGCAAGATGCAAAGTCAAAACATCCTTTTCCATTACTTGATAAAATTAAATACTACATTACATCTTTCAAGAAGATCTTTTTTGTTCTTGTAGTAGATGCCGTTGCAAACATATCTAACAACTTGACTACGCCACACCTTCTTGCCGTTTCTAACCTTGTATTTTATAATCATTGTTAGCTTTGGAATGCAGTTAGTCGTGTCACTGAATGAAACTTCAAACTGATCAGTTTCCAGACTGTAGGATGTTCCCCACCATCTTGTTTTGTCTAAATCCTCTTGTGTCATAATTTATACTTTTAAAAAGGCAACTGTTCCGTGTTCTTCCAATGAGGTATAGAACATGGAAACAATTTGCGTTTAATTCTTCTTATCTTTTGAAGATAATGATTACGTCTTTTGTATTTCCACATTGCATTCGTAAATTTACAAAAGTTATTGTCACATCTAAAACATACACTCTTTTGGTATTCATCCTCTGTGGCAAAATTACTTTCGTAGTAACACCAAGTACATGGATTGAAAGCCTGTGTAGGAATGAACGATTTACTATATCTCATGCTTAAATCTCTTTAAAGTTAGTTCACTCCAGGCTTCAAGTCCTTGCTCTTGATATACTATATCTTCTTCAAGGCTATTCAAAAAAGCTTCCAAGCTACCATGAAATCCATGGTAGCGGAACTTTGAAAAGCACACCTGGCACTCACATACCTTCATAAGACCTTTTGGTGTGTCACACCAACCGATAACTTTAGATTTTCCCTCCATTAAAGAGCCATCATCGCCATTTGGACATTGAAGTCCTACACTATATGGAATAGACTCCCAATTACTAATCTTCATTGCAAGGAGCCTTTTTCTAATTGATACATTCATTTATCATCCAATTGTTTGGCAACGATTCTTACCAATTTGTTAAACATTTGTCCTTTAATTTCTGGATGCAATTTCTTCACCGCTTGTTTTGCCGTTGCCAGGTTATTCTGCTTGGCAACGGCTTTCAGATATTTCTTGCGAAAGGAAACTATGCCCTCAATAGCCTCGGACGCTTCTTTTACATAGTTTTCATCCGAGGCTCCTTCTATTGCTCCAGTGACCTGTTCTCTGCAAAACATGATTGCCTCATATTCCGCTTTAGTAACACTTACCATCATAGTTCAGTCCTCCAATAAGTGTCCTTTGCGTTTTAGAAACGCCTTGACCTCATTCATAAATGTACATGAATCCTTTTCCAGTTCAAGGATCTTCTTCTTACCAAAACCAGCTTCTCTACAAAGCTCCATAGCGGTTTGGTCATCCTTCATAAAGGTTATGACGTTCTGAATGACCGACCATTGTCCTTTTTCAAATTCTGTAATCATATCTTTAATGTTTACTTTCCAGTTTCATTCTTGTTTTATTTAATTCTCTTATTGCAGCTAAGTTCCAAGCTACCAATACTAATGTAATAATCATATAAGACAATCCGATGGAAATCAGCAATGCCAATATAAGACTTCTTATCAGCATGAAGTGTATTGCAAGCCATAAAGTCACAAGTAAGAATCCGAACATGACAAAAATAACTGTTTTGCATTTTTTGTCGTGTTCGAAATTATACAAGTTTATGCCTTCCACGGAAGCGTTATTCTTGGCTATGTCATAGACCTTCTTTGTTCTGTCAAACACTCTCTTGAAGTTCTCGTCTGACGCAATAATTTCCGCATTACAAGCAAGCAGCAGCAGAACATAGACAACGAAAAGCAAGGTCGGCGTAATGCCCCTTCCGCCTTCGTTTATTGACTCATCGCACCAAGCGAAAATTCCTACGATACCTATACCTGAAAGTATAGCGATGCCGTGCAGCAAACTGATACCATTAATCTTTTTCATTGATATATCTTTTTATTTAGTCAAACAATTCGAGTTGTCGTATATCATATAAGTTGATGCCTTTTCTGATTTCAGACAACATTTCTTTTTGGAACTTGCTTTTTTTCTTTTTCAAAGCAAGTCTCTCTAAACGTCTAAGAGAATTGTAAATTGCTTCCTTCTGGGAGCCATACAACTCACGACTCTTTCTGTTGCAACCGCAGCTTGCACAGGAATCTCCCATATTGCAATCAAGCCCACATACCCATCCTTTAGGAGTTAATGCGGTAAAGACATCAAAAGACCATCCCATAGAAGGCTTTCCTTCACTAATCCATGAAATTGGAGTATTGGGATTGGTACAGATATTATTCTTGTTAAAAACAAACGTCTTATCCATAATTTCCTATTTTAATTGTCCTTTACACATGGCTTCTGCATAGTGCAGGACATCACGCATAAAAGGAAGATTAATCTTATCTATTTCCCCATGCTCCAAGGCTGCCAATTGCTTCTGGAATATCTCCTGATCATGCTCGAACGAATAAGCCAGGAAATATCTTAACCACATTTGCACACTCTTAGGTCGAGGCAAGTTTAATTCATTAAGAATCATTACAGATATTCTTATCTCGTTGAGCCAGTTGAAGTATATACTTGAACCGTTCTCATCAATGAAACCGAATAGCATGTGAGCCATGCTGTCAGTTCTGTCTATAGCAATTTGGAAACAATCGATATTGAACTTGTCTCTCAACTTGTCAGACAAGGCGAGAAGTTGCTCAATCGTAGTGGATGCCTTAATCAAAAAGGACATCTTTCTGATTATCTTCATTCTGGCAGTAGGGGTAAAATGCTTATGTTGTATAACCCTATCTGTAAGCTCCTTAAACTTCTCCTCGAAATCAGCTTTCTGCCAATACTCAGGAGTCTTTTCCAATCCATTTTTACAATGGATAATAGTAAAAACATTGTCTATCATATATATAACTTTTTAGTAGCCGCATAAATGCGGACGATTCATTCATTTTTTCCAAAGGTCACCATCACGATACGTATGCTTTATCTCATATATAAAAGCTATTGCGATTGCAATGATGACCACACCAAGTGCTATGCAAAGTATCTTCATGCTGTTATACCCTTTATTTGTTGACTTCTTCCAAATAGGCATGGACAAAATCATGCAATGTTTCATTGGCTGCATACAGAAGGCTACAGTCATGCACATGCTTAAAATTGCGGTTCTGTATGGTTTTGGCTATAGTATAGCCAGTGTCATTATTGGGAAAGAACATATAAATATTCTCATAATCGTCTGTATCAACTACCATTGGTATGAAGTTTCTTACATCAGACATAATGAAACAGTCGCAGTCTTTAGGAAGATTCAGAAAATGTTTCTTCTGGATGGAGAGATAAGCAAGATAATCCGTAAACTCCCAAAATAGACAGCAATGCTTATTGCTGTCATCTTTAGAGTGAGCAACAAAAACATATCCTTTGTTATCCAATGTTATAGGATTTTTCATATAAAGTGGATTAATAAACTCTATCCCACCATTGACATTTCTGATGCCATACCCTCTATAGTTTCTGTTGAACGAGGAAAATTCAACAAAATAGAGATTGGGAGAGATTGCCCATTTTTCTGTATTGTGCTGCTTTGCCAACTCTTTTCGTTCTTCGTCTGTCATAGATACAAGGCGAAGATTACCTCCTAAATGACTGTATTCTACTCTTCTTTTTGAAATTTTCATGTTCTTTGTTCATTAATGAGTTTGATAAAATCTTCCGTTGTATTGCCTATGGCGAAATAGTCACTGATGTCTTTCTCTTTCTTGCTACCTTCCAATGGTAATTGAAGACGAGATACATTGTATCTATTTTTGAAGTCTTCGACTCGTTCTTTCGACTCCTTGATGCCTGTTTCATCTGAATCATACAGAAAGATTATTTCCTTGAAACGCTCAGAAAGTTCTTTCAACTTATCTTCCGGTACCTTTGCAGTCTCGCTGTTGAAGGCTATGCCATAAAAACCATGAGCTGCAAGCGAAAGCACGTCTTTCTCACCGCCAGTTATGAATACACGTTCTCCAGATGTAGGCAATTTGTTCCATCCGAAAATATATGGCTTGGGTAAGTCACCTGCATACATGAAACGATATTCAGACTTTGGACGATAAAATTTGATGCCAAGCCCTCCATTGAAGTAATATCCATATATAGGAACAAGTTCACTGCTTACGATAGCAAATTTCTTTCCGTCTGTTTTGACAAACGAACAGCTTTTGATACTTTTCACGTCGTATCTCATCAGCGTTTTCTCATCTATCCCATAACGTTGCCAATATTCCAACTCTTTGTCCGAAAAATGCTTTGTTATAGGTTTGAACTCAGAAATGGAACATTGCTTTTCCTTGCTACCACAGGCTATGACCTTTTTTAGCTTCACCTGTTTGCTATGAAAATCATCATCATAAGATGAAAACACATTGAGTTTCATATCTCGGTCAATCTGTTCAAGAAGTCGCTTGAAATCTGTGTTTAAGTTATAGCCAAGCAATTTGGCAACAATAACAAAACAATTACCACAGAATTTGCTATCACCGAAGTCTTGAAGGAAATAGTAGTAACTATCTCCTCCAGACTCGTTCTTATACAGACGGCAAGATGCCCTTTTATCCTTTCGATAAGGATTACGGAAAAACTGGGCAGTACAATCTTCGCCAAGGTAGTGCTTGAAAACGTCAAGTCCTCCATGGGTCTTTTGCAATATTTTCTTAGCTTCTTCCATCCCAATTATAATTTATTTAAAAACGTATATTCATTAACCTTAACTCTAAAATCTATGTCTGGCATAACGATGATGTCGAACATTTCATTCATTCTTGCAGCTATTCTGTCTCCATACTTAGGGCGAATTTCCACATTTGCAATGTTTGTTGTCATTATAGTTGGCAAACGTGCCTCGTATCTATAAGCCAGAATGTCGGAAACAGGAGTGTATTCATTGCCGTATGAAGAAACAACAGTAGGCTCCAAGCCGAACTCATCTATACCAAGTATAGTGGAGTTCTTGTATTGCTTGAATGCTGTTTTGTCTTTGATGGCAATCTCACATAGTTCTTTAGCCGTTTGGCATCTAAAGCCTAACACCTTATTCTCTGAAATCGGGTTAGGATCTTCAAGTTCCAAAGCATTGATAACTTTTCTTATTGCCATAAGGGTTGTTGTCTTTCCATTGCCAGGAATGCCATTCAGCAGCAGACCCCATTTCTTTTCAGGTGAGACAAGCCAATTGGCAACTGCTTCCAACTGTTTGCTCTGCTGCTCATTTCTTATATAATGATGAAAACCGCTTTCCACGACTTTCTCAAATGCACATTGCAAGCCTCGCTTGCAAAGGTCTTCATCAATCGGCAGCTTAGAAAGATTGGGTATAGACTTCTCCTTCAGACGACTTAGGAACAAATCTACTTCCAGTTTGCTTGTCTTGTTTAGAAACTCCATATTGATTATTACTTTTTGGTGTTGCACTATTGTTCTTATAGAGCCAATCTACAAAATGGCTCTTGTAATCTTGAATGTCCGTATGAGTTGTCTTTCCTCGACATATCATATCTAAATCGAAATCCTCCAACCTACACTTTACAAGTTCCACTCTGGCAAGAGAGAACTTTCTTGCGATAGCTCCAAGCCAAAGCTCGTCCTTCTCCAAAAGCTCCAGGAAACTTTCTTTCCTTGCTTTCTTTTGTTGGTTTTCTTTCTCTTCTTTCCCATCCAAAACTTCAAAATTCTCAACTTCTCTCGCACGCGCGGATGTTGATGATATATTTTTCTTTATTTCTTTATTTCTTATATTCTTATATGTTGTTACTTGTATGTTATCTGTTTGTTGGTCGTGTGTTGACTGCATGTTAGCAGTATGTTGGTTGTATGTTAGCTGTGTGTTAGTTTGAGGATTATTGTTAATGTAACCCATTATACCACAGTTGTTTACGTCCAAATTTGGTTGGTCGCTTTTTGGGGCGAAAACCAAGGCTTGCTGCACACTTTCACACTGAATGTTAGTTGTATGTTGGTTGTATGTTAGCTGTATGTTAGAAGGTGCAAATCCCGACTGGTAACTATCATAATTACAGATAGTTATGATGTGTGGTCGGTTGGTCGCTTTTTGAGAAATTAATATTTCTTTAGATTTTTGCAACTTCTCTATACACGTTCTGATACTCCTGTCCGATATGTTGGTCGATTCTGTCAGAGACCTTCTTGTCACCATTATCTGACCTCTTCCAAGAATATTCTCACCATTCGCAGAAGGACAGTAGTTAACATTCAACAACAGGTGTATGAACAGATGAAAGGTTATGGCATCCTTATACCAACGCCAATCTTCTATCTTGCGATACAACTTTACCCAATTGGGGTTGAGTTCGTCCTTACCCTCTGGCTGAAAACTATCATACGCCACAACAGATATTGTTGTGTGGTGCTTGCAAGACAAAACTTTTATCTGTTTGGTCTTCAATAACTTCTTTATGCAAGTTCGCACAGTCTGCAATGACAAACCTGTATTGTTGCACAATTGTGCATAACTTGTGAGCATCTGCCCTCTCTTGATAACCACTTCTCCTATTTCCTTGTCGGAAAAAGAGGCGTGAAGAAGAATATGTAGGTACAGAAGCACCATGTGCGAATCTTTATACCAACGCCAATCACAAAATGTTCTTGGCAATTTTATCCAACTATAATCCAAACCTATCATTCTAATTCACATTAAGTTCATCGTCTTCACATCGTTCAATAACGAAAGACAACATTAGATTACCTTTCTTTGACATTATCTTTATGTAATCGTCACAGATAACCAGTTTGCAGAATTTACCTATCATGGAATAGTGCTGGTGCCAATAGTAATTTTGACCATTGATGGCACTCAATATTGCCTTCATATTCTTCTGACATTCTTCCTTACTTGGATGTGGATCATACAAATCAGGCATAATGTTAAACAGAAGACATTGCATCCATAAAGGTTTCTTAGCCTTATATATGTTTTTTTGTATTCTGTAGGACATAACTGGAGAAGTAATCTTGTTGTTGATTGAAGAGTGTCTTTAAATCCGATATTTTATACTCTATCTTACCTGGTCGTTTGGCAAATGGTTTAAGTCTGCCTTCTTTCACCCATCTGCGCACATTACCAGTTCCATAACGTCTGTATGCCTCTCTTTGAGAACAAACGGTCTGTGGAGTTTTCTTCATCATTGCCACAAGTTTCGGGGCAAGGGCATCCGTTAGCTTGGCAATAAAAGCCTCATAAGCTCCACGGTCTTCATCCAATATTATCTGTACCATAATAATTATTATTAGGATTATTCATATCAAAGAAGTAAGTTGGTTTGGCTGCTCGTTCTTCGGCAGTAGGATAATAAAGCGGCTCCTGGCTGCTTTTGTACACACCTGCCTTTGTTAGCATAACTCTTATACCAGCTCTTGTAAGCTCATACTTCTTTGCCAACGCTTCGAAAGCGCAATTTGGAGAAATAACCTTTTTCTTAATCATTTCACCGAAGGTATTAAGATATTCATCAACAACCTTCATTCTTCTCAGTTGGCTTTTTGGAAAAACCTCCTGATAAATTTCAAGATTTTCTTTTGTCATATTACTTTTTTTATTAATTTTGCAAAGATAATGGATAAACTTTCGAAAGAATATCCTTAAACTTTCGTGTGCAAAGATAATAAAATTATTAATTGTATATAATAGAACGCTTAATTATATAAGAAACATTAACATAAATAAGGGTATGGATGGACTTGAATTAAAGAAAATCTTAATCGGTAAGGGCTATATGTTGAAAGACATTGCCGCCAAATTAGGAATGACACAACCTAATTTCAGCCAAATAATAAAGGCACAGGATATAAAAACTGGCACATTGGAGAGTATCTGTGATGTACTTGGCGTAAAGATGGATTTCTTCTATGGCGAGACAAAGTATGCTCCTGTTACCAAACAGGAGTCAACCGAAGATGACCAAATGGCAACCGAAGACCTTAGCCAAAAGGTTCAGTATTTGCAAGGTCAGTTGACAGCAATGAAGGAAGCCTACCGTTTCCTTCTCGACAGCCTTTCAACAAACGGCTCGTCTAATACTATGCGTCAAGCAGCGAACGAGTAAAACATGAGTGTAAAATCATCTATCATGATTTCACTAAAGGTAATAAGAAAAAGTAATATACTATAAATATATATGGAAATGTTTTACATATGTTTCCAATAACTTCACGCATCTCCCATTTACAAAGGATTTTTTGCTGCGGCCCAAGCTGCAATAGAGAATTAAGATAAATTAGAAACAAGAACCTCACGCAGACGCCCTTAAACGCATACAAATCACATACCAAAACTTTCTAACGCATTGTTAGTCAGTAATGTATTAAAGTGGCGCAGGCTGCTATTGAGGACACTCTCTAAGATTATCTTAAACATTGATTTAGGCTGTAATGTCCTGTATGACAGGCGTTACAGCCTAAACTGTTTTTATACGGTTCGTTCATTTGACCGCATAAATTGAGCCAAATAAACGGCTCTCGCATACAAATTACATACGAAATTCTGATGCTGCGCATACAAAAGGACATATAAAAGTAACTCATTACAAACCAATAATTTATGGCAACATTTAAAGCAATCGTAAGGTACAAGAGAGCCGATGGCTTTTACCAAGTCTATATCCGTGTCGTTCACCGCTCAAAGATGGGATATATAAAGACAGACAAGTTTATCACCGACAAGCAACTTACCAAAGCTGGCGAAATTAAGGATGCGGTAGTGAATGAATTTTGTTCGCGTGAAATATTACGCTACTCTGACATGATCAATCGTCATGAGGTATCAAACTATTCAGTATCTGAGTTGATAGAATTTCTTCAGCACTCAGATGGAGATGCAAACTTTAGTGAGTTCGCAGCTAATTTCATTTCTCAAATGATAAATGGTGGTCATGCTCGAAATGCTAAAAATTACCAGCTTGCCGTCAACCATCTTGAACGATATTTGGGAACGACGCAAATTATGTTCAGCACACTTACTTCTGTTGTTCTGAAAAAATGGATAGATAGCCTATCTAAAACGAATCGTGCCAAAGAAATGTACCCTACTTGTGTGAGACAGATTTTCAAAAAGGCCATTATCGAATTAAACGATGAAGAACGCGGAATCATACGTATAAAATTCAATCCTTGGTTGAAAATAAAGATTCCCAAATCAGACGGTACAGTGCAAAGGGCTATAAGCGCAGAAGCCTGCCGTGAGTTTTTCAACCGTCCGCTTCCCAAAACGAAGATGCTGTCTCCCCTTCCGGAGCTTGGCCGCGATGTGGCACTTCTTTCGTTGTGCATAGGCGGCATCAACACCGTTGACCTTTACGAACTCAAAAAGAAGGACTACAACAATGGCATTATCGGCTATAAAAGAGCCAAGACACGCCACAGCCGCAAGGACGAGGCATATATGGAAATGCGTATCGAACCATTTATAAAGTCCACTTTCGAGAAGTATTTGTCCGGCGAGGATGATGAATACCTGTTCGTGTTCCATAGCCGTTACAGCAACTCCGACAGTTTCAATGCTAACGTGAATATCGGCATACGCAAGATATGCGCCGACATGGGCATGAAAAAAGAGGATTACTACTGCTATTACACGTTCAGGCACACGTGGGCGACCATCGCCCAGAACGACTGTGACGCCAACCTCTATGAAGTGGCGTTCGGCATGAACCACAGCCACGGCCTGAATGTCACCCGTGGCTATGTCAAGATAGACTTCACCCCGGCATGGAGGCTGAACGCCAAGGTCATCGACTTCATCTTTTTCAGTGACGAGAAGAGCAAGCAAGGCAAAGCGCGTGACATTGAAGCCCCGGCAGACAAGCTGTTCCGCATATCCAAGAAGATGATGATTCGCGGACGGGCCTATTTCAAAGGGAAGGTGCTTTCCGAATTTACAGACATCGGTTTCAGCAATGTTGACCAGGTGATTGCCAGGCTGGCAAAAGAACTTCCGAGTGACATACCGACCGGATGCACCGTACAGTTTCGCATCACCAACTGCGACACCCAGAAAGAGGTTGTCTATGAGAGAAGCAAAGGCAAAGGATTTTAGCCTGTTTGTCAGTTAGGCAAAACACTTGACATGAGGGAAGAACACCTTTCCACCTGAACACAGCACGAAGCCGTACCTACCCTTTCAAGACAGGTGCGGCTTTGCTGCTTCTTTCTTATCTTGAATCCGGCGGACGGTTGACACAACACCGCCCCAAGAAGATACCGACCAACAGCAAGAATCCCTTCCATACAAGGACGCACACCTTCTTAACCAGCCATCCAGCAAGCCGAAGCACGTTTCTTGCCAGCCATAATACCAACCGTAGCAGAAGCGAAAGCACGATGATGACAGGCACCAGGTATATTATCAGTAACAGTTCAAACATACACTCAAATTTAAGTGAAACCATAAGCCATACGAGGCTATTTCCCACCATAAATATACTAAAAATCAGCGAGATATGAAAATATTCCGGCAACTTTATCCTGACAAAATCATTGATTGACAGACGATTGCCCATTGTGCTTCCATATCAAGATAGCTTTATATCCATAGCTTGGGAGATACGGGTAAAAGTGCCTGTATTTCTAAAATCCGAAGTCGTCAGGTGCAAATAACTCGTTTTCTCAGGTCTGATGAGTGACTATAAAGTAATGTCAAGGTCGTCTTAGCCTTGGTCGGCCATTACATTACTACATTATCTCATCATGCTGATACATCAAAATCATTACTAACTTGAAAATCATATATCCGTGTTTCCCTTTTCCCTCCTGTTGTCAATCAGGCGGATAATGTTTCCGATAGTTAATGGATGGATGAACCGACATAACCGACCACTTGAAACCAAGGTCAGCCCTATTCCGCACCTTGGATTACAAGATAACTGGATGCCCCGATACACATAGACCGAGGAAAATCCTATTCGATACACCCGGCAATCGGATGCTCTCGATATCCCGGTCAAAATGATATGTTCCTTGAAGAATAGTGTTGTGCATTTTGTACGGAAGCCCCTTTCCACGGTAATTTTGGCGCAAAAACGAACCTGGGACGACATTGCCCTGCGTTGCAGGATTTTCCAAGCAAGTTGTACTTTTGTGGCCACAAAACTCCGTTTGTTCCCCCAAAAGTGACTTGCCGGATGCCCTGCATCGGAGCGGCACCGCCGCTGTTTCGCCCTGCGAAATAAGGTAAGACAATCCCGGCCTGCCAAGCACCGAAGTATGAAGGAACAAAGGAACAAGTACATCAAGGTAAGGATGACCCTGGAGGAAGTCCGGGCGTTCAAGGAGAAATCGGCTGAATACAAGACCGTAAGCCATTACGTGCGCAAGGCACTCGAAGAGTATTCAAACGTAAGCGTCAGGCGGCAGCTTGAACTCATGCAGGAACTCGGTTCGTTTTACCGCAGATACCAAAGCGAACTGTCCCATATCGGCGGGAACCTCAACCAGGCGATGAAGCGTGCCAACGAGCTGGCGGTTGCAGGGTTGCTGCCGCCAAGCTATATCCGGGAAGTCCTGCTGCCGGTCATCCGTGACACGCAGAACACAGTCAACGGGATAAAGAGACAGCTTGACATGCTCACACAGAGAACTGGCAGACCTTAGAACTGCATATACATTAACCCAGATAACATCACCCCAAGATGATAGCGACCATATTACCCGGAAGCGCGGACTTCCATGCCGTGGGTTACAACGAGCACAAGGTATCAAAAGGACTTGCCCGGCTCATCGAGATGCGGAACTTCGGGACGGTGGGTCTGGCAGGCAGACCCACCACGGAGGAGCTTACCGACTATCTCAAAAAATACAGTTCCGCCAACAGCCGCATCCGGAAGCCCCAGTTCCATGTGGCCGTCAGCTGCAAAGGCCGTGAGATGACGGAATCCGAGTTGCTGGACTTCGCGCACCGTTACCTCAAGGAGATGGGATATGCCGAACCCGGACAACCGTGGCTCATCTACGCCCACCATGACACCGACAACACCCACCTGCACATCATCACCTCGCGTGTCGCCCCCGACGGCAGGAAGATAGCCCACAGCCACGAGCGCAGGCGTTCCCAGGAAGTCATAGACAGGATTCTTGGCACGGACAGGCAAAAGAAGATTGCCGACGACATAGACGCGGCCAGACAATATACCTTCTCCTCTTTCGCCCAGTTCAAGGCAATCATGGTTTCCATGGGATATGAGGTATATCAGAAAGAAGGAAAAGTATTCATCAAGCATGGCGGCAAGGTGCAGCGGCAAATCTCCTTATCCGAAATTGAAGCACTTTTCAAAAGCGGCTACAGGGAACGCTCCCGTTGCCGCCAGTTACCGAGCATCCTCAAAAAATACCGGGACGTGAGCGGCGGCAAGGAAGAGCTGCAGAAAGAGCTGAAGGAAAAGTTCGGCATCGACCTCGTGTTCTTCGGCAGGAAGGATGCGCCCTACGGCTACATGATTGTCGACCACGCCTACCGTACCGTCATCAACGGGGCAAGGGTGCTGGCCACGGAACAGCTTCTGGACTTCGCCACCCCAGAACAACGCTTCGCACGCATAGAGGACTACATAGACCGGCTGCTCACCCTCAACCCGAAAATCACGCAGGGCGAGATTTTCCAGAAGCTGAGGAAGCAGCGTGCCTATATCAAGAAAGGCGTCATCCACTTTGACGGGCAGACACGCCCGTTAAAGCCGTTCATGGCGGAAGCCATCGACCGGAACAACCGCATCCGTTTCATCGAGATGTTCCACCCGGCCACCGAAGCCGAACGCGACCTGCTCTGCAAAATATTCAAGGTGAACCGCCCCGACCTGGTGGATCTGTCGGGCGAAAGGCCGCAGTCCCATACGGATGCCGTCAGCCGCCTGCATGAAATTTTCAATGACGAGAACGTCTATTCCGTGAAAAGCGCCCTCCATGAGGAAGGCTTCATCATCCGCGAGGAAGCGGGTGCGGCATATGCCGTCAACTTTAACCGGCACATCGTGATAGACCTTGCGGCGGAAGGGCTTGACACGGAACGGCTGAAACCCCGGCCACGGAAACAGCAGCCCCGACAGGCACATTCCATCGGAAACGGCGGAAAGAAGATACACATACACGGACTGAAGGATTCCGGTGCCGGAAGCCATGCCGAAAAGCGTGAGTGGGAAGTCGGCGGCAAGGGAGGTTACGATGACATTGACGACGGACGCAACCTCAAGCGGTAGCCAAGGAAAAAATAGAGACTCCTTTTTGTCACGTTTTTAGCCGCATAGGCTATTCTTTTGCTTGTTATGTTACCCTAAACACCTCGGTCAGGCTGACCTGAAGCACAAAAGTGTTGTGCATTTCGTTACCGTCCTATCCGGTGCATACTTTTGCACCGAACCAAACGACCGTGGACAAAATGATACAGACACCCGTCATCGTGACATTCGCCAACCAGAAAGGGGGAGTCGGCAAGACGACCCTCTGCGTCACCTTCGCCAACTATCTCGTGACGAAGGGCGTGCGTGTCGTGGTCGTGGACTGCGATTTCCAGCACTCCATCCTGAAGTGCCGCAAGGCCGACATCAAGAAATACGGCGTGGATGCCGTACCCTACGACGTGCTGGCCTACGAAGCTAACGACAAGCAGGCCATGACCGAGCTCATGGAGAAGCTGCATAACGACCCCAGCATAGACGTGGTGCTCATGGACTCGCCCGGCAGTCTGAAGGCGGAGGGACTGATACCCATGTTCGTCAACTCGGACATCATCATCGTGCCGTTCCACTACGACCTGGTGACCGTCCCCTCCACCGCGAGCTTCCTCATGTTCATCGACCGTCTGCGAAAGGCCGTGGGCGGACGGATGAAAGCCCGGCTCTTCATCGTCCCCAACCTCCACGACGGACGGGTGGGCAAACGCTCCGAGCTGGAACTGTGGGAGAACACGGGAAAGACCTTCGCCAACTACGGACAGGTGACGGACAAGATACCCAAACGGGCCGACATGGAGCGTTTCAGCACGGTAGCGGAACTGGACATGCAGGCCGCAATCGTAAGCCCGGTGTTCGACAGGATATACGCCGGAATCTTCGGCGACGGCAGCCCCAAAGACATGAACCATCAACAACCATAGCGCAATGAATAAGGAACTACAGATAGACGACCTCACCAGAGGCATCAACGACGACGAACCCATGTTCAATGAAACGGAAGTCCAGAAGCAAGATACCGCACATCCCGGCGACAAGTGCTGGCAGGACTTCATGGCCTACCTCGAAGCACCGGCGGACGTGGACGGCAAGGCAGGCCGCCTGGTCTGCAAGCTGGACCGCGACCTGGCCGACTCGCTCGACGACTGCGACATCCGGGGCCGCTGCCGTTCCGACCTCGTGAACGCCATCGTCCGCTCGTTCTTCGAGAACCACCTTTCCCGGCTGGCGCAGTACCGCCGCGAGAAGAAATCATTGTTCAACAACTACAAACCCGAATCCCATGCGTAGAATCAACTGGACAGAAGCCATGCTCTCCCGGCTTGCCGAGCTTTATCCCGTGGAGACCACCGCCCATACCGCCTGTATGCTGCAAGTCGGCGTGACGGCCGTGAAGGAGAAAGCCCGCGAACTCGGACTGGAGAAGCTGGCCAAGAGCCGGTGGCTGGAATGTGCCGGGCACATCAGCCGCCACTTCGACAACCGCTCATACGCCGAGATGGCCGGCGACCTGGGCGTCAGCCGCACCACGGTCAGCCGTATGGCACGCAAGCTGGGGCTGAGCCGGAGCAAGGCACAGGGTTACGAAATATCGTCCCGTGTACGCCGCGAGATGGTCCGCCGCGAACGGCGCAGGGCAATCTTCGGGCTTGACCCCCTCACACGACTCAAGGTCATCTCCCACCGCGCCAAGGTCAGGATACGCTCCCGGCTGAAAGCCAAGGGCTACATCACCGGCGTACACCGGAACATACTGTACTTCACCAAAGCCACATGCCGGAAAGCCCGGCTGGAAGCCAAGGCCGCCAGACTCGGACTGGCCTTCCAACCGTTCCCGGATGGAGAAGACATGCCATTAACAAACGCCATATAACCACAGCCATGCAGTACGGACAGATCGTTTTCATCCTTTTCGTGGCGATGACCTGCTATTACGCCTTCCTCATCTTCACGGACATCAGGAAAGCACAGGCGGCCCGGAACGCGGAGAAGGAGAACCATACGGAAGAAGAGATAGACATATCGGACGAGGCAAGGAGCTTCCACCCCACCAGGGTCAGCCGTGACGAGGAGAAGAAGGAAGAGGCGGTTGGCAACGGACAATCCGAATCAGACCCACTCAAAGAAAAAGGCTTCCGCCGCCCCGGCTACCGTGAGGCCATCATGACCGACGGCATCCTTGTGGACGACCTCATCCATGAAATAGACAGGCTGGCGGAAACCGGCACCGGCGACCTCGGCCTGGTCATATACACCTGCGAGAACGCAAGGTGAACAAATACACGTTCCTTTAGCGACCCCTGTTCCTTAGGCGATGAAACAACCATTTAACGAATTAAAGAAATGCAGGAATTAAAGAGAAGATGCCTACGCGCATTCGTCCGTTTCAAGCAGTCCGCGTTCGCCCGGAAGGGCACGCTCGCCCTCGTGGCGCTCACCCTCGCCGCCGGCGACGTCATGGCAGGCAGCAAGGGGGCGGCGGGCTTCACCAAGGCCACCCAGGAAGTAAGCTCCTACCAGACACCCGTCTCCAACCTCATGAAGGCCATCGCGGCGGTCATCGTGCTGGTGGGCGCGTTCAATGTCTACTTCAAGATGCAGAACGGCGACCAGGACGTCAAGAAGACCATCATGCTGACCATCGGCGGATGTATCGCATTCATCGCATTGTCAGAGGCTTTGCCGCTTTTCTTCACGTAAGGCCATGGAAGAGGACAAGAACAGCCAGGACGGCTTCCCCGTGTTCAAGGGACTCCAGAAACCGCTGGAGTTCATGGGCATCCGGGGCCGTTTCCTCACACTGGCGGCGGTGGCCATAGGCGTGTCCTTCGTGGGATTCATCGCCTTCTCCATCGTCCTGGGGAAACTCGCCGGGTTCGTCGCCATGCTGGTGATGGCCGCCGCAGGGCTGGCCACCATCTTCGTCAAGCAGCGCGGCGGACTGCACAACAAGAAACGGGCGAAGGGCATCTACGTCTATAAGAACATCCGGAAAACGGATTGAAAAGAGAATTGAAAAACCGATAAAGACAACATCCGATGGCACAGAACAGGAAACGGGCATTCGAGGGGCTTTACGCCCAGCTGGAAGAGACGGACGGGCATACCGTCCTCTTTTCCGCCAGGGGCGAGCCTTCGGTCATATTCGAGATGGCCAACCCCGTGCAGCAGCTATGCACGGACGCGGAGCAGTACCTGCGCTTCCAGGACGTGCTCTCCAACCTCGTGCAGACACTCGGCGAGGGCTATGCCCTGCAGAAGCAGGACATCTTCTGCAGACAGGCCTACCACCACGACGTGCCGGAGGATGCGGAGTTCCTGACGCGGAGCTACTTCCGCTACTTCGAGGGAAGGGAGTTCACCGAAATACGCACCTACCTTGTCATCACGCAGGAGGCGCAGCGCGGCCAGTTCGTGCAGTACGACCCGAAGAAATGGGCGGAGTTCCATTCCAAGGTGGCCAAGGCGGAGGACATCCTGAGCGAAAGGCACATCCGCCACAGAAGATTGTCCAAGGAGGAGGTGGACGAATACTGCCACCGCTTCATGGCCTTCCGCTTCCGCCACGGCCCGTTCTCCATGACCAACTTCAAGGCTTCGGACGAGTACCTGAAGGTGGGCGGCCGCGTGGTGCGCTCCTATCCGCTGGTGGACATCGACGAGATAAACCTGCCCTCACGCATCAGGCCCTACACGCAGGCCAGCGTAAACGGCTACGCCATCGCCACCGACCTTTTCTCGTTCCTGACAAGCGTCCCCCATGCGGACTGCGTGGTGTACAACCAGGTGGTGCAGATACCCGCCCAGCGCAAGCTGCTCCGCAAGCTCCAGGCCAAGGCCAAGCGTCACGGCTCCATGCCCGACCCGAGCAACCGGATAGCCAAGGCCGACATCGAGGAGGTCTTGGAAAAGCTTGCCGTGGACAGTTCGCTGCTGGTCTACGCCAACTTCAACATCCTGGTGAGCTGCCCGGCGGACAAGGTAACGCCCGTCACTTCCTACCTGGAGACCAAGCTGTACGGGTGCGGCATCATGCCCTCGCGCACGGCATACAACCAGCTGGAGCTGTTCACCGACAGCTTCCCCGGCAACGCCTACGCCTTCAATCCCGACTACGACCTCTTCCTCACCCTGTCGGACGCCGCCCTGTGCTTCTTCTTCAAGGAACACCTGAAGGAATCGGAGGACACGCCCCTGACCACGTACTACACCGACCGGCAGGGACTGCCCGTCTGCATCGACATCACGGGCAAGGAGGGCAAGGTCAAGATGACTGACAATGCCAACTTCTTCTGTATCGGGCCATCAGGAAGCGGCAAGTCATTTCATATGAATTCGGTCGTCCGCCAGCTGCTGGAGCAACAGACGGATGTGGTCATGGTGGACACGGGCGACTCCTACGAGGGCATCTGCGGCTACTACGGCGGCACGTACATCTCCTATTCCAAGGAGAAGCCCATCTCCATGAACCCCTTCAAGGTCACGGCGGAGGAGTACAGGCTGAACTTCGGCGAGAAGAAGAACTTCCTCAAATCGCTGGTGTTCCTCATCTTCAAGGGCAACGCTTTCCCCAGCAAGATAGAGGACATGATAGTCAACCAGACCATCGTGGAGTATTACGATGCCTATTTCCACCCGTTCGAGAAATTTACGGAGAAGCAGCGTGCGGAGTTGCGGCAGAAACTGCTTGTAGACTCCAAGATGGATGACGACTACGAGAAGTACAACCATGAGATGGAGGACATCGACCGCCTGATAAACGCCAAGGATTCGCCGGAGGTGCCGGAAAGCCGCGCCCTGCTGCTCCCCTCGGAAGTCAGGCGCATGAAGCTCGTCCGTCAGTGCCGTTCGCTCATGGCCCTCATACGCGACAAGGCCGCCTCGGAATCGGAAAGGGAACACGCCGCACATATCGTGGAGAAATACCGCAAGGAGCTTTATGAGAACACCATGCTGGTGAAAATAGACAGGCAGATAGACCGCATGGAGGAGCAGAAACGGCGGCTGAAGGTCAGGGAACTCTCCTTCAACTCCTACTACGAGTTCGCCGTGGAGCGCATCCCGCAAATAACCTCTCTGGAGAAAATCGATTTCGACATACACGGCTTCGCCGCCATCCTCAAACAGTTCTACCGGGGCGGCGAGCTGGAAACGACGCTGAACGCCGACCTGGACGTGGATCTCTTCGACGAGCGTTTCATCGTATTTGAAATTGACAAGATAAAAGATGACCCCGTGCTTTTCCCCATCGTGGTGCTCATAATCATGGACGTGTTCCTCCAGAAGATGCGCATCAAGAAGGGGCGCAAGGCCCTGATTATCGAAGAGGCGTGGAAGGCCATCGCCTCGCCCACGATGGCCGAGTACATCAAGTACCTGTACAAGACCGTCCGCAAGTTCCACGGCATCGCCGGGGTGGTCACGCAAGAGCTGAACGACGTGATAGACTCGCCCATCGTGAAGGAGGCCATCATAAATAATTCCGATGTGAAGATACTGCTCGACCAGTCCAAGTTCAAGGACAGGTACGAGCAGATAGCCGCCATACTGGGACTGACCCCCGTGCAGCGGCAGCAGATATTCACCGTCAACGCGCTCGACAACCACGAGGGACGCAGCTACTTCAAGGAGGTGTGGATATGCCGGGGACAGCACTCCGATGTCTATGGTGTGGAGGAAGCCCCCGAATGTTACTGGGCCTACACCACCGAGCGGACGGAAAAGGAGGCATTGAAAACGTACCTGCGCCACTACGGCACGGTGCAGGAGGCCATCACGCACATCGAGGCCGACCGGAAGAAAGCGGGCGGCCCGATATACTTGGAGTTTGCCAGACAAGTCAACCAACACCAAAAAGTAATGTCATTATGGGAAAGCTGAAAAACATCAAAAGCGGAACGAGAGTCATTCTGACGGCCATAGCCCTGTTTGCCGCGTCCGTCCCCACGTTTGCCGGATGGCGCATCGTCATAGACCGTAACTGCATCGCCACAGTGGGCGCCAACCTGGCCTCGCAGAAACTCATCGAGGGGCAGCACAACCAACGGCTGGACTCCATCGCCTCCAAGAAGCAGAAGGTGGAACTCTACACCGTGAGCATGGCCACCATCAAGGAGTTGTACAAGCTCTCGATGGAAAACATCTCCGGTTTCGGTACGGAGAGTCTTTACTACAAGGAAATCGGAAGTTGCGCCTTCGATATCCTCAAAGACGTGCCGGAACTTATTGAAACGGTGGGCAGGGCGAAGTTTACGAACAAGCTGCTTTGCCTCAATGAACTCGGCAACCTCGTAGCCGAGACCCAACAACTGGTGGGCGACTTCGTGAACATCGTGAACAACGCCAGGGTGCAGAACCCGCTCAAAGGGGAAGCCACGGCGGAGAGGAAAAGCGACGGGTACAACCTGCTCGACCGCTACGAGCGGCTGACCCTGGCCAATCGCATATATACTGACCTTACGAAGATACGCTACAAGGTGGAGGGAATGATGCTCATGGCACAGTATGCCACAGCGGACGACCTCTTCTTTGCCATCGACCCGGAGGGCTGGGCAAACGTGGTGACCATGAAGAACCGTGTCGGCAGCCTTGTCCAGTCATGGAACGGGCTTGTAGCTTCCAATTACTGAACCAGACAACAAGAGCCATGGACTATAATATGAAAGGTATAGGAAATTACAGGGCGTTTTTTGTTGCCGCCTTTATGGCAATCGCCGTCCTGTCGCTTCCCGTCAGGGTATCGGCCGGAGTCATCCCCAAAGACCTCCCGACCATCGAGGCCCTGATTGCCTTGCACAAGGCCGTCAAGAAGGACGAGGACAAGGCCATGCAGCGTGTGGCCGCCAGCTTCGGCGAGCAGTCGCTCCTCACCAAGGGGGCCGGCAAGTTCAACGACGTGCGCACCACCCTGAACACCAAGCTGGACAATGCCCATTCCTACTTAGTGCTGGCAGGTGCCATCTCTTCCACGGCCAATGCCCTGTATCAGTTGGTGAAGGAATACAAGGACTTCACGTCCAACACGTTCGGCCATGTCAGCAAGAAGCCCTTCGTGGCGTGGTATTATGCCGATGCCAACCTGGCCATATCGAGGGAAGTGAAGCACTGCTACAAGCTCTATGCGTCGGTGGCCGCTTCCGGCATCAACCTGATGAAGGCTTCCATGGACGAGAAGCTGAACTTAGTGATGACGCTGAAAACCACCATCGACAGGGCAAGGTACATCATCGACAACGCGAACCTGTACTGCTACCTCATTACCGACTGCGGATGGAAGCCGGATTACATCTGGGAGATACTGAACTCCGAGGTCAAGGACGAGATAGCGAAAACGATAATAGACAAATGGAACAAAGGATATGAAAGTTAAAGAGGCCATATTATTGCTGTGTGTAGTCTTCGCCCCGGTTGTGGCGGAAGCACAAGTGCCCGTCCGTGACAACGAGAAGAAGAAACAGTGGCAGTCCATGGAGAACGGGCCGTGGGACTTCGCGCCCGACTGGTACTATTATTTCCTGCACAAGGGTTACTCCGGCGCGGAAATGTATTGGAAATGGGCGGGATTCAAGTCCGGATTCCGCGTCCGTTTCAAGGAGTCCAAATCGAACATCAAGCGCATCATGCCCACACGGGTCATATCCGAGGAGACCCAGCGGCAGAAGCTGGAGAAGGTGGAGGAAGAACGCAAATATGTGGAAGAGCTGTACAAGGAGGAGCTTGTCCGGGAGGCCGACCGCGCCGTTGACCTGGTCTATCCGGCCTACAAGGACGAGTTCAACCGGATGCAGGACTGCATCACCGACGGCCTGCTCTATTGCATGACGAAAAGCGGCGGAAAGTTGAAGCCGCAGGTGGACGAACTGGGCAGGCAGAATGAAATCCTTTGCGCAGGTATTGCCTATATCCGCAAGACGGGCGTGGGCTACGGACTGGAGAACGCCAAGCGGCAGCAAGCCTACGAAGAAGCCAAAGGAAAGATGGAGGCACTCGTGAAACAGACCGCCAACCTCTGCGCCGTGGCCGCCACACATTATTAGAATTAAAATGTATTACATGAAGATAAGAATACGATTATGCAACTGTCTGCTGTTTTACTGACCATTGGCCTTCCGGCCATCGACGAGAGCCTGGACAAGCTGCTCGTCGCCATGGAGACGTTCCCCAACGTGGCCGTGCTGGGCGACGCGGTGGGACTGGCCCGTATCATCGGGCTGCTGCTCGCCCTCTGCGTGGGTTCCTACGAGTGCTGGATGATGATGCTCGGACGGCGCGGCATGGACGTAATGAAGCTCCTCCGCATCGTCGGCATCTCCATCTGCATCTCTTCCTCCTCGTGGATATGTGACGCCCTGCAGGTGCCCGGCAAGGGACTTGAAAGCGCGACCAAGGCGATGGCGCAGGCCAAGAACAAGGAGGTGGCCGCCTTCGAGCTGAAGGTGGCGCAAAAGCAGAGCGAGTACCTGGACCGGCTGCGCACCGTACAGGATTCCATCGCGACCGCCCAGCAGGTGGCCGCCATCGGTCAGGACGCCGCATGGTGGGACAAACTCATCTACAACGTGGAGAACCTGGGCAACACCATCAACAACTACGCCCAACGGGCGGTGGTGGCCACGGAGACCAAGGTCAGCGAATGGATTAACGACGTCATCCGCTTCGTGGGAGAGCTGATTTTCCAGATGTCCTACTACGGCATCCTCGTGGCGCAGCGCATCTTCATGGCCATCATGATGATATTCTGCCCCATCATGTTCGCCCTTTCCCTCGCCCCGCCGTGGAACTCGGCGTGGAGCCAGTGGATGTCCAAGTTCCTTTCCCTCTCGCTGTGGGGCTTCGTGACCTACATGTGCCTGTACTACGTTGACTTTATCCTGCTTTACAACCTGCAACAGGATTTGGTGGCCTACGAGCACCTGCTTCACGGTTCGGTCAACTCATGGTCGCAGATCGGCGCGTTGGGGCTGCAGGGCATCGGCTCCAACTGCATGTACGCCATGGGAATGCTGGTCGGCGCGTACATTATACGTTTCGTCCCGGAAGTGGCCTCGTGGCTCATCCCCGGCGGCGTAAGTTCGGGCGCGGCCACGGCGGCAGGCTCCACGGCGACGGGCATCGCTTCCATGGCAGGAGGTGCGGCCGGTTCGGTGGCCGGGGGCGCGGTTTCCATGATCAAGCCCAAATCAGGAAGATAAACCTAATATTTCAAGAATATGCTCATAGAATCACTGGCACAGAAAACAAGGCTCGCCATGATGACGGTGCTGGCCACCATAGGCGGATGCGTCGTCATCTGCGGCTTCACCGTATGGTGCTGCATTTCCCTGGTGAACAAGGAAAGGGACCAGATATACATCCTGGACGGCGACATCCCGTTCCTCGCCCAGCGGGCGCAGCTGGAGGCCAACTTCACGATGGAGGCCAAGGCGCACATCCAGCTCTTTCATCAGTATTTCTTCAACCTGCCGCCCGACAACGACTACATCAAGTGGACGTTAGGCAAGGCGATGTACATGGCGGACGGCACGGCCTTGAAGCAGAAGCAGGCGATGGACGAGAACGGATTTTACTCCGACATCATCTCCTCCTCGGCGGTCTGCACCGTCATGTGCGACTCCATCGACTTCGACGAACAGGAACGGAAGTTCACCTACTACGGTACGCAGCTCATCAAGCGGCGCACCCGTGACCTGAAGCGTTCTTTGGTCACGACCGGATATGTTGAGTCCGTGCCAAGGACGCGGAACAATCCCCACGGGCTGCTGATTACCAACTGGAGGACGCTTGAAAACAAGGATTTGGATTATTGAAAAACGGGTTTTGCGGTTGTCCGGTCATAAAGTTTTTCGGTATCCGATATCCTTAAACCGTTAAATGGCCTTACAACCTCAGAACCTTAAAACCGTATAACCCTAAATAGTATGAGAATCAGAAAGAAACTTCGGGAAAGCCGCCTGAGGACGCACCTGCAGATCCGTGCATGGCTGCAGCCCAAACTGGGCAAGGCTGGGGAAAGGCTCCGCCTGGCCGGGCGCATCCGTCTGGCGAACATTTGGGCAAGGAAGCATCCGAAAAGGACTTTCGCCTGTGTCACGGGGGTATTGTCCCTTCTGCTGGTATGTTCCCTTGTCACAGGCAGGGGCAGTTCAAACGGAGACAGTATGGTAAAGCCGGACATCAACGGCATTGCCAGCATGGAACCCCTGTTTCAAGGCTTCCGTACCATACAGTCGAACAAGGGGCTGCACCGCGTCACGATGCTGGAGCTGGCGGACAGCGGCCGTGCCATCCGACGGGAACTCGACTCCCTGATAGCCATTAGGCGGAAGTCGCACGGTGACTCCCTGCGCATTGTCAGGCAGTACAGGCGGCTGGAGAACATTGTAAAATTCATCAACAACAAAGAAGGACATGATTAAAGTCAATTTCAAACAACCCAAGTACATCTTCCCGGCGGTCATCTTCATACCGCTGTGCGCCCTGGTGTATTTCGTGATGCAGACCTTCGGGGGCGGCGGAGAGCTGGAACAGGCCGTGGCCACCGACCGCATCAACACGGAACTGCCCGAAGCACACGCCGAGGAAGCCGGGGACAAAATGTACGAGATGTCGCGCCGCTTCGGCGACGAGGACGCCTTTACCGCCGTGGGAGGCATTGGCGAGGAAAAGGAGGAGAAAGAGGAGCCGGGACACGGCTACAGCGAGGAGGAACTGGACGAGCTGGACGCAGCGGAAGCGGAGCGCGTCCGGCAGCAGCAGGAAATGGAGGAGCTGGAACGCTCGCTGGCGGAGTCCAGGCGGCACATCAATTCATACGCCTACGGCAACAACACGCCTATGGATGGTTCTTCCGACGGGAACGGCGGCATGGGCTACACTTCGCAGGACGACTTCGCCCGCGACCTGGAGGAAATCCAACGCCGCAGCTACGAGAGGCAGAAGGCCATCGAGCGCGGTCTTGGGTTCGGCGACCCGGAAGCGGAGGAGGCGGCGAAAAGGCAGCGTGCCGACTCGTTGGCGAGAATCCGCAGGGAAGAGGCGGAACGTAACCGTCCGAACCTTGTCATCAAGTCGGCCGACACCAACGCGGACAAGTTCCATACGGTGGCCGCTCCCGACGGTGCGGCGGAAGCCAGGCTGATACGCGCCATGATTGACCAGACAACCAAGGCCAGGGAAGGCACACGCCTGCGCTTCAAGCTGCTCGACGACGTGACGGTCAGCGGTACAAAATTGAAGAAAGGCACTTACCTCTACGGCACGGTGACGGGATTCTCCAGCCAGCGCGTGAAGGCGACCATCACCAGCATCCTTGCCGGGGACAAGTTCATCAAGGTCAAGCTGTCCGTATTCGACAACGACGGCATGGAAGGTTTCTACGTGCCCGAATCCTCGTTCCGGGACTTCGTGAAGGACGCCGGTTCCAACGTGGTGCAGCAGGATATCAACATCGAGTCGGACGGCGGCTACGGCTCCGGCATATCCGGCGAGGCCATCGCATTGCAGGCCCTGCAGAACATGTACAACTCCGCCACGTCCGCCCTGTCGTCCAACATCCGGAAGAACAAGGCGAAAATCAAGTACAACACCATCGTCTATCTCATCAACTCGGACTATGCAAGGTGAAAATGATTTGAAAACCAAATACGCACTTATATGAAAGCAAGAACCATCTTACTGACTTTACTCTGTGCCGTCGGGATTACCACCGCCAAGGCCAACGAGAAAATTTATGTCAACCGGGACGTGACCACGCACATCGTCATGCCCGAACCCATCAAGCTGGTGGACATCTCCACCCCGAAGATTGCAGGCAACCAATGCACGGACAACATCGTCCGCATCAAGCCGTACCACGAGGGCGATTCCATACAGGCAGGCGGCTACGCGGAGGGCGAGCTGCTGGGCACCATTACGCTCATCGGGGAAAGGCACATCGCACAGTACGATGTCCTCTATACCGAAGTGCCGGGACAGGCGGCCGCCATCTTCGAGGTGCCGTACACCCACACGCAGTCCTACATCAACCCCGAAGTCACCATGCCCATGTCCGAGATGGCCCGCTATGCGTGGGCGGTGTACGGCAGCAGGCGCAAGTTCAACCAGATCGTGACGAGGGCGCACGGGATGAAGGCCACGGTGAACAACATTTACGCCGTCGGCGACTACTTCTTCATCGACTACTCGTTGCGGAACAGGACGAAGATTCTCTACGACATCGAGGAAATCCGCGTGAAGCTGACGGACAAGAAGGAGACCAAGGCGACCAACTCACAGACCATCGAGCTGTCGCCCGTTTTCACGCTCAACTCCACGCGGAAGTTCAAAAAGGATTACCGCAACGTGATGGTGCTGCCCAAGCTGACCTTCCCTGACGAGAAGGTGTTGCGGATTGAAATATCCGAGAACCAGATCAGCGGACGGGTCATCGTGCTGACCATCGAGTATGAGGACATCCTCCATGCGGACGGTTTCGGTGCCGACATCCTGAAGGATGCCGCCTATTATCCTTATTATTACATCTCTTATTCCGACAAGCAATGAAGAAGCTCCTGATTATCTTATGCTGTGCGGTAGTTGCCATTGGCGCGTCCGCACAGGGCAAGCTGGCGGTAAACGCCGGCTTCATGTTCCCCTCCACCTTGAACGCGACCGTAGGTTACGAGCATCCGCTGTCTTACGGGAATGCCGTGGAACTGTACGGAGAGGCCGGCAACCACTGGCAGGAAAAGGATTTCTGGAAAGGCTACTATTGGGACGGCGGCATCGTCTACAAGCACCGGCTGGTGCGCTACAAGAACGGGATGCTCCGTTTCCGCTTCGGGCCACAGTTCGGCGCGGTGCAAAAACGGTTCTTCATCGGATTGGAGGGAGGGTTTGAATACAGCTATGTGTTCCAGAACGGCTGGGAGTTCGCCCTGATACAGAAGAACAACGTGAATTTCTTGCACGGGGACACGTTCCGTAACGGATTGCTTTTGGGAATTAAAGTACCGTTCTAATTTCTATACGAAGCCAACTCTTAATTCTTAACTCTTAATTTCAGTTTTATGGCGTTTGAGGAAACACGGGAACAACAGCAGATGTACAACTACTTCCGCAGCTGCATTTACATCTTCCTAATTATAGAGATTGCGATGAACCTGCCCGTCACGGCGGACAACCGCGTCACGCAGTTCATTCTCGACCTGCTGGCGCGCTTCAAGGTGTTCAACTCGGTGTCGGGCTGCAAGGTGGTGGAGCTGGTGTGCATCTGCATCGTCTGCATCGGGACAAAGGCGAAAAAGGCGTTGAAGTTCAACGTGCGCACGATGGTGGTCTATCCCGTGCTGGCCGGGCTTACCCTTGTCGGGCTGTGCTTCGTGTTCCATGGGATGTACTTCGGCGTCAGCTGGTTCGGCTTCCCGGCCAACCGCATCCTGTACGCACTCTGTTCGGTAGTAGGTACCATGCTAGTGCACCAGGGGCTAGACGGCATCGCCAAGTATTACAACAACAAGGTCGGCGAAGACCGCTTCAACTTCGAGAACGAGTCGTTCCAGCAGTCGGAGGTGTTGGTCGCCAACGACTACTCGGTGAACATCCCTATGATATATTATTGGAAGCGGAAGATGCACAGGGGATGGATAAACATCATCAACCCCTTCCGTGGGACAATCGTGTTGGGAACGCCCGGTTCGGGCAAGTCCTTCGGTGTCATTGACCCGTTCATCCGGCAGCACGCCGCCAAGGGGTTCGCCATGATGGTCTATGACTTCAAGTATCCCACGCTTGCAAAGACGCTCTTCTACCAGTTCTGCAAGAATCGGAAGGCCGGCAGGCTGCCTGCCAACTGCGGTTTCCGCACCATCAACTTTACCGATGTGGAGTATTCCGACCGCATCAATCCCATACAGCGGAAGTACATCCCCGACCTTGCGGCGGCGTCGGAAACGGCGGCTACCCTGCTGGCATCGCTCAACAAGGGCGGCGGCGAGAAGAAAGGCGGTTCGGAGGCGTTCTTCACCAACTCGGCGGAGAACTTCCTCGCGGCCATCATCTACTTCTTTGTGAACTTCCACCCCGTGGGCTTCAAGGACGGCAGGAAGCTCAGGCACTTCATCCTACACGAGGGAAAGAAGCTGGAAATCGTGATAAAGAATTGGGACGACTTCAACGCCATAGACAAGGACGGGAACGTGGTGCTGGATTTCGTGGACGAGAAGGGCAACGATGTTTCCACAGACGAAGATAGGATGTTCGTGGACTTGAACGGTTACAGCTATAAAGACCGCACAGGGAAGCTGATACGCATCGACCGCTGCTGGTATGAGGACAAGGATGGCAACGAGGTGGAACCGGACACCATTACGGGGGAATACTCGGATATGCCGCACGTGCTGTCTTTCCTCGGTAGGCCATACGACCAGGTGTTCAACATCCTCATGCAGGACGATAAGATAGCCTCGCTCATGGCGCCGTTCAAGAGTGCCTACGAGAACAAGGCCAACGACCAGTTGGAAGGAATGGTGGGCACGCTCCGCGTCAACGCCGCAAGGCTCGTGTCGCCGGAGGCCTATTGGGTGTTCACCGGGGACGACTTCGACCTGAAGATTTCCGACAGGGAGCATCCGAGCTACCTCGTGATTGCCAACGACCCGGAGAAGGAGCAGGTCATCGGTTCGCTCAACGCCCTTGTGCTGAACCGTCTGATAACCCGTGTGAACTCCAAGGGGAACATCCCGGTGAGCATCATCGTGGACGAGCTGCCCACGCTGTACTTCCACAAGATTGACCGCCTTATCGGCACGGCGCGTAGCAACAAGGTGGCCGTGACATTGGGCTTCCAGGAACTGCCGCAACTGGAGGCGGACTACGGCAAGGTGGGTATGCAGAAAATCATTACCACGTGCGGCAACATCTTCATGGGGGCTGCCCGTAACAAGGAGACGCTGGAATGGGCGCAGAACGACGTGTTCGGCAAGGCCAAGCAGACCTCGCGCTCCATATCCATCAACGACCAGAAGGTGTCCACCACCATATCAGAGAAGATGGACTACCTCGTTCCGGCGGCGAAGATAGCGGACATGGCCACCGGATGGCTGGCCGGACAGGCGGCGCGCGACTTCACCGCCACGGACGAGAGTATGTTGGAGAAGTTCGACATCGAACAGTCGGAGGAGTTCAAGACCACCAAGTATTTCTGCAAGACGCACTTCGACATGAAGAAGATTAAGGACGAGGAGGAACACTACGTGCCGCTGCCCAAAATCTACGAGTTCAAGAACGACCGGGAGAAGGAAATTCTGCTCAACCGCAACTTCAAACGGGTCAATCAGGAGGTGGAGAACATGGTCAAGGAACTGCTGGGAATGAGTTAAGGATTTGTCTAACTGTCCTTGATAATAAATTGAATGATAATAATATATGGATATTAGTTCAACTTCATATCCGTTAAAGTCGCTTCCTTTATTTAGCGGCAGCGCATTGAAAATCATCGCCGTGCTTTCAATGATGACAGACCACTGCGCATACTATCTCATGGACGGCAATACCTGGGCTTATGAGGTAATGCGGTGCTTCGGGCGTGTCGCCTTTCCCGTGTTCGCTTTCCTGGTTGCGGAAGGATTTGCCCATACCCGCAACCGGATGCGCTACTTCCTTTCTCTCCTGTTGTTCGCTGCCATCAGCGAAGTGCCGTGGTATCTGCTGAACGGAGCGGACGGCACACACAACGTGATGTTCACGCTGGCCTTGGGAGTGGCGGCTTTGGCCGTTTTCGAGAGGCTTCAGAAACACGGGGCTTTGGCAATTGCCGCAATCTTGCTTGTCGCATTGTCGGCGGAAATTTCAGGCTTAGACTATGGGTGGCACGGTATCGTCGAGATACTCGTGTTCCACCTCTTTAGAAGCAAAAAATACTGCCAAAGCACAAGGCTGTTGCAACTCGCTTTCGCATTTCCGTTTATGTCGCATTATGGTATCATCGGAGCGTTGCTGGCTTGTTTTATAATTTTTCTTTACAACGGGACAAGGGGGATTATACATGGCAAAGTTGCTAAGTATGGATTTTATGCCATTTATCCTGTACATCTGATAATTATAAAACTATTCTTTCATTAAGGTCAATAATTTTTCGTACCTTTGCAAAGTTTGAATTTGCATTTTATGTGTGACAGACCTGCATTATCAAGAAAGAATATTGACGAACTCTTAAAGCTATCAGATTCCCTTGTAGAAGAATGCTTGAAGAGGTACTTGTTTTTGCTGTCTGTAGCCGAAGGGCTCAATTACATTCAAAACCACTCCGAGAACAAAGTTCCGTATACCCTGAATGTCTTTGAATGGTATGATTCGGATGAGCCGACTACGAGTTTGGCAATGGCTGAAATCCTGAAATACAAGGATGGTGGTGCGTACCCGTTGCTTGAGCTCTTCATACAAAAATTCCTCGTGCCAATTGGCTTTGATTCAAAATGGATAGAAAATCCTGTCATAACTGCTGAAAAAGACAGAATTGATATTTGCGTGAAGGACAACAAGTATGCAATTATTTTTGAGAACAAGGTAAAAGGCGCAAACTATCAGCCCAACCAGTTAGCCCGATACATCCATAAATTAAATAATTGCGTGTGCAGACATTACCACAGAGATAACATTTTCATTGTTTTAATGCCTATACACCTTGTAAAGGACTATGTTCAAAGCCTCCCACAGTCTGTATGGAGACTGCCTATGGATTACCATAGGCCAAAGAATGAACAGCGGTGTGTCACGGAACAAGATTTATGTTGGTGTGACTACAAGCATTCTGATTGGGATAAACAATGGGATGGTGATTTTTGCAAATCCTGCATTAAGACTTACAAAAGAGACTACGAAGCTCATACTGTTGTTTTGCAGTACGAACTTGCCGAATGGTTAATCACAGATTGCGTAAAAATCATTCCGGCAAAAGAATACATACTCAAATCATTTGTCATTCAGTTTGCAGATTTCCTCAATTTGCAATATAGGACGAGAGAAAACCAAAAATTGAAACGTGAAATGGAAAAATATTTAAGAGAAAAATTATTTGACAATGGCAAGCCAAATGTAGATAATTGGAACGCTATCAATGAAAAACTTTCCGAAATCAAAAAATTGGAAGAAGAAATAGTACGACTTCTTGATTCAATTTCATGCGATGTGATTGATGACTGGTGTGACGAGTTGTTGCCAAACTGGAAATTTTATGGTCTAAGACATGAAAAACAAAATTGCTTTTATATAAACATTCAAGGTGTCCGCATTGGTTGTTGGAACGGAAAAGATGCGGAAGAACCTCAATCGTATTGGGGCTTTCATTCTGAAAAAGGGTTTACCCAAAAACAGCATAAAATGATTG
>UMIO01052434.1_pt1 | contig 32852 bp, 36 predicted proteins | sample 1965821 | NCBI WGS metagenome assembly UMIO01 (sample SAMEA4836127, study PRJEB28245) | human gut metagenome | biome: gut microbiome; material: fecal sample | place: Denmark | collected 2008
AAGCTGTCATCGGCTGACGCAATGGTAAACGGTCTGAGTGGTGCATTAGAGGTTATTTCATAGCTTCTGCGGCGTATCGCTTTACTAAGGATACGCCAACTACATATCCAGAGTTCAAATCTCAGAAAATTTAGGAGAGAACTACCGATTTTCAGGAGAGAACTCACGGAAAAATCCCAAAGGTGCAGAAAAAAGAAAAAGCCTGCAAACGGCAAAAACCGCTTGCAGACTGAGTTTTCTGGCGGAGTGGGTGGGATTCGAACCCACGGTACCCGAAGGTACAACTGATTTCGAGTCAGTCCCGTTATGACCACTTCGATACCACTCCGTGTATTTATCTTCACATCAGCCCTCAAAAACACCTCGGAAAAAGGAGAGAACTGATGGAGAGAACTAAGGGATATTCACTTTTCAATGATAGCTGAAAAACCCCGTAAAATCAAGGTCTTTCAGAGGTGAGCTTCCAAAAAGGTCATTCGTTTTCGAGTGTTTTACTCCGAACACACTTTAGCGGATTTTGGAGCAAAATGCCCCATTTTAAGGGTAAATGCTCTTGTCCACAAAAATGTGCTTTCTTCTCCGCTTCGGCTGCTTCCGACAGCTCGAAATGCGAGAGAACTATCGGAGAGAACTAACCGTACTGCTATCAAACATAATAGCCGAAAAAGCCCGTAAAATCAATAGTTTCGAGGAATGCGGCAACCAATAAGGTCATTCGATTTCGAATCCGGACCCTTCAACCACTTGGGTACATCTCCATATAAAATTCCTGTGAAAGAAACTTTTTGCGAGTAATTTTTGTTTTCTGAAAATTTCTTAGAACAACCGTTAGAACCAGGGCCGCCTTAGAAGCACCCCAAACCCGAAAACCCGCAGTCTAGAGCCATTTTTGAAAGCTCGAGTTCCCAAAATCTAGGAAAATTTCGAGTGCGGACCCTTCAACCACTTGGGTACATCTCCAAATATTCATCCCGACAAGGGAAGGTTTTTGCAAATCTTAGAATTTCCGTTAGAACAGGGGCCGTCTTAGAACCACCCCAAACCCGGAAACCCGCAGTCTAGAGCCATTCTTGGAAGCTCGAGCTCCCAAAATCCGGGAGAATTTCGAGTGCATTTGGAATGCCTTCATGAATCCCTGTGAAGGAACTTTGAAAAGGCAGCCGTTTTCGCCTTTTAATTCAAACAACAGAACAACCTCTCGGGACGGACAATACGTCATTTATTTTATTCTGAAATATGGGAAAAGTCAAGGATTTTTCGGGAACAGTTGACACACCCGGGGCTTTGAGGGTAAAATAGATAAGAAATCCGATCCCACACGAAGGGCGGACGTTTTTGTCGAAGAGGCAAATTTGTCTACTTTCTACAAGGAAAGAGGGTCTTACCTATGAAACAGAAACACAGCGTCCCCGGACGCATTTTGGCTGTTTGTCTCAGTTTGTTGTTGGTTTGTGGAGCCTTTGCCGGCTGTTCTCAAATGGACGACATTGTCTCCAATGTGACGGCTGCTGGCGAATTCCCGGTGGAAGTCAACGGTGTTACCATCTCTTCCAAACCCCAGCGGGTGGTGGTCCTTTCCCCCAGTTTGGCGGATGTGGTGTTGGCTTTGGGGTATGAAACCCAGTTGGCAGGCGCCAGCGACCAGTGCACCCAGGACAACCTGGCAGATCTGGACAAGGTTTCCGTGGAAGACGCCCAGGCTGTGATTGACCTGCAGCCGGACCTGGTGTTGTTGGACGGAAACAGCAGTTACGCCCGTGGCACCTTGGAAGAAGCGGGACTGACTGTCCTTTCCGTAGAGCCCGCCACGGACCGGGAGGATTACGAGCGCCTTTATTCCCAGGTATCTTCTGCCATGGCTGGTGATGGCGCCGGGTACGACGCGGGGATCGCTGCGGCCCAGGATATTTTCATCACCTTGGACAACATCAACCGGATCGTGCCTCAAGACCAGGTGACCACCGCCTGTTATCTGTATGATCTGGACGGTTCCGGAGTGACGGGAGACATGTTTGGCAGCACCATCATGTCCTACGCCGGCGTGACCAATGCGTTTGGAAGTTTGACCGGCGGCACCTATGATTTTGACACGTTGAAATTGGCCAACCCCAATTTGATCTTCTGCGCACCGGGATTGAAAGAGCAGATTGAAAGCGACAGCAGATTTGCGGATTTTCAGGCGGTCCAGCAGGGAAAAGTGGTGGAGATGGATCCCTGCTTGATGGAGTGGCAAGGGCGTACGGTAGTGGAAGCTGCCTATGAGATCAGCGCTGCCGCCTATCCGGAACTTCTGGAGGACAATTCCACTTCGGTCACCGATCCCACGGAAGAGATCGATTCCCAGGTGAGCTCTGCTTTGGAGCAGGAAGCCAAGGAGGCCCAGTATGAGACCCTGGAGGAAGGGGATCAGGGGGACCAGGTGCTAGCAGTCCAGGAACGACTGGAGGCGCTGGGGTATTTGACTCAGGAATACGATGGCCACTACGGCGCCACTACCGCTGACTGTGTGAAGCGGTTCCAGAAAGCCAACGGTCTGGAGGAAACCGGCACGGCCGATCCTGCAACTCAGGTGGCCTTGTTTGCGGAAGGTGCTTTGCGGGAGGATGGCACGCCCTTGCCAGAGGAGGCTGGAACGGAATCCAGTGACAGCGGCGACTCCTCTTCGTCTTCCAGCTCTGGCAATGAATCTTCCAGCACATCATCTTCTTCCAGTGCTGCATCCAGCGCCAGTTCCAGCTCGGAATCCAGCGCTTCTGACAGCTCCGCTTCCCAGTGATAGCATGGAGGAAGGGGAATTGTTTCTAAAAATAAGGAAAAGACGCGGTTTTTCCCGCGTCTTTTTTTGTGCCTTGGAATGCTTTTGGAGGAACATGGAAAATCAAGAAGGGGAGAAAGTCCCCGGGAAAAGGGGAAAATAGTATCTTTACACCGAAAAAGGGCTCATGCTATAATATCAATTAACCGCGTTAAAGCGGAGAATTTTTGGCCCGAATAGCGGGCAAAAGGGGAAGAGGACATGGCAGTTTTTACAAAGGACCGTTCCTTTTACAGGACGTTGATCGCGCTGGCGATTCCCATCTCCCTGCAAAACCTGATCACCTTTGCGGTGAACTTTGCGGACAACCTGATGATTGGCTCCTTGGGGGACAATGCCATCTCAGGAGTGTATGTGGGAAATCAGCTGCAATCGGTACTGCAGATGTTTGTAGGAGGCATTGAAGGTGCGATCCTGATTTTGGCTGCCCAGTACTGGGGCAAAAAAGACACGGCCAGCATCCGGAAGGTGGTGTCCATTGGGGTGAAATTCGCCTTGGGAGTGGGCATTGTGATGACGTTGGTAGCCGTCTCGTTTCCCGAGTGGATGATCCGGATTTTCACCAAAGAGCCCGGGGTGATCCAAGAGGGGGCTGCCTATGTGCAGATTGTGGGATTTACCTATCTCTTTTTCTCCATTTCTCAGGTGATGATCGCCTCCATGCGCAGCGTGGAGACAGCCAAGATTGGGCTATACATTTCCATCATGGCCTTGGTGGTCAACGTGTCCTTAAACTATGTGTTGATCTTTGGCCATTTGGGATTTCCTGCCCTGGGAGTCCGGGGTGCGGCCATTGCCACCCTGATCTCCCGGGTAATGGAAATGACGGTGAGCGTGTGTTATGTTTTTGTGGTGGATAAAAAGCTGAAACTGGGAATCCGGGATTTGCTCCACACAGACAGAACTCTCCTGCGGGATTTTGTCCGGTATGGTCTTCCTGTCATTGGCGGCCAAGTGGTGTGGTCGGTGAACATGCTGGCTAACACCAAGATCCTGGGGTATTACAGCGCTGAGGTGATCGCTGCCACCAGCATTACAGGTATGCTTCACAATTTGATCTATGTGTGGATGAACGGCCTGTCTTCCGCGGTAGGCATCATCACCGGCAAAACGGTCGGGGCCGGCCAGTACGAAAAGATGAAGGAATACTCCAAAACCGTCCAGATGATTTTCCTGTTTGTGGGATTGATTTCCGGGGCGGCAGTGTTCCTGGCACGGGATGGATTTATCTCCCTTTACAACGCCAGCCCCGCAGCGCAGGAGTATTCCCGGCAGTTTATCAATGTGATCTCCATCACCATTATCGGCACCTGCTATCAGGCGGCCTGTTTGTTCGGACTTGTAAAGTCCGGCGGGGACATCTCCTTCGTGTTTAAGAACGATACGATTTTCGTTTTCCTGGTGGTGATTCCCTCTTCTCTGATCGCCATGTGGCTGGGGGCTCCCCCTTGGGTGGTGTTCGCCTGCCTCAAGTGTGACCAGATTCTCAAGTGTTTTGTGGCGTTGGTAAAGATCAACCGGTACAACTGGATGAAGAATTTGACTCGAGACAACAAGGAAGGCTTACAGGATGGGAACTGAAAGAAAACAACTGCGGGGAGCCCTGCTGCTCTTATCGGCTGCGCTGATCTGGGGCGTTGCCTTTGTGGCCCAGAGCGTGGGCATGGACCATGTGGGTCCCTGCACTTTTACAGCAGCCCGTAATTTTATTGGAGCTCTGGTTCTCCTTCCGGTGATCGCCTTTGCTTCCCACCTGAAAAAAGGGGGCAATCCTGAAGAAAAAGCGTCTGACGGCCAGCGGAAACGACTGTTGGTGGGAGGTGTGGTTTGCGGGATCCTCCTTGGCAGCGCCAGCCTGCTGCAGCAGGCCGGCATACAGACTACCACAGCGGGAAAGGCCGGATTTCTGACGGCTCTCTATATTGTGATTGTTCCGGTGCTGGGAATCTTTCTGGGAAAGCGTCCGGGATGGGTGGTCTGGCTGGCGGTGCTTCTGGCACTGGTAGGAGCCTACCTTCTCAGTGTCAAGGGAGGATTCTCCATCGCCTGGGGAGATCTGCTGGTCATTTTCAGCGCTCTTGTTTTTTCCCTGCACATTTTGGCAGTGGATTGGGCCTCCTCCCAGGTGGACGGGATCCGGCTTTCCTGCCTGCAGTTTTTTGTGGCGGGGCTTTTGTCCTTGGTGTTGGCATTTCTGTGGGAGACGCCCCGGTGGTCCGACTTGCTGGCGGCCTGGATTCCCCTGCTGTATACGGGAGTGGTTTCCAGCGGCATGGGATACACCTTCCAGATTTTAGGCCAGCGCCACATGAACCCCACCGCGGCGTCTTTGATCCTGAGTCTGGAATCGGTATTCGCCGCCCTGGCAGGATGGCTGATTTTGCAGCAGCCCCTGTCTCCCAGAGAATTGGCCGGATGCGGGTTGGTGTTCGTGGGCGTGATTCTGGCCCAGCTTCCCAGCGGAACGAAAGAACCTTCTTCCCTGGATCAGAAGAAATAAGGAGAGGCTTCTCGATCCCGGAGAAATCCTGCTTTGGAGCCGTTTTGTCCCACTTTCCTGCCCCAAACTGGCGGGGAAAAAGAAAGTAGATTCATTTTCCGTTTGCCTCTGGACTTTTCCTTTCCCTTGCGCTAAGATGAGGGTAGAAATTGGGGAAAGGCTGTGAAGTAAAAATGCGGATTCTGGAAACGAAAAATTACGAAGAGATGAGCGCTCTGGCAGCGGATATTATCGGTGCTCAGGTGCTTCTGAAACCCCGTTGCGTGCTGGGCTTGGCCACCGGCTCTTCGCCCATCGGCACATATCAGAAATTGATTGAGGCGTATCGGGAAGGCCGGCTGGACTTCTCCCAGGTGCGCACGGTGAATCTGGATGAGTACTGCGGCCTTTCCGGGGACAACCCTGAGAGCTATCGGTACTTTATGGATCATCAGCTGTTCCAGCATGTGAACATTCCCCAGGAGAACACCTTCCTGCCCAACGGCTGCGCTCCCGACATGGAGGAGGAAAGCCGCCGGTATGAAGCTCTGGTGGAAAGCCTGGGCGGCGTGGATCTGCAGCTTTTGGGCATCGGTCACAATGGCCACATCGGCTTCAACGAGCCCACCGACAGCTTCCCGCCTACGGTGCATCAGGTGGAGCTGACCGAGAGCACCATTCAGGCCAATTCCCGTCTGTTTGACCGGATTGAAGACGTGCCTACCCGGGCCATCACCATGGGCGTGGGCACCATCCTGAAGGCGGACAAGATCCTGCTGATTGCCGGCGCGGACAAGAAAGAGATTGTGGAAGAGGCCCTTTATGGCAAGGTGACTCCTCAGGTGCCGGCCTCCGTGCTGCAGTTGCACCGGGATGTGACGGTGATCACCTGCCGGGAAGGTTAACTTGAGGAAGGCCCTTTCTCGGTTGGCGGATCAGATCCGGTATAGAGCCGGGGAAGGGAGAAAAATATGGGAAAAACAAGGCGCTGCTTACTGGATCTTGGGTTGGCCGCCTGCTGTGTTGGCCTGGGGCTGTTGTTGCCCCGGGCCTTTTCTTGGGTGGAAAACGGGACGGAAGTATTGCTGTTGCTGCAGCTGCTGGTCCTTTTGTGCGGCCTTCTCTGCGGACCCGGTTACGGAACTTCCTGCGGCTTTCTGATTTACCTGTTTACTTTCTGGGGATCCGGTGTGCCGGTAGGAGCCTCAGATCTTTGGGAGATGGCCTTATATGGCTTTTTGGCAGGACTCCTGACCAATTTGCTCAACAGAGCCCCCGCTCTTCTCAACGTGGTGGGTTCCCTGGTGGGGACTATGGTGCTGGGAAGGGTGTTCTGTGGTCTCATGGAGCTTTATTCCCAGGGGTGGGGATATACCTGGGGCCAGTGGGTGCACGAATCTTTTGTGGTTCCCCTGCCGGGGATCGTACTCCAGTTGGCGGTGATTCCTCTGGTCACATTGGCATTGCGCCGGTGCGGCGTGGCGGCTAAACCATAAAAACGACAATGAAAAAGCTGTCCCGAGCAATTACGGGGCAGCTTTTTTTATTGCCGTTATTTTTTTCTTTTTTGCCAAAGAGTTTCGGTCAATCCCGGAGAATGACCCCATTTCCATCGTACATGCGGGACGGGGAAGCGGTGAGAATCAGAATGCCCTCGATGAATCCCCAAATCCCAATGGCAACGGTGGCAAGGCCGCAGGTGAACACGCCGCCCACCAAGGAGACGATCAGCTGGACCACGCCCCGGGAGGTAAAGCCCAGGTAGAAATTGTGGATGCCCAGGCTGCCCAGCAGAATGCCCAAAAGCCCTGCAGCCAGACGGCTTTTCTGATTGTACCCAGCGGGGGGGACATTGTATTGGGGCTGGTAATAAGGCTGTTGGGGAGGCTGGTTGTACTGGGGAGGCTGATACTGGGGCGCGCCGTATTGCGGGGCTCCGTACTGGGGAGCACCATACTGGGGGGCGCCATATTGAGGAGCTTGCTGAGGTTCCGGTTCCGGCTGGGGGGGTTCCGGTGCGTGGGGCGGCTCCGGAGTGCGGAAGGGATCTCCCTGATAGGAAGAATTGGGCGTTTCATTGGGATCCCAGGTCAAATGGGGCGTCTGTCCCCCATAGGGGTTGGAATTCCCGGTGGGGGCGCCCACAGCGGGTTCCCCGGCTTCGCCCTGAGAGACCTGTGCGTTTTCCTGGGGCATGGGGTTGGCCGCCCCGGCCTGGGGAGCCGAATCCTGGGAAGGCTGAGGAGTGTTGTCCTCTGGTTCCCAGGGATTGTTCTGGTTGAAATCCGTCATAATGGGTTCTCCTTTTTCAAAAGTGTCAATCCTTTAAAAATACGCCGTTTGCGTCGGTATTGATGCGTCCATCCAGAAGCTTTACACCGTCCACGATGCCCCAGATGAACATGATCACTGCGCCGATGCCGCAGGTAAACAGGGTCAGCAGCAGCTGCAAAAGACCCCGGGAAGTGTTTCCCAGATAGAAACTGTGGATGCCGTAGGTGCCCAACAGAATGGCGAGAATGCCTGCCGCCACACGGCTTTTCTGCGCATAGCCGGGAGGGGGATCCATTCCGGCTTGGGGCTGGTACTGAGGGGGATTATACATAGGTGGTTGGCCGGAATTTTGGTCGTAGTGATAGTAGTCTGGCATAGATGTACCATTCCTTTCCCAGGCCGCTGTGTCCCAAGTCAGGACGGGGAGCGGCATACTATTTCATCGGTTCGCGATACCGTTTTCTCATCTTCCACTTTATCTTACACTACCCACTTTTGGAAATCAAGACAGGGCCTTGGAAAGTAAGATAAAATTAAAGACTGAAAGATTTTTTTTAAAATTTTCAAAAAGTTGTCCTCTAGAGGGCAACTTTTCGCTGTTTTCTCCGGTAGGATGGAAGGAGTTTTTGCAAGACTGCTTCCAGAAAGGAGGAAAGTATGCTGGGATTCCGGAAAAAAGAACAGACGGCGGCGCTCAGTGTGCAGACCCGTCCGGAGGAATCGTTCCACCTCTGCCGGGGTGCCATGCCGCCGGGACCCGGCGAACGGGCTCTCTACCGGGCCCTGCGGGAAAGCGTTCCCATCATCGACGCGTCCATCTCCAAGCTGCGGAGGCTGTTAGGCGACTTTCAGGTGATTTGCCCGGAGGAGGAAACCCAGGAACGGCTGGAGCATTTCCTGGAAAATGTCCGGGTGGGGGCTACGGAACAGGGGATCGATGCCTTTGTGGGGGTGTATTTCGAAGAGCTCCTCACCTACGGCAACGCGGTGGGGGAAATGGTATTGGGGGGCGGCCAAGTGGCAGCCCTGTACAACGCTTCCCTGGATCGGGTAGAGCTGGAACAGGTGGGCCCCCTGGAAGTCCAAGTGTCCGTGTGGGAGAAAGGAGGAAAGCGGCTTTGTCCGTATCCTCAGCTTTTGCTGGTCTCTGCCTTGAACCCGGAAGCGGGGGCAATCCGGGGGACCTCCTTGCTGCGGGGACTGCCCTTTGTCAGCGAGATCCTGCTGAAGATCTACAAAACCTTGGGGGTCAACTGGGACAGGTTGGGAAACGTTCGGTTTGCGGTTACCTGCAAGCCTGACCCCACCGGAATGGTGGCCGGAGAACGGGCCCGGCAGCTGGCAGGAGAATGGAAACGGGCCATGCGTGCCGGAGAGGTCAACGATTTCGTAGCCGTAGGGGATGTGTCTATCAAGGCCATCGGCGCGGACAACCAGATTCTGGACAGCGAGGTTCCGGTGCGCCAGATGCTGGAACAGATCGTGGCAAAACTGGGGGTGCCTCCCTTTTTGCTGGGGCTTTCCTGGTCTTCCACCGAGCGGATGTCCAGCCAGCAGGCAGATATTCTCACCAGCGAGCTGGATGCCTACCGCCGGGTGATCACTCCGGTGATCCGGAAGATCTGCCGCACTTGGCTCACCTTGGAAGGGTTGGATCCACAGTGCCGGGTGGAGTGGAACGAGATCACCATGCAGGACGAGGTGGACCATGCCAACGCCCGGTATTTGACCGCCAGGGCCAGGCAATTGGAGATAAAGGAGGAGGAGTCATGAAGGAGGGCCAGGTGAGAAAGTCCGCGGCGGCCCCGGACATGGAGAAAATCAATCGCTACACCAGGAGGACCTTTGCTCCGGAAGAGGTGTACACCTTTTCCCTAGTGCTGTGCGACAACGAGGTTGACCGAGATTTTGAACGGTTTTCCCTGGAGGCTCTGGAAGGCCTTCGAAAACTGTTTCCCGGGAAGACCTGCCTTTTCGACCACCAGCGCAGCGCAGCAGGGCAGACAGCCCGAATCTACGATACCGCCCTGGAAGAGGAGCCGGGCAGAACCACCCAGGCAGGAGAGGTCTACACCAAGCTGACCGCTCAGGCTTATTTGCCCAGAACCCAGAAAAACCAGGAGGTCATTGAACGGATCGAAAGCGGGATGCTCAAGGAAGTCAGCGTGGGATGCAGCATGAGGCGTTCGGTGTGTTCCCTGTGCGGCAAGGAGCGGTGCGAGCACGAAAAAGGCAGAACCTACGGAAGCAAGGTGTGCCACAGAATCTTGATGGATCCGGCGGACGCCTACGAATGCTCTTTTGTGGCGGCCCCCGCCCAACGGGCCGCCGGTGTTGTCAAACGATATGAAAGGGGGATATCCATGGATTACGAGAAGAGTTTGGAAACAGCGGGAGAAGAGGGAGTGTGTCTGACAAAATCCCAAGCCATGGAGCTGCTGCACCAGGTGAGAGCCTGGAAGGAAGAGGCCCAGTGGGGCCGTGCTTATCGGGAGAAGCTGACCCGAGACGTGCTCAAATTCAGCGCGGTGGTCCAGCCGGAACTGCCTCGAAACGTGATGGAGTCGGCCGTAAAGGGACTGGAGCCCGGAGAGCTTTCTCAGATGGCGGAGACCTACGAGAAAATGGCCCAAAAGCAGCTGCCCTTGAAACCCCAGCTGGTTCCGGAAGATACCCGGGCTGTGGCGCTGGACAATGGGGAGTTTCAGATTTAAGGGAGCTTTCCGAGAAGCTCTTGTTCTTTCCCCAAACACACATTCAGGATTCGCAACGATGCAAACAAAATAAAGGAGGAGTAAATCAATGGCAGGTTATGAAAACATTCAGTTGGAAAAGGGAATGTACGCCGTTCCCGGTAAAAGCTTTACCCAGGTTCTGGAGGAATTGGACCGGTCTGAAAATTACCGTGGCACCCCTCTGGAGGGCCTGGACGCCTATCAGCGTCAGCTCAAGCGGTTTGACATCAAGGTAAGCGGTCCCGGTTCCGACACGGTGGAGCGGTTTTTCGCCACCACCTCCGGCGCTGCCCTGTTTCCCGAGTATGTGGCTCGAGCAGTGCGCCAGGGCATGGATCGGGCCAACAAGGTGACGGACCTGGTGGCCACTGTTACCCACATTGACGCCATGGACTACCGGGGCATCAATGCCGATGGCGAAGACGGAGACTGGACCATGGCCCAGGTGGAGGAAGGCGCACAGCTTCCCGAAACCACACTGCGCACCAGCACGGGGCTGGTGAAGCTGCGCAAGCGTGGCCGGGTGCTGAGCAGCTCCTATGAAGCCCTGCGTTTCCAGAAGCTGGACTTGTTCACCGTTACCCTCCGGCAGATCGGCGCCTATATCGGCGTGTCCTTGAATCTGGACGCGGTGAACACCATCATCAACGGAGACGGCAGTAAGACGGGGATTTCCTTTGCGTCCAGTTCGGCTCTCAGCTATGGCGACTTTCTGAGCCTGTGGGGTTCTCTGGCCCCCTATGAGCTCAACGCCATTGCAGCGGGAACCAAGGGAATTCAGGACCTGCTCCAGATCAGCGAGTTTAAAGATGCTCAGGCAGGTCTCAACTTCCAGGGAACCGGAAAACTGTGCACTCCCCTGGGGGCCACTCTGGTACATATTCCCGGCATGGAGGACGGCAAAATCATTGCCCTGGACAAGAACTGTGCCTTGGAAATGGTTCAGGCCGGTGACATCCTTACCGACTATGACAGACTGATTGACCGTCAGCTGGACCGTACCGCCATCAGCGTTATGGCAGGGTTTGCACGGCTCTATGCCGGCGCTGCCCAGGGTGTCAGCTACACTGCAGGTTAACACGGATTGAGGGAGGAGGGGGACGGCGGTCCCCCTTTTTTCCTTCCTTAAGGGAATAGAAAAAAGCTGAAGGAGGAATTGCCATGGAATTGGATGTGGCGGCGGTAGAATTGGAGTTTGCCAAGTTCAGCGGGGAAACGGCTCAAGAGGACGGCACCCAGCGTCAAGCTCTTTGCGCGGCCCTTTGCGCTCAATGTGCCCGTCAGGTTCAGGGGCAGCTGAAGCCCGGTTTGACCCAGGAGGAATTTGCCCTGTATCAGCAGGATCTTGCCGCTCTGGCCGCGGCAGAGGCCTTGTATCAACTGCTTCTCACCGAGGAGGCCTCGTCTCCTCAAAGTCTGACGGCAGGAGATGTGAAGGTGACCTCCGGGGAAGGGAGCGGAAAAGCAGCTCTGTTGGCAGCGGAAAAGCGAAGGGCTGTCGGCCAAGTTCTACAGGAACCGGGGTTTTATTTTGGTAGAATCGGAAGGGAGGATCCCCATGACACAGCGGAGTGATTCCCTGTTCCGTCGAGCGGGCCGTGTGACGCTGACCCGTCAGGACGGCAGTCAGGTGCAGGGATTCGGGATCGTGGTTCCTTGGGGGGAACAGACGGACGACCTCTGGGGAGAAAGACCCCATTTACTAGGATTGTTGACAGCTCCTCTGTACCGGTTTGTGGGTAGTTTCCCGGAGCTGGCAGAAGCCCGAGGGGCAAAGCTGGTCCAGGGGGAGGAACAGTATCGGGTACTCCGTCCGGAAAGCGTAACCTTGGGAGGGCGCAGGCTCTTTGAGCGGGCCCTGTTGGAAAGGTGGGAAGACGATGGCGGAACTTGATTTGCTGGACCAGGTTTTGGCTTATTTTCGGAACAATGTGGAGGACGTGGAATTCCGCCGGGCCTATGACCCCAGCTGGGGAACCCGGCTGTTGGAACGGCCCTTGGTCAGCGGAGAAGTGGCAGCCTGGCGGCAGGAGGGACAGGTTCAGGAAACCACCTTGCGCTTTTCCCTCTTTGCTCCCAAAGAACAGCAGGGGGAAGAGCTTCTGCTGACTTTGTGGAATCTGGTGGCAGATCACTTTCCCAGTTGCTGCCGGCTGGAGCGGGAGTCCGGAAAAACGGATGCCATTACCCGGCTGCGATATTTGGGATTTCAGGCCATATTCCTAGGTGGCGAGGAAAACGGACAGGGAGTGCCCTTGCTCCTGGAGGGAAAATCCTATTCGGTGGCGGAGGCCTCTGTGTCTGTGCATCTGACGGGAAATGACCTGGTTGCCGTGGGCGAAGAGGTGCCCTTTGGACGGGAAGGGGCCCGGTTGGAGTACCAGGTGGAATTGGAAGGTCTGGACACCCAGGGTCTGGAGCGTCTTACGGTATTTACCGCTGAGCTGAGTGGCGGTGTATACACTGGATGTCGGTGGAAAAGCCTGGATCTGGCTGGCGGAAAAGGCATTTTTCTGGCCAGCGGTTGGCAAGAAAAGGGGGAGTAACAGTGGAGCGGCAGGAACAGACCAGCCGGGATCGGGCCGAAGAGGTCTCCCGGGAAATCGAGCGGGACAGCCGGCGTTACCCGGCGTCCCTGTAAATCGGTGGCAGGAGGCGAGACAATGTATTTGATGGGCATGCGATTTCGGGAATTCACCTGGCGGGACAATCCGGTATCCCTGCAGGTGAGCGCTTCCCGGAACGTGGTGGAGACTCAGGTTCCCTATGGCCGATCCCGGGCGGAGGAACTGGGATCCCAACGGCGTAAAATCACCGGGGAAGGTTATTTCAGCGGGAAAGACTGTATGGCTTCCTGGGAGGGGTTGCAGCAGGCCTTTTCCCAAAAAGGTCCGGGGCTTTTGCAGCTTCCGGGACTGACGCCTTTTTGGGCGGTAATGGATGGGCTTTCCCTGGTAGGCGCCCAGGGAAAAGACCTGGTTCGGTATACCTTTTCCTTTACGGACTGGAAATCCCAGCAGCCATTTCCCGGCACCGGCGTATATGAGGCACAAGCAGGGGAAAGCCTTTGGGAATACGCGTGGAAATGGGGCCGGAGCGTGGAAGAATTGGTCAAAGCCAATCCCCAGATCCGGGACATTGACGATTTGCAGCAGGGAGAGAAGGTGGTGATCCCATGACCTTTTGGGGAGAATTGACCGATGGCACGGAAATGCTGCTGGGAGAACCCATGGAAGCGGAACTCCAATATGATTTGGACGCTCCGGCAAGTCAGCTCCGGGCTCTGTTTCCAGCGGACCGAATGTGGGAAGACTTGGCCTACGTTCGCGTGTTCCGGGAAGGAGAAGTGATTTTCGGCGGCATTGTGGACGAGCAGAACACCCTGTTGGACGGTAGGGGTCTGGAAGTGGAGGTGGTTTGCCGGAGCTGGGAGGCCATCCTCCTGGACAATGAGGCCCAGCCCGGGGTCATTCAAAATCCCTCCCTGGGGCTGCTGTGGGAACGGTATTTAAAAAAGTTGGGATTTGCAGGGATCCAGGGAGACGAATCGGTCAAGGCCGGAGAGTGGACGGTGGAAAAGGGCACCAGTTGCTGGGAACTGCTGGAAACTTTCTGTCGGGAATCCCTGGGGACTTCACCTTATGTGGACGGGCTGGGCACCATACACTGCGAAGGCGCCCTGCCGGCTACCCGCATCATAGAGGAGGTCCTTTCCGCAGAGATAGAGCGGAAACCCTGTCAGCAGCTGAGCGCCGTGTGGCAGCAAAGCTATCGGGGTACCTACGACACCCCTTTTCGCAATCCTGCGGCCTCCGGTGTGGTGCGGCAGCGGTATGTGAGCATGGAGGATGGAACAGACCCACGGTCCCTGATCCGACAGGGCGAGACGGAGTGCAGGCTGCTCACCGTGGAATGTGGGGAGGATGCCTGGCCCGGCCCGGGAGAGGTATTTACGGTGAAGGTACAGCGGCTGGGTCAATTTGCCCAGTGTCCGGTACGTTCCGCGAGGTATGTGAGGAACAGCCGGGGTGAGCGGACCAGACTTGTTTTAGAACGGGGGGAAATGTCATGTGGTTGACCAGACAGTGGAACCGTTCCACCGGTACAAAATTACAGCGGGGCCAGGTCTCCGGAACGGGAAGCCAGATGAAAATTCAGGGAGCCAGCGAGTACCGGTCTCCGGAGCTGCTGTTTCCCTACGGGTTTTCCAGCGCCGCCGTGGAAGGCCGTCAGGCGGTGATGCTGGACGGGGTGTGCGCGGGAATCACCTCGGTTCCGGATGGGGAATTGGCCCAGGGAGAGGTGCGGATCTACTCGTCCGGCGGGGCGGAAATCCTGCTGAAAAATACCGGGGAAGTGGTCATCAATGGCCAAAGCTTTTCCCCCAAATAATGGTGAAAGGAGCGATTGAGATGGATTTGAAGTGGCAGCCTGGGAACGTGGTTCTGGGTGGAGACGGTCTGCCTCAACGGGTAGATGGGCTGGAAGAAGTCCTGCAAAACGCCGCCATGGCCGTGTCCCTCCCCCGAGGAAGTTTTCTTTATGGTCCTGAGCTGGGCAGCGGGCTGGAAAATCTGGATCCTCGTGAAGAGCACAGCCGGGAACGGGCCTGTGCTTTTGCGGGGGAAGCCCTGTTGGAACAGCCTGGTGTTCAGGTAATCCAGGCGGAGTATGAAGAAACTACCGGCCGGTGGAGTTTTACCTTAGTGACCCCCTTGGGAGAGGGAAAAATCTACGGGACTGGAAAGGAGAGACGGTATGGAACAGTATGAGGAGATCCTCCAGCGAATGGAGGAAACCTATGAGCAGGCAAGCGGCAGCAAAGTGAAAGACGTGTCGGAAATCGGACTGCGGCTCCGGGTTTTGGCAGGGGAGCTGTACCGGCTGGAGACCTCCATGGACTGGTTGGAGCGTCAGGCCTTTCCCCAGACGGCCACCGGTGCCCAGCTGAATCTGCACGGAGCTTTGCGGGGAGTTCCCCGGAAGCCAGCGGAAAAGGCCAAGGGAGTTGTGTCCTTTTCCCGGTACCTTCCCATTTCCTTTGACCTGGTGGTGCCCAAGGGAACGGTGTGCGCCACCTCGGGAGAACCGGTGGTGGAGTACGAGACCACAGAAGAGGTGATTTTAAAGGCAGGAACCCTGACCATTGACGCCCCCGTAGAGGCGGTGACGCCAGGTGCGGCAGGCAATGCAGCGGCAGGGTATGTGACCACTTTAGTTAGTCCTCCTACGGGAATCAATTACGCTGCCAACAAAGAGGCAATCACCGGAGGCAGAGACGCGGAAGAGGATGAAGCGTACCGTGCGAGGATTCTGGAAAGCTACAGTCTCAGTTCCAATGGAGCAAACGGGGATTACTACCGGAAAATGGCCCTGGAGCAGGAGGGGATCACCTCCGTGGAGGTGGTGCCCCGCAGCGGCGGTGCGGGCACGGTGATGCTTTACGTTTGGGGAGAAGGAGCAGCGCCCTCCTCCCAGGTGATCTCCGATTTAAAGGAAAAACTCAATGAGGCCCGAGAGTTGGGGGTCACTGTGACGGTGGAAGCGGCCACTCAGGTGCCCATGAATGTCCATATGGAGATTCAGCCATCAGACGGGGTGGATTTCGATTGGGCCAAAGAACAGGTGGTCCAGGCGGTGCAGGCCTATGGGAAAACCCGGCAGGTAGGGGAAGCTTTCTATTTGGCGGACATCACTAAAGCCGCCCTCAATGCCGCCCCACTGGTGAAGGTAACGTATCCCGACACCATGATGGATATTGAAGCCATCAGTGGCTACATGATCACCTTGGACACCATCAATGTGGAGGCGATTTCATGAGGGCGAGAGAGCATATGGGTTATGTCTTGGAGGCCACCGGTCTGTATCGCCTGACGGGAGATACCCCGGTGGACTGGGAATTGTCTGCTTACGGGGCGGGATTTGCCCGGTTAGAGGAGCGGTTTCAGGGCATCCTGGAAGACATGTTCCCCCAGACCGCTGGACGGGAAAAATTGGCTCAATGGGAAACGCTGTTTCGTCCCCAGCCGGCAGAGGCTTCCCTGGAAGAATGTCGAGAAATGGTTTTACAGCGTTTTTCTGTGGGAGAGGAGGATTTTACCCCGGAGGATGTGCAAAACCTGCTGGTGGGAGCCGGCGTTCGGGGGCTGCTGGTGGAAGAAAAAAACAGTTTGCAGGTGATTTTGGGGAAGCTCTTGGGAGTCAGCGAGGAAGAGGCTTCCAGAGAAATGGACCGACTGTTGCCGGCTCATCTTCCCTGGAGCTGGGATAAGAGCGTGACCTGGGTGGCTCTGGACGCCTATTCCAAAAGCTTTGGAGCATGGAGTGATTTGGGGTGGACCTGGGAACAGTGGGACGGGGTAACCCGAGAACAATTGACGTCGGAGGAGGAGATCTGAAATGGCTGCGAGCAATCATTCGGAAAAACTGGGGCTTTCCCTGTGGGCCCAGACCGACTGTCCGGAGTGGGCAGATTTTTTACAGGACAATGAGAATTTGGAGGAGTTGGTGGGGGCACACTTGGCAAATGAAGCCCTACACCTGACGGCGGAGGAAAAAGAAGCCCTGAATCACCGGAGAGCCCTGTTGACTTATACGGGCACGGGAGCGGCTGCCGCTGCGGTGGCATTGCCCTTTGTTCCCAGAAAGGTGACGGTGTTTGCCCAGGGAAAGCCTCCCATGATGCCCCGGACAGAAGGGGGATGGGATGTGTTTTTTGAGGTGTGGACCCAGGAGGAAACCGCCGCGGCTCACAGCATGGGGGGAATTCAGTTGGATTTGGATACCATGACTGCCCAGCTGAGCCAGGGTGCCTTTGTGGGGGAAAGCGGACTGTACCACGCCTTGAACCAGTCGGGGGTCACCTATCTGTTGGAGGCGGAGGGGTAAAAGAAATTTGACGGGGCCGGTTTTCTGTACTATCATAAGGGCAGTTGGACAGCCCCGGTTTCCGGGGAGTTGAAGCAGGCCGGACCATGGCCAATTGGGAAAAGGGAGGACAATATTTTGTTTGAAAACGAAACGCGGCCCCAGCGGGCGATGCTGATTTCTCTGGATACGGGAGAATATGATGTCCAGGCGTCCTTGGCGGAACTGGAGGAGTTGACCCGTACCGCCGGAGCAGATCCGGTTCTCAACCTGACCCAGAAACGTCCGGCTCCTGACACGGCCACCTGTATTGGATCCGGAATGGTGGACCAGGTGGCGGACCTGTGCGGACAGCAGGAAATCGACCTTTTGATCTTTGACCGGGAGCTGAGCCCCACCCAGATTCGCAATTTGGAGCAGGCGTGTGGTACCCGGGTCATAGACAGGACCACACTGATTCTGGATATTTTTGCCCAGCGGGCCAGAAGCAAGGAAGGCAAGCTCCAGGTGGAACTGGCTCAGCTTCGGTATTTGCTGCCCCGATTGGCAGGACAGGGTACGGCTCTTTCCCGGTTGGGCGGCGGCATTGGAACCAGAGGTCCTGGAGAAACCAAGCTGGAAACGGACCGGCGGCACATCCGGAGGCGGATCGGCAGCTTGAAAGAGCAGCTTCGGGATGTGGAGGCGGCCCGGGAGGTGATCGACCGGCGCAGAAAGAAGGACGGCACTGTGACCGTTGCCCTGGTGGGATACACCAACGCCGGCAAGAGCACCCTGATGAACCGGTTGACCCAGGCGGGGGTGTTGGCGGAGGACAAGCTTTTCGCCACTTTGGACCCTACTGCCCGCGCCCTGAAGCTGCCCTGCGGCAAAACGGTGATGCTCATTGACACGGTGGGATTTCTCCGCCGGCTGCCCCATCATCTGGTGGAGGCTTTTAAATCCACCCTGGAGCAGGCCGCCAACGCGGACATCCTCCTGAATATCTGCGACGCTTCCAGCGGGGAGGCCCGAGAGCATTTGGAGGTGACGGAAAATCTGCTGCGGGAGCTGGGTGCGGCGGGTCGTCCGGTGATTCCTGTGTTCAACAAATGGGACGCGGTGGAGGAGCCGGAATTCGTGCCCCGACTGCCGGGAGCGGTGCGCATCAGCGCGCTGACCGGTCAGGGAATCCAGGAATTGTTGCAGGCCATCGAGGACAATTTGCCGGAAAAGACCTTCTTGGTGGAGCTGCTGCTGCCCTTTTCCAAAACGGGCTTGGCGGCCAGGCTCCGGGAGGAAGGGGCGGTGCTTTCCGAGGAGTATGTGCCGGAGGGGCTGCGTCTTTCCGCCCAGGTGGATCAGCGGTTATATGGATTGGTCAAGGAGTTCGATCTGGAGAAGGAAAAACACAACCCCTCAACCGGCTGCTAATTATTTTTTTAACAAAAGCTTCCCCTCTTGCATTGCTTGCGCATAATTGCTATAATATTGAAAACAAAGATCGGTTAAATGTGCAATATGCTTTATACAAGCTATGTGGGCAAGGAATGGCCGGTCTCAATAATTTCAAGAAGGGGGCTCTCATATGCCGGATAAGAAAGAACCTTTGCTGTTGTTGGACAATAGCACCATGTATGTGATTGGCGCTGGGGATTACCACTCCACCAATCTGAGCTTTGAGGAGGCCAAAGCGATTATCGATATGTACAACACAGAGGATATTCTTCGCTGCTTCACCGACCGTGCTACGGAGCAAGTGCTCCACGATTTTGTGGGCATTGAGCCCCGGGACTTTGTCTACAAGCCCATTCGCAAAATGCGGGTAGGTCAGGACGCCATCGCCGTGAAGCTGTACATCACCCCCTCCGAAACCCAGCCGGAAGTGGAGGCCTCCGACGGAGTTACCGCCAAGAAGATTCAAAACATTTATGTATTCTGTCAGTACATCACCCGCGTTTCCTGAGAGACGGGGTGTATTCCAAAAGGAAGGGCGCTTTCGGGCGTCCTTTTTTTGTGGGTAAGGGCGTCCGTTGCAAGAAAAAATTAAGAATTTCTTGAAGACTTCTTGATACTTTCCCTTTATACTATCAAGAGAACAGTGGAAAGAACAGGAAATCTTCCGGAGTGGATATGGTCCGGATCGGGAGATGGGAAAGGAAGCGACTGCATGGACAAACAAGAACAGCGGAAAAAACGGATCATCGCCCTGGTGGGGGCGGGATTGTTATTGGTCTTTCTAGGGGTGGTTTGCTGGTTTGTGGCAAGGCCCATGCTTCAATTTGTATCGCAGCCGGACCAGTTCCGGGACTGGGTGGATACCCACGGAGCCTGGGGACGGATTGCCTTTGTGGGAATGATGATCTTCCAGGTGATCGTCGCCATCATCCCGGGGGAGCCCTTGGAGATCGGGGCCGGATATGCCTTTGGCGTGATAGAGGGCACCTGCCTTTGCCTGTTGGGCACCTTGATCAGCAGTGTGGGCATTTTCCTGTTTGTAAAGAAATTCGGTATGAAGTTTGTGACGCTGTTCGTGTCTGAGGAAAAGATCCTTTCCCTGAAATTCTTGCAGAATACTCGAAGGATTCACTTGGTGGCCTTTCTTCTTTTCTTCATTCCCGGGACCCCCAAGGACGTGCTGACTTACATTGTTGGGTTGACACCCATGCGGCTGCCCGCGTGGATCCTGATCACTACGGTGGCCAGGATTCCCTCGGTGATCAGTTCCACCATTGGGGGCAACGCCTTGGGGACTCAGGAATATCTGTTTGCGGTGATCGTCTTTGTGGTGACGGCGGCAATCAGCGGCCTGGGAGTGCTGGTTTACCGGCAGATCACCAAGTATCACGCGGCCAAGGAAGCCCTTCGGGAAAGCCGGCGAAGGATGGAAGGAAAGAGTCCGGAAAAGAGTGCTGTATAATTCACTGGATATGTTGCATAAAAATTGAGAAAATGGGGGAGGGTTTTACACCTTCCCTCTCTTTTTGTGGAAAACTTCGGGGCTTGTCGGGGAAAATGCAGGTCTCAAGAAGGATTTTTGCAAAAAATATGAATAAATATGCAGATAGGGGTTGATTTTTCCCAAAAGGGGTGTATAATAGCAACTACAGAGAACGGTTGAGGAAATTCTTTGAATTTGAAATAAGGAAGGGACCCATCATGGCAAACGAAATCAAAAAGGTGGTTCTGGCCTATTCCGGCGGCCTGGATACCTCCATCATCATCCCCTGGTTGAAGGAAAACTACAACAACTGCGAAGTGATCGCTGTTTCCGGCGACGTGGGCCAGGGCACTGAGTTGGACGGCCTGGAAGAGAAGGCCAAGAAGACCGGCGCTTCCAAACTGTATGTGCTGGACCTGAAAGAAGAGTTTGTTCAGAAATATGTGTATCCCACCGTGAAGGCTGGGGCCGTCTATGAAAACAAGTATCTGCTGGGCACCTCCTTTGCCCGTCCCATCATTGCCAAGGGCATTGTGGAAATCGCCAAGAAGGAAGGGGCAGACGCCATCTGCCACGGCTGCACCGGCAAGGGCAACGACCAGGTTCGTTTCGAGCTGGCCATCAAGGCCTATGCTCCCGACATGAAGATCATCGCTCCCTGGCGTATTTGGGATCTGAAGTCCCGTGAAGAGGAAATCGAGTATGCTGAGGCCCACAACATCCCCCTGAAGATCAGTCGGGAGACCAACTACTCCAAGGACAAGAACCTGTGGCATCTGTCTCACGAGGGCCTGGACCTGGAGAATCCCGCCAACGAGCCCCAGTACAACAAGCCCGGGTTCCTGGAGCTGGGCGTATCCCCCGAGCAGGCTCCCGACGAGCCCACTTACATCACCCTGCACTTTGAGAAGGGTATTCCCACCCAGCTGGACGGCGAGACCCTTTCCGGCACCCAGATGGTAGAAAAGCTCAACGAGTTGGGCGGCAAGAACGGCATCGGCCTGGCGGACATCATCGAGAACCGTCTGGTAGGCATGAAGTCCCGTGGCGTGTACGAAACTCCCGGCGGTACCATTCTCTACCACGCTCACAACAAGCTGGAAGAGCTGTGCCTGGATAAGGAGACTTATCACTACAAGCAGCAGGTGGCTCTGAAGTTTGCCGATCTGGTATACAACGGCCAGTGGTTCACTCCCTTGCGCCAGGCTCTGTCCGCTTTTGTGGACTCCACTCAGGAGACTGTTACCGGCGACGTGAAGCTGAAGCTGTACAAGGGCAACATCATCGATGCAGGCGTCACTTCTCCCTATTCTCTCTACGATGAAGAGATTGCCACCTTCGATGAGGACGAGGTTTACAACCAGGCGGATTCCGCTGGGTTCATCAACCTGTTCGGCCTGCCCATCAAGGTTCAGGCGAAAAAGGGCTTGACCTACGACAAGTAAGAATTCTGGCGCCGCCAGTGAGACATTTGAAAGTGCATAAGGAGTAGGGCGGACAAGCGTCTGCCCTTTCCTGCTTCCCAGGAGGAAAGTGACGTAACTGGCCATTCCGGCTGCCTAGGCCTAGAATCGGCCGTGAAGGCGTCAATTTGTTTGGAAAGGACGAAGCCCCATGAAACTGTGGAAAGGCCGCTTCCAGAAGGAAGCCGACCCCAAAACCAACGATTTTAATTCCAGCATCTCCATCGACAGCCGGATGTATCACGAGGACATCCAAGGCAGCATCGCCCACGCCACCATGCTGGGAGAGTGCGGGATCATTGACAAAAGCGAAAGCGAAAAAATTGTGGAAGGGCTTAAGGGCATCCTGGCGGATCTGGACAGCGGTGCTTTGGCTATTGATCCGGATGCGGAGGACATCCACACCTTTGTGGAAGGGGAGCTCACTGCCCGCATCGGCGACGCAGGCAAGCGGCTTCACACCGCCCGCAGCCGGAACGACCAGGTGGCCCTGGACGTGCGGCTGACTCTCCGAAAGGAATGTGCCGGAATACGGCAGCAGCTGGTGGATTTTACCAAGGTATTGTGCCGGAAGGCGGACCAGTACAACGCGACGGTGATGCCGGGCTACACCCACATGCAGCGGGCACAGCCCATCACCTTTGGCCATCATCTAATGGCCTATGCCGAAATGCTGCTTCGGGATATTTCCCGCCTGGATGATGCCATGAAACGCATGGATGTAATGCCTCTGGGCAGCGGCGCCTTGGCCGGTACCACCTATCCTCTGGATCGGACCATTACCGCCAAGCTGCTGGGATTTTCCCAAGTGAGCCAAAACAGCCTGGACGGGGTGTCCGATCGGGACTTCTGCGCGGAGATCGCTTTTGACGCATCCCTGATCATGGTACATCTGTCCCGGTTTTGTGAGGAGCTGGTGCTGTGGTGCTCCTGGGAGTTTCAGTTTATCGAGCTGGACGACGCCTTTTCCACCGGTTCCAGCATTATGCCTCAGAAGAAAAACCCGGATTTGGCGGAGTTGATCCGGGGCAAGAGCGGCCGTGTTTTTGGAGATCTGATGGCCCTGCTCTCCATGATGAAGGGGCTGCCCTTGGCCTATAACAAGGACATGCAGGAAGACAAGGAAGCCGTGTTTGACGCGGTGGACACCATCAAGCTGTGTCTGACCCCCTTGATCCCCATGGTGGAGACCATGACCGTGAAGGAGGACAAAATGCGTGCTGCGGCGGCAGGGGGCTTTATCAATGCCACCGACTGCGCCGACTATCTGGTGGCGGAAAAGGGCTTGCCCTTCCGGGATGCCTACAAGATCACCGGGGAGCTGGTAGCGCTGTGCATTCAGAAGGGGCTCACCTTGGAGACCCTTCCTCTGGAAGAATACAAGAAGATCTGCGAAAGTTTTGACGAGGGCGTGTATCAGGCCATTTCCCTGGAGAAGTGTGTCAAGGGACGGAAGGTCTTGGGCGGCCCCGCACCGGAAAATGTGAAGGCTCAGGCCAAGCGTGTGCTGGCCCTGTTGGAAGAGGAGGAAAAGTGACATGGATAAAATCAAGGTTGGCGTAGTGGGAGCCACCGGATACGCGGGCAGCGAGATCTGCCGGCTGATCTTGGGTCACCCTCAGGCGGAGCTGGCAGCCATCAGTTCCGTGAGTTTTGAGGGTATGGCCCTTTCTCAGGTGTATCCCGCTTACTATCAGCTGTGCGATATGGTATGCGGCACCCAGGAGGAAGTGGTGGAGAAAAGCGACGTGATCTTTGCCGCTTTGCCTCACGGCCTTTCCCAGGAATTGGGAGCCCAGTGCTACGCTTTGGGAAAGACCTTCATCGATATGGGCGCGGATTTCCGCCTGGAAAGCGAAGAGGACTACAAAGAATGGTATGGTGGGGAATATCAGGATAAAGCCCTCCACAAGGAAGCGGTATACGGTCTGCCGGAATTTTTCCGGGAAAAGATCAAGGGCAAGAAACTGATCGCCAACCCCGGCTGCTATACCACTGCTGTGCCGTTGGCTTTGGTTCCCGCTTTGGAAGCAGGGTACATTGAGCCCCAGGGGATCATTGCCGACTGCAAGTCCGGCGTCACCGGAGCAGGGAGAAAGCCCACCCAGGGAAACCACTATCCGGAACTCAACGAGAGCTTTACCGCCTATAAGGTGGCAAACCACCGGCACACGCCGGAAATTGAGCAGACTCTTTCGAAACTTTCCGGCCAAAAGCTGAAGCTGACCTTTGTACCCCATTTGCTGCCCATCAACCGGGGGATCCTGGCCACCTGTTACGCCAAGCTGAAGGAAGGCGTTACGGAGGAGCAGCTTTGGGAGGCCTATCACGCCCGGTATGACGGGGAATATTTTGTCCGCTTGCTGCCCAAGGGCCAAGTGGCCAACGTGAAAAATGTCCACTACACCAATTTCTGCGATGTATCCCTTTTTGTGGACAATCGAACGGGAACCTTTATTGCCGTGTCCGCCATCGATAACATGGTCAAGGGGGCGGCAGGCCAGGCCATTCAGAACATGAATCTGAGTTTTGGTTTGGAGGAAACCACCGGCTTGAAGCTGGTTCCCCCTGCGTTTTAAAAGATAAAAATCCTAGGAAAGAAATGGAGAGAGTATCCATGAAGATGATTGAAGGCGGTGTCACTGCAGCCCAGGGTTTTGTGGCCGGGGGTATTCACTGCGGCGTCCGCAAAAATAAATCCAAGCCCGACTTGGCCATGATCTACAGCGAATCTACCTGCACCGCAGCGGCGGTGTACACCAGAAATCTGGTAAAAGGGGCGCCCATCCTGGTGACCAAGGAAAATCTGAAAAACGGCCAGGCCAAAGCGGTGATCTGCAACTCCGGCAACGCCAACACCTGCAACGCGGACGGAGTGGAAAAAGCCCGGGCCATGTGCGAGCTGACCGGGAAGGCGCTGGGAATCGATCCCCAGGACGTGGTGGTTGCCTCCACGGGAGTGATCGGCCAGCCTTTGCCCCTGGAGCCCATTGCGGCGGGAATCCCGGAGCTGGCCAAAACCCTGAGTCCGGAAGGCTCCCTGGGAGCCGCTACCGCCATTATGACCACGGATACCATCCCCAAGGAAGCGGCGGCGGAAGTGGAAATCGGCGGGAAAACCGTGCGGATGGGCGGCATTTCCAAGGGCAGCGGCATGATTCATCCCAATATGGCCACCATGCTGTGCTTTGTGACCACCGACTGTGCCATCACTCCCGAGATGCTGGATAAGGCCATCCATCAGGTGACGGACTGCACCTTCAACATGATCAGTGTGGACGGGGACACCTCCACCAACGACACCTTCGCCATTCTGGCAAACGGCGCTGCCGGAAACCAGGAGATCCAAGAGGAAGACGCCGATTACGATGCCTTTGTGGAGGCTCTGGAAGCCGTTTGCCGGAAGCTTTCCAAGTTGATGGCTGGAGACGGAGAAGGCGCCACCAAGCTGTTGGTGTGCAAGGTGGAGGGAGCTTCCGATATGCTCACGGCAAAAACCGTGGCCAAGAGCGTGATCTGTTCCACCTTGTTTAAGGCGGCCATGTTTGGCGCCGACGCCAACTGGGGCCGTGTGCTGTGCGCCATTGGTTACTCCGGGGCGGACGTGGACGTGGAAAAGATCGACGTGTCCTTCCGGTCCCAGGCGGGCCAGGTGGATGTGTGCGTCAACGGCGCAGGCATTCCCTTCTCTGAGGAGAAGGCTTCCCAGGTGTTGGGGGAGAAGGAAATTGAAATCCTGATCCATCTGCATTTGGGACAGGTCAAAGCGGAAGCTTACGGCTGCGACCTGACCTATGACTATGTGAAGATCAACGGGGACTATCGCACCTGATGGCCCGAATTAAGGGAGGAACGCCCGGATGAAGAAAGAACGGAAAGGAGAGGGGAATCCCATTGCTCCCCGTTCGGTGGTGGCTCTGGTATTCTGCATTCTGCTGTTTGGCAATACCCTGGCATTTTTGATCTTGCTGATTTCGGGAATGATGGCTTCGCTGACCTGTTCCCTGACGGTGGGAATTGTGGCGTCAGTGCTGCTTCTATTGGGAATGGCCGTCTACGGGTTGCTCAAACGGTTTGCGCTTTCCAAGTTCTGGAGGCGGCTGCTTCTAGGGGCCCTTTGGTGCAACGGTGGGATCATGCTTTTTCTGGCAGCCCAGTTCCTTTCCCTGGTTTGGTATCTGGCAAATATTTGAGAGGATGAGGGGGAAACATCGTGGAGATCTCCAACAGTGAGCGGGCCAAAGTTCTGGTACAGGCCCTGCCCTATATCAAAAAATACGCAGGAAAAACCGTGGTGGTCAAGTACGGCGGCAACGCCATGATCGACGAAGGCCTGAAAAACGATGTGATGAGCGATATTGTGCTGATGCAGCTGGTAGGCATCAACGTGGTGCTGGTTCATGGCGGCGGGCCGGAGATCAACGGCATGCTGAAAAAGATCGGCAAAGAGGGGAAATTCCTTAACGGCATGCGAGTTACCGATCAGGAGACCATGGACATTGTCCAGCAGGTGTTGGCGGGCAAGGTGAACAAGGACCTGGTCCAGCGGCTGGAAGACGCAGGTGGCAAGGCGGTAGGCCTTTGCGGTCTGGACGGGTCCCTGCTGAAAGCCGACCAGCTGGATACGGAGCTGGGCTTTGTGGGAGAGATCCGGGAAGTGAACACGGAGATTCTCCGGAACGCTGCGGACAACGGCTATGTGCCCATTGTATCCACCGTGGCGGCAGGATATCACGGCGAGGTGTTCAACATCAACGCGGATGTGGCGGCAGCCCGGATTGCGGCCTCCCTTTCCGCCATGAAATTGATTTTGATGACCGATGTTCGTGGTCTTTTGCGGGACAAGGACGACGAAAGCACCTTGATTCCCGTGGTCAACGTCAGCGATGTGAGCCGGCTGAAAAAGGAAGGAATCATCTCCGGGGGCATGATCCCCAAGATTGATTGCTGCGTAGATGCCGTCCGTCGGGGCGTAGGACGAGCCCACATCATTGACGGCCGGACCCCCCATTCCATTTTGGTGGAGCTCTTTACCGACGAAGGTATTGGCACCATGTTCTATTAATTGATCTACTAAAATATAGAGGAAAAAGCGAAAATTAGGGCCTGAAAATAGAAGTTCGGGCGCAAATGGGAAACCATCGAGGAAAGCGAGGGAGTTTCATGAACTTTCAGGAGATCAAAGACCAAGACCAAGGATACATCCTCCACACCTATGGCCGGGTAGATGCCGCTCTGGTAAAGGGTAAAAATGCCCGGGCATGGGATGTGGACGGAAAGGAATACATTGACTTCACCGCAGGAATTGGGGTAAACGCTTTGGGGTACAGCGATCCCGGCTGGGTGGAAGCGGTGTCCAAACAGGCAGGGGAAATCCAGCACCTGTGCAATTACTATTACAGCCCCCAGAATACCGGGCTGGCCCAAGAGCTCAGTGAAGCTTCGGGTATGGCGAAGGCGTTTTTCTGTAATTCTGGTGCCGAAGCCAACGAGTGTGCCGTGAAGGTGGCCCGGAAATATGGGGAAAAGCGGGGCGCCTACAAGATTGTCACTTTGGTCAATTCCTTCCATGGCCGTACCTTGACCACCTTGGCAGCCACGGGCCAGGAGGCTTTCCACAAGGACTTCCTGCCCTTGACGGAAGGCTTTGTATACGCTGAGGCCGGAGATCTGGACGGCGTGGAAAAACTTCTGGACGGTTCCGTATGCGCGGTGCTGTTAGAGATGGTCCAGGGCGAAGGCGGCGTGATTCCCATGGACGAGGACTTTGTACAGGGCTTGGAAAAGCTCTGCCGGGAGCGGGATGTGCTGTTGATGGTGGACGAGGTCCAGACGGGTGTGGGCCGGACCGGCGCCTTCTATGCCTACCAGGGCTATGGAATCCATCCGGATGTGGCCACCACCGCCAAGGGTTTGGCCGGCGGTCTGCCCATCGGAGCCTGCATGGTCAGTGAAAAGCTGGGAGATATTCTGCAGCCCGGTATGCAGGGATCCACCTTTGGTGGCAATCCGGTGGTTTGCGCCGGAGCCAGAGAGGTGGTCCGCCGGGTCAGCGATCCCGCGTTTTTGGAAAGCGTCAAGGAGAAGGGTGCTTATCTGAAAGAAAAATTGGAGGCCATGCCCCAGGTGGAATATGTCCGGGGACGGGGTTTGATGTTGGGCATCAAATTGACGGAAAAGGATGCCCATGAGGTGTTGGTGGAATGCGCCAAGAAGGGCCTGCTGATCCTCACCGCCAAAGAGCTGGTGCGGTTCCTGCCCCCTCTGACCATCACCAAAGAAGACATGGACGAAGGCCTGGCCATTTTCCAGAGCGTGCTGGAAGCCTGAGCCGGATAAAAATGGGCAGAGGCCCGGAAGTACAGAAAGGATGAAACCACATGAAACATCTGTTGAAGCTTTTGGATCTGACCGGCCAGGAAATCTTGGATATTCTGAACCTGGCGGATCAGTTGAAGTACGAAACCAAACACGGCATTGAGCACCCCTACTTAAAGGGCAAGTGCTTGGGCATGATCTTTGAAAAGTCTTCCACCCGCACCCGGGTGTCCTTCGAAGTGGGCATCAATCAGCTAGGAGGCTACGCGGTGGTGCTGGGGGCAGAGGGCTCCCAGATCGGCCGGGGCGAGCCGGTCCAGGATACGGCCCGGGTTTTGTCCCGGTATGTGGACGGCATTATGATCCGCACCTTTGGCCAGGATGAGGTAGAGGCTCTGGCCCAGTATGGCAGCGTTCCCGTGATCAATGGCCTGACGGATTTCTGTCATCCCTGCCAGGTGCTGGCGGACTTGATGACCATCCGGGAATATAAGGGTTCTCTGGAAGGGCTGAAGATGTGCTTTATCGGAGACGGCAACAACATGATGAACAGCCTGGTGGTAGGCGGTCTGAAGGTGGGCATGAAGGTGTCTGTGGCCTGTCCCGAAGGGTATCGTCCGCCCCAGGAGATTCTGGAGTTTGCTGCCGGATACGGGGACAAGTTTGAACTGACCGATTCTCCTCTGCAGGCTGCCAAGGACGCAGATGTGGTGATCACCGACGTGTGGACTTCCATGGGCCAGGAAGAGGAGCGCAAGCAGCGGGAGGCTGCCTTTAAGGGCTACTGTGTGGACGCCCAGCTGATGGCTCAGGCAAAGCCCGATGCCATGGTGCAGCATTGCCTGCCCGCTCACCGGGGTGAGGAGATCACCGAGGAAGTGTTTGAGGCCAACGCCAAGTACATTTTCGAGGAAGCGGAAAACCGTCTCCATGCCCAGAAAGCCGTGATGGTAAAGACCATGGGCGGCGAAGAAAAAATGTAAAAAACAGCGGGGAGGCAAAATTCCCGTTGACAGCAAGAAAGCGGTACAGGCTTTGAGAGCCCGGCCGCTTTTTTCGCAGGCTACCCTTTCAAGGTGGAAAAATCTTGGTCTTTTCAAGGCTGGTGGTTTCCGCTATAATAAAAGACAGAGTTTTGGGAGTGGAGGTCGTTTCATGGAAATGAACAAGGAACTTCTCTTGGACATGCTTTCAACCCCATCGGTATCCGGCAGCGAGATCGAAATGGGAAAGAAGCTGTACGAGTATGCAGGAGCATTTTCCCAGGAAGTCAGGACCGATGAAATCGGGGACGTGGTGGCAGTTCTCAACCCGGAAAACCCGTTCCGAGTGATGCTCTCCGGTCATATGGACGAGATCGGTCTGATGGTCACCGCAGTGACGGAAGAGGGCTTTCTCCGGGTGAACCGGACAGGAGGCGTGTTTGCGCCTCTGTATCCCGGCCATCAGGTGCAGGTGATCACGGAAAAGGGTCCTCTCTTTGGGGCGGTGGTCTTTACCAGAGAAATGTACAAAAAGGAGAACATGGTTCCCGCGGACCTGTACCTGGACATTGGGGCCGGAAGCCGGGAAGAGGCTCTGGAGCATGTATCCCTGGGGGATCCGGTAATCTTTGACAATGGCTGCCGGGAGCTGTTAAACGGCAGAATCAGCGGCCGGGGCATGGATAACCGAACCGGTGCCTTCATTGTGATGGAAGCGGTAAAGAAAGCCCAGAAGCTTGGGTGCAAGGTGGGCGTTTATGGAGCCGCTACCGTGGGGGAAGAGACCACTATGAACGGGGCCTATTTTGTAGCCTCACGGGTCCAGCCTACGTTGGCTATTGCTGTGGACATAACCTACACCAGCGACTATCCGGGGATGGATATAGCTTCCAGCGGCGACGTGAAAGTGGGGGGAGGTCCGGTGTTGATCAACAATCCCAGCTGCCACAAGAAACTCCAGGCTCTGCTGCGTCAGGCGGCGAATACCCTGGGTATGGCCGTTCAAACGGAAGCTGCCGCCGGTCGCACTGGCACCGATGGAGATATCATTCACAAGACAGGGAAGGGCGTACCCTTTACCTGCGTGTCCATCCCCCTGCGGTATATACATTCTCCCGCAGAGGTGGGCTGTCTTTCGGATATTCAGGACTGCATCGATTTGCTGGCTCAGTTCCTTGTGAGCCTGGACGGCACCCTGGATTTGACCTGGTATTGAGGAGATGCCCATGAAATTGTATGTGACCCGTCACGGCCAGACTGCCTGGAACCGGGAAAATATTGTCTGCGGCTCCACGGATCTGAGCTTGGATGAGACCGGCATGGAGCAAGCCAGGGAGGCCGGGCGAAAGCTGAAAGATATCCCTCTGGACCGGGTGATCTGTTCCCCCTTGCTTCGTGCCCGGCAGACGGCCCAGCTGATGTGCCAGGGCAGGGACCTGCCTTTTTCCACAGATCCCCGGATTCGGGAACAGAACTACGGCATTTACGAAGGGGCTTCCCGGTTTGACCCGGGGTTTCTGGCCAATAAGAAGTCTTTTGCAGTCCGATACCCGGGCGGGGAATCCCACATGTCCACTGCCTGCCGGGTATACAGCTTTTTGGAGGACATCGCGGCAAAGTATCCGGAGGAAAGGGTACTGGTTGTGTGCCACGGAGGAATCTGCCGGATCATCGAAAGCTATTTTCACGATATGACCAATGAGGAATTTTTCCAATTCAGCATGGGCAATTGCGAAGTCCGGTCCTATGAGCTGGACTTGCCCCAAGGAAAGGAGGGAGAAGCATGGTGACATTTTACGGTTCCCACATCTGTTCCGGCTGTCGGGAAGCCAAGGCTCTGTTTGAGGAGAAAGGCTTTACCGGGTATCAGTTCGTGGAGATCACGGAAACCACGGACAACCTGCGGGCTTTTTTGAAGCTCCGGGATACCAGGGAGGAGCTGAAGGAGGCCAAGGAAGAAGGCCGCATCGGGATTCCCTGTTTTGTACGGGAAGACGGTTCCATCACTTTGGAGCCGGACGATGTGCTCAAAGAAGCGGGGGTAAGCTGTTAAAATTTCGGCAAAGCTCTTGAATAAAGGCCTATTTCCGATTATAATGGACACAGATTGGTATTTCGGGCGGCGTTGTGCCGGGCCGAAAGAAAACTGAAACCGAAAGGAGTACCAATATGAACTATTCCCATGAAGTGGAAAATATGTGCACGGTGAAGAAAGGACCCCATCATGGTCCCGCTCCTATTCCTGAAGAGGGCAAGTGGGTCAAGTCCTACCAGATTTCCGATATCTCCGGCCTGTCCCACGGTGTAGGCTGGTGCGCTCCCCAGCAGGGCGCCTGCAAGCTGACCCTGAACGTGAAGGAAGGCATTGTGCAGGAAGCACTGGTGGAAACTCTTGGATGTTCCGGTATGACCCATTCCGCCGCTATGGCCGCTGAAATCCTCCCCGGCAAGACTCTGCTGGAGTGCTTGAACACCGACCTGGTGTGCGACGCCATCAACGTGGCCATGCGTGAAATCTTCAAGCAGCTGGCTTATGGCCGCAGCCAGACCGCATTCTCCGAGGATGGTCTGCCCATCGGCGCCAGCCTGGAAGACCTGGGCAAGGGCCTGCGTTCTCAGGTAGGCACCATGTTCTCCACCGGTCTCAAGGGTGTTCGCTACATGGAAATGGCGGAAGGCTATGTCATCAAGATGGCTCTCGACGAAGAGGGCGAGGTCATTGGCTATCAGTTTGTCAAGGTTGGCAAGATGCTGGAGGACATCCGTCATGGCGTGTCTCCTGATGAGGCCTACAAGAACAACATTGGCCAGTACGGCCGGTTCGACGGCGCTGCCAAGTACATCGACCCCAGAGAAGAATAATTCCCCACGCGGATGAACTAAGGAGGACAAGCAAATGGCTAATGACGTCATGTTTGAAGGCAAAGAAAGAAGAATGCCGAAAATCGAGAAGTGCCTGGCCGAATACGGCATTGGCAGCCTCGAGGAAGCCCGCGAGCTGTGCAACAGCAAGGGTTTCGATCCCTATGATATCGTCAAGGGCGTGCAGCCCATCGCTTTTGAGAACGCTGGCTGGGCTTATACCCTGGGCTGCGCTGTGGCCATCAAGAAGGGTGTAAAGACTGCTGCTGAGGCCGCTGAGGCCATCGGTATCGGTCTGGAAGCTTTCTGCGTGCCCGGTTCTGTGGCCGAGCAGCGGAACGTGGGCCGGGGCCATGGCAACCTGGGCGCAATGCTGCTCCGGGATGAGACCAAGTGCTTCTGCTTCCTGGCTGGTCACGAGTCCTTCGCCGCTGCGGAAGGCGCTATCGGCATTGCCAAGACTGCTAACCGCGCCCGGAAAGAGCCCCTGCGCATCATCCTGAACGGTCTGGGCAAGGACGCTGCTTACATCATCTCCCGGATCAACGGCTTCACCTATGTGAAGACCGACTTCGATTTCTTCACCGGTGAGCTGAAGGTTGTGGAGACCCGTCCCTTCTCCGACGGCGAGCGCGCAGCTGTCAAGTGCTACGGCGCCAACGATGTTCTGGAAGGCGTTGCCATCATGAAGGCTGAGGGCGTGGACGTGTCCATCACTGGCAACTCCACCAACCCCACCCGTTTCCAGCACCTGGTGGCTGGTACCTATAAGAAGTGGGCCAATGAGAATGGCAAGAAGTACTTCTCCGTGGCTTCCGGCGGCGGCACTGGCCGTACCCTGCATCCCGACAACATGGCAGCTGGCCCCGCTTCCTACGGTTTGACCGACTCCATGGGCCGTATGCATGGCGATGCTCAGTTCGCTGGCTCCTCTTCCGTGCCTGCTCACGTGGAAATGATGGGCTTGATCGGCATGGGCAACAACCCCATGGTGGGCGCTACTGTGGCCTGCGCTGTGGCTGTTTACGAAGGCACCAAATAAAATTCCTTTGGTTTCATAAGTTCGGAAAAGAAGCGGTTCCTGAGGGAGCCGCTTTTTTGTATATAAAGAAAACCACTCGCTGGGCGAGTGGTTC